>ERZ1292645.610-Hain-H14-02um-R2-610-length-12155-cov-5_pt1 | contig 12155 bp, 10 predicted proteins | sample MGYA00564401_ERZ1292645 | MGnify/ENA primary metagenome ERZ1292645 (study PRJEB36523, sample SAMEA6512644) | groundwater metagenome | collected 2019-01-09 | study: AquaDiva: Metagenomics assemblies of 32 groundwater samples | reverse complement strand
ATTCTGGGAGCGGGGATATCGTAAGTTCCGCGCCATAACCACTCATGTACTGTCCAACCCAAAACTGTCGGAAGACCGGTATTCGCAGATATTCTGGCATAATCTGTATAAGAATCTCCTTGCGCTTCCAAAATTACAGGTTGTCCTTTGATATTCTTGTTTATCCATTGAATTGCCAAATAGTCATTTGGATAAAGAGAATTTAAATAAGATGTACCGTTAAGCCCTTTGTAGGAATTTAACCCGCCATAATAAGAGTTAATTGCAAAATAAGGATAAATCCCTACGAGAAATAACCCAATAATGCCAATTCCAAATACTACCAATTTGAAATAAGAAAGTCTAAGATTTGAAAATATTTTAAAAATTATATAACCTGAAGAAATAGATAGCATGATGAAAGATTCGTAAACAAGTTTAAACATAGTATTCGCTCTATAATGAGCAGGATAAATGTCCTTTAAATACACAAATTCAGGAACAACGATAAGAATCGTAGATAAGATTATTAGAATTCCAATGAAGATATCACTAGCGTTTGGTTTATAACGCTTAGCGTTTAGTTTTAGAAAAATAATAAATGCTATAACCCAGAAATAAAAAAATCCGTAAAGAATTGCCAGCTGCCAAAGAGGAGATTTTTGACAATGGTTTGGTTCAAAAAGAAAAGGACCAAGATGTCCGATATCCGTCAAAAACTTTGGTGCGCAAAGAATTCCGATATTGGAAGCAAAGGGAGTAAAATTTTTAGAAAAAGGTAAAGAGAAAAGAAATGCGCCTCCCATAAGAAACAGAAGGTTCATATATATTCCGGATTTAGGCTTAATAAAAAGAATAATAAGAAAGACAAGCAAGAAATAGATAATTGTATCCCAAACATTTGTCATATACATTATTGCCAATAAAAAGCTTATTAAAAGCAGAGTTGGGATTTTGAAGTTTTTAGAATAGAAAGATGAGAGAAGGATGGCAATTGTAAGCAAAACGAAAGGGATATCCAATACATGTCCATGTAAATCCGAAACAACGAAAGAATAAATTGGGAATTCATGGATAGTATTGAAAATAAAACGCGTTGCATTGGGGTACCAGTATGCATTTGGGAAATTTTGCGGAGAAAATATAAGCTGCCAAAAGGGAACAGGCGAGCCATTTACATAAGGAGTGAAAAATGAATATATAGAGTGGATATTTCCTCCCATAGCTACAAGAAGCGAAGTCAGTAGTCCTCCAAGAAGAATTTTTAATTTTAAATTTTTAATTTTAAATTGACTAAGAAGATTTAACCCGATAGAAAAACTGGCGGTAAAGGTTAAAGAAAATAAAGTAGCGATCATAAGGTTATAAGTTATGAAAGAGGGGATTTGAGATATTTTCGTCAAAAGAGCAGTCACTAAATGGCCAAAATAATAGTAGTTTATAGGAAATGGTGTAAACCACATATCGCGCGGAGGAAAATAATCAGCCCGCAGAATGGAATTTACGAATCCAAAATCCATAAATTTTTCCAGCCCATGGATATCAGGCTGAAATCCTCTTACATAAGACCAAAAGAGGAGAGCGGCCAAAAAGATTAGCTCTTCGAGAAAATAGATCCCCAAATTTTTCTTAAAATTTAATTTCGATAGAAACTTAGTTTTTTTAGCAACGAATAGATTAACAATTAATAAAATTATACAAACAAGAATAATAGTAGGCATTTGGAATGGAAGGATTTTTAATATCCCAAGCAAAAAAACTATATAACTTAAAATTGCAATTCCCAGAATTCTTGAAAAAATATATCCTCTGTCAAAAAAATTAGAAAAAATGCTGGTAGTCAGCGGCAAAAAAACAATCCCAATAGTAAGAAACATTACCCACCATTTAAAAACGTAAGATAAATCAGATAGAAACATATGTTCTACATAAACATTTCCGAGAGATCTTTTATGGCAAATAAATTACTTTCCAATTTCCTACTTTCCTTAGCGTTAAGCCAAAAAAATTTTGTTTTTGAATTTTCCAATAACAAATAATTTAGTAACCTTAAATCATCATCGACGTAAAGATCGATTTTAAGTTTTTCAATAACGGCCTTTTTAAAAAAATGGGGTTGCTCATTTCCAAAATTGAAGAATAATCCGTCAAAAAACATATCCAATTCATGCTTTTTAATTAAAGCTTCAGTTTTATTTCTCAAAAAACTAAACCTACTTGATATAAGATAGTATTTATCTGTATTCTTGCGATGAAGTTTTTTGATAATTTCGATGTTTTTTTTAATTGGGGGGCGGAAAAGAGGATAATGTGAAATTAATCTTATAATCTGCTCCGCTTTGGATGGTATTCGGTATGAGAGTTCGCCATTTGCCTTTTTTTTGTATAATCTATCAATTAGTCCGTCAGGGACAAAAGGAGGATAGTTAATAAAAATTTTATCCAGATCAAAACCAACATTCATAGTTTGCTTTACCTTGAATAATATCTTATCATTATTTCTATGAAAATTCTCATAACGGGAGGAGCTGGTTTTTTAGGCTTACACCTTGCTTCATTTTTTTCCAAGAAGAATCATAAGCTAATATCATTAGATGTTCAGAAGTTTGACAAAAGTGAATATGCAAAAGATTTTAGAACAGAAATTTGCGATATTAGAAACAAAAGAAAACTTAATAGCTTAATCAGAGATCAAGATATTGTTATTCATGCGGCTGCAGCTCTCCCGCTTTGGAAGGAAAAGGATATTTATACTACAAATATCGATGGAACAAGAAATATTTTAGAATTGGCAAAAAAACACAAAGTAAAAAGAGTTATCTATATCTCATCAACTGCTGTTTATGGTATTCCCAAAAAACATCCTATTCTCGAAAAAGATCCAAGAGTTGGGGTAGGAGCTTATGGTAAAACGAAAATTTTAGCAGAAGATCTTTGTTTTCAGGCCATTAAGGAAGGATTGAATGTTACGATTATCCGACCAAAAACTTTTGTTGGTACAGGGCGTTTAGGAGTTTTTGAGATTCTTTTTGATTGGATTCACGATGGTAAAAAAATCCCGGTGTTAGGAAATGGTAACAATAGATATCAATTATTAGATGTTGATGATCTCGTTAAGGCAATATATACATTTTGTTTAGAAGACGAAAAGTCTTACAATGACGTTTTTAATATAGGAGCAGAGAACTTTGGTACTGTAAGAAATGACTTGCAGGAAGTTTTTGATGTGGATAATTCAGGATCAAGGATTTTTCCAACTCCAGCTTTTTTTCTAAAAAAAGCATTATGGTTTTTTGAAAAAATTGGAGTGTCCCCTTTATATCAATGGGTATATGATACTGCTGATAAAGATTCATTTGTTTCAATAGAAAAAATTAAAAAAACTTTAAAATGGAAACCTGAATATTCCAACTCTCAAGCTCTTATTAAATCTTATCGTTGGTATCTTAAAAATTATAAAGAGATAAAATCTAAGACGTCAGGCGTTACGCATACGGTTGGTTGGAAACAAGGAGTGCTTAAGTTATTTAAGTATTTCGCATAACTTTTCCTTCTTCGCTATTGTTTTTTGAAGATCATTACTTTCGGGTGATCATATACGGTAAAGGATTCGTCAGCGTTTTGGTCATCAATAGCTATATTTAATAGTGGGATTGTCGGAAGATTTTCAAATTCTGCAACCTTTTCGTATCCCAAACTTCCGTTAAAAAGATTTTTATAATAGTTTGCCGTTATTGGATAACAATGATAGGGAGGGATTTTCTTGCAATCCGTAAGTTTTTGCAATGGTACATATAAGCGGTTTGAGGCGATAATAATATAGTCAATATTAGCAAGGCTTTTATTGATTATTTGCCATTTTTGAAAAGTATCGGGATCATAAAGAGGAAGGGTTATGGTTTTGTATGAAGATCCTCCAAGAGGCAACTGATCGTCCCAATGTTCAACGGCGATAGTTTTATCCAAAGATATATTTTGGTAGATCCAATTAGATGCAAGCACTCGGGTATTGGGTTTTGTATAAATATTCATAAAAGATAAAGGCCAGATGAGTAAGAGAGCTATGAATAACGGTATAGGTATTTTTAGTTTGCTTTTGAGCAATGTATACAATCTCCAAACAAGTAAAGCAGCAAATAATGAAAATAAGGGATATAGCGGAAGCATATAGCGCATCCATCCAACTGCAAATTTTCCCACAACGAAGAAATAAGTCCAGAAAAAGACTACTAAGATCAATTCTTGTGCCCACTTAGTTTTCTTTTCTTTTTTTACGGCAACAATAGTGAAATATAATGCTCCGATAAAAGACACAGTTGCTAAGATTGGTCCCAATCCCCACATAAAAATGTTTTTAAGTTCATAGAAATATGGAGTTTTATCAACATACTGCAATGTATAGGGAAATGTAAAAGCATCATAAGTCATTTGACGTTGCTGCATTGTTTGCTGCCAAAATTCACGAAAATCTATAAGAGCATACGGCTCAACAATTATAAATACGACAATTGCGGCTATAACAACGACAACACCTTTTAAGATAAGCGTTTTTATAAGTTTCGGTAGATGAGGAAACCATATTTTAGGACGATGAGGATTTTTTAGAAAAACCAAAATAAAATCTATTGTTAATGTTAGTCCGATGGATACTAAGATTACCGTAGCGCTTATTTTTGTTCCCAAAGCAAAGCCAAATGCAGCGCCTGTTACAAGAGCATTACGTATAGTTGATTTCTCATAAAAATTTATAAGGAGATAAAGGGTGAGTAAAATAAAAAAATTTAGAAGTGTGTCAACCGCATAAAAATGAGAAAGCTGAATGGGAAGAACACTTATTGCGTAAAAGAAAGCGGAAAGATTGCCGACACTTTTATTAAACAGTTTTTTCCCCAACAAATAAATTAGCAATAAAGTTCCCATATCGAATAACAATGAAAGGAAGCGACCGACAAGATTAACCTTGTCGTATTGTGCAAATAATGGATTAACGTTGCTTAGCATACTTCCGCTTAATCTCAATAGGTATAGAGGTAAGCTTCCATAGGCAAAAAAATGAGGATTCAATGAACTATTTACGGACAGGAATTCCTGCATAGGCATTGGAACTTCAAGGGGTACGGTAAAAAGAGTTATTGCTCTTTCGTCTGGATGCAAATGAAATCCTTGATCCCAATTAAGATTATATGATCTAAGAATTAAACCAAGAATAAAAATACTCATCAAAAGGTAATTAATTTTCTTCATATTTTCTTAAAGATAAAAACAGTTGGTCTATCAAATACATTAGCAGTTTGTTCTAATGAAAAAAGCGGATTCCCAAAATAAGAAATTTTACAGAATATATCGCAAGGAGTTTGATAAATTTTAGTAAAACCAATATTCTCATTAAGAAGTAAATTATAAAATTTATTACCCGATGGAAATTTTTCGCTATTCATAATGCGTGTTTTCATAATACGATTGCTCGGTAGGGCTATGTAATCAGTACGAGCAAGTAAAAAAGATAGCTCTTCAGTTTTTGTTGGTGCGTTATTATCAAGGTCATAAAAATTAAATAAAGTGATATTTGGGAAAAATGAATTAAAGGGAAGTATTCCCAAATCGTAAACTTCACTTAGGATGCGTGCGTTACTGGAAATATTTTGCTTAGCAAATCTTAATGCAGACATTCTGGTGTCTTCATTTATAAAAGCGGTTTTGAAATAAGAAAAAGTAAAAATTATTGCAGAAATGCTTAATATCAAGAATATAATTTTTGAGAAAATCTTTATCGTATTCTTTCTCGTCTCTAACAAGTCTACCATGAACAAGGAGATTGTAAGATAGATAAAAGGTAGGGTTGGTACCATATATCTTGTCCATTTGGCAAACAGAAACGATTGGAGAAGAAATAGTATTAAGTAGCAAGCATTAAGCATTAAGTATTGGGGATTTTTAGTTTTTATTCCTTTGAAAAGCAAATAAAAAAATGAAAAGATAAAAACAGTTGTTAAAACGGGATTGAGAAGGAAGGGGTAAATTTTTGTGAATTGGAAAACAACAGGAACAGAACTAAAAAATTCACCAGTGTAAAATACGGGTAAAGTTCCCAATGCAACTGAAGATTCGTATTTTAGGCTGGACATAAATGAACCAAAGTCCAAAAATGCAAAAGGAGAAGTTGAAAACAATATAATTATTGTCGGAAGAAAAACCATTAATGAATCCGAAATAGAAGCTCTTATTAAATAAAATGGTTTCTGTTTGTTTTTGATATTATTTATTAAGACAAAAAGTAGAATATAGAAAAAAATAAAACCTCCTGATATCTTCGTAGATAATAAAAGCCCAAAAATAAGACCTATTATCAAAAGCAGTTTCTTGTTGCCCGAGTTTAAAAATAATAAAGAAAGATAAAGGATAGCTAACGATAAAAATGTTATCCATATTTCAAATGTAGAGAAATGGGCGAATTGAATAAGCCCAATACTAAAGGTAGTCATAAAAGCGGAAAAAATTCCTGTTTTTTTATCTCTTAACGTTTTTCCCGTAGCATAAATTAAGGGAATAATTAGTAAAGAAAGAAAAGCGGAATAAAATCTTCCTATAAAAATTGATTTATCAAAGGAGGATTGAGCTATTGGTTTTAAGGAAAAAATTACATTGATCATGATGGAGCTAAGATAATTTAAATATATTGGAAAACTTCCATATGCAAAAAAATGAGGGTTCATTTGTAAGGGGAAATTAAGTTGTGAAACTGCAGAAGCAATATTGCGTTCATCCGGGTGGAAATAGAAAGGAGCGCCCCAATTAAGATTATAAAATCTCAAAAAACCGCCGATTAAGATTAATATAATTATTATTAATATTTCCTTATTTTTTAATAAATTTTTCATTTTTCGCTTACTATTTTTGCAATTTTTTGTCCGAGTTCTACTGCGTAATTTGTTCCTCTGTCCCAAGGGTAAACTTGTTGGATATTGGCAAGATAAACATTTTTAAGCGGAGTTTCAAAAGGAGGCATTATTTTTGAATAATTAATCGGAATAATGGGTTGCGAAAAAGGAGTTTTGAATAGTTGATAGTTGATAGTTGATAGTTGATAGTTGGGATTTATTTTTTTCAAAAAAGGATCATAGATTTTTAATAATTCTTCTGCTGACATTTTCATATGCGGATGGTCATAGGGCAAATAGTTTCCCAAATACACGATATGTTCGTTATTATAATATTTTTTATCCATAAAATTTGTATGCTCAACAACAGCCATTACTGACGAGTTTTTTTCGCAGATGCTTAGCCAATAAGTGCCGTCTTTTAAAAACTGTTTTTTTAAACGCAATACTAAATTTAGAGAACCTAATCCTTTGAGACTTGTTAACTTATCTTTATAATCATTTGGCAGTTGAGGCGCAATTTTGAGAAATGAAAAAGAAGGTAGGGTAACAACAACTGCGTCGAATTTTAACGTGTTGATTGAAAGTTTTTCATTACTTTTTAGTTCAGTTACTTCTGTATTAAACAAAACTTTTCCTCCGTTTTGTTTAATTTTTGTAACAAGAGTATTTGCGAAGTTTAGAAATCCTCCTTCAGGATAGGCAAGGGAAGGAGTTCTTTTTACAAGTCTAGCCCAAAACCAAGCAAGAGATACGCTGTTAGCGTATTTCCCAAATTTATTAATAAGTTGGGGCTCCCAAATTTTTTCGTAAGCATTTTTCCCCATTGCTTTACGAAGAAAATTTGCGGCTTTTATTTTTTCAAGAGGTTTCCAGAAAGGATTATAACGAAGCAATCCTAAAACTGCAGCCATTCTTAACTTTTCGTATAAATTTAATTTCGGGAAAGTAAGAACTTTACTTAAAGAATCAAGTTGGTAGATACTATTATCCAGATAAACAGAAGTCTTTGGTCTTTTTATTAAAACTTTATAACCAATTTCTTTTGCAAGTCCTAAAATGCTTTTATCGTTGGTAAACCAGTGATGGTAGTGTTTCTCCAAAGACCACTCCCAGTCTTTTTGAGTAAATCCAACTGCTAGGCCTCCTGGACTATCATCTTTCTCAAAGAGAGTAACTTGATGATTGTTCTTTGTAAGATAATAAGCTGCGGACAGGCCTGTAAATCCGGCTCCGATAATTGCTATTTTCATAGAAACCTAATGGGCAAGAAGAAAAAATAATAAGCCAAAAATAGTTGTAGCAGCTGCAGCCATACCCAAGAAAATAACAGATGAGTTGCCAGCTGCAGGTAAGGGAATTTTGGTTGGGGCAGGTATTATTGCAGTTGGAACTGGCGATGGAGCAATTGAAATAGTTTGAATCGGAGTTGTGGTTGGATTAGGAACGGAAGTTAATATTGGCGTTGCCGATGGAGTTGCTGATTGATTAACTTGAGTACCTGATGCATAAACTGTAAATGATTGCTGTATTGTCTTTAAGATTCCGGATTTATCCCTGCTAACTATAGATATAGTATGGTTTCCCGGAGAAAGAGGAGCTGATGGGCGATATGTCCAATTTCCATTCGCATCTGAGGTTACCTCTGTTTGTATTTGCTCATCAGAGTGGATTATAATTTGAACCTTCTCATTAGGAAGCGCACTCCCTTTAAATATGGGTTTGTTATCGGTAAAACCTTCATCCTTTTTAGGCGCTAAAATTTGCGGATTTTGATTCGCAGAAGAGGAAGATACTAATTGTGAGGAAAAGGATGGAAAACCGCCAATAGGGGTTGCAGATTGCGACGGTATAGGAGAACTTCCTATTGTAAAATCATAATCATTAGAGAGAGTTACCGTTGGGATTGGATTAATTTGATCTTTTGATAATAAAACATTTGATTTCAAAGAGTCTCCTACTACGAGTAATTTGATAATAGTATTTTTTTGAAAAGCAAAATATCCGCTTAAATCCTTATTCAAAAGAGAATTTAGGGGTAATATATAGCTTCCATCCTGTTTGACAAGAGTTGATATAACTTGTGCATTTTCCGCCGTTACATAAATTATCGCCTCACTTGGCATAGTTCCATTAGGCGAAATTATTTTGCCGCTAAGAGGTGTTTGCTGGGAAGGGGATCCGTCAATTGCTCTTGCCGTGAAAGCTTCAAATAAATTGCTATTGTTTAAAAATGTGTTTTGTCCCGAAAGTATAGAGAAATAATATTTAGTAGAAGGATTAAGTCCTCTTACGGTAATATTATGTATTTTATGAGGACTAACAGAACCTGTTTGCTGATCTCTGTCATCCAAAGCGCTTTGCCCCAAATTTTTACTGTCGCCAAAATTAATGGAACCGATTACCTTATCTTCTGTGGTGTAGGATACGGTAAATGATGATTCCTGGATATTGGAAATTCTGACATCGGTTGGGGTTTGGGATGGACCGGCACGGCTAATAAATATCACTCCGCTTTTAACAAGTAACGAAGTTATGATTATGCCAATTCCAATCATGCCAATTCCTAGCAATGTAGGGATACGTTTATTCCATATATTATTTTTCATAATTTTATATTTCCTCCGGATGTTGCTTGTTTGGAAGGGCTAGGCGTAGGAAGAAGCTCATAAATTGGGGCAACTTTATTTCTTGTTTTAAGCCTGTCAATAGTTTTAGTATCGAACGTAGGATTTATAGATTTGATATCTACGCTTTGCACCTGCGAAATTGTAGATGTTGCCAAATTATGATAAATGCTAAAACCTATCCAGGCGATAACAATAATAGATGTCAGCGCCAAAATCAGAATTATATCTTTTTGTTTCATAAAATCATTTTTTGTAAAAAGCCATACCTCTAAGGGTAAAACGCAAAGAAGTATTGCTGTCGGTCTGTCTATTAATTGAAAGAGCTTCTATATCAATAAGTCTTTGCATCTTAGCAAGGGAATTAATAAATTGCGAGATATTTTCGTAAGATCCAAATCCAGAAACGGAAAATTCGAAAGAATAATATTTATTATTAGTTCCATTATTTTTGACAAGTTCTACTTGAAAGTTCTGTAGGCTTTCCAATTGAATATTGGACTGTTTAGCGATAGATTGAATTTCCCCCATCACAAGAGGAATTTGGGAATCTTGCGGGATTGTATTTAGGATGATTGGTATATCATTTTGTAATGTGGAATACTTTTGTTGGAGAATAGAAAGATTTGAAATTTTTTGTCTAAGACTATTGTCGATAAATTGATTATCCTCCAATTCTTTTTGAAGCCTGGCGATTGTAGATAAAGTTGGATTTATAGCAAATAATCCGAAAAAGGACAAAGCAATTAAAGTCAAAATGATTGTCGTAAATTTCCTCGTATTCTTATTCCCAAAATTGGGTAAAAGGACAAAATTTTTGTTTATTTCCATATTTATATTATTTTTGCTTCAAAGATGCAGTAATGCTAACTGCAATAGAACTACTTAATGGTTTATTTTCTATGTTGCTAATAGCAACAGTTTTAATCAAAGGATAATTGGTAAGAGAATTTACAAAAGAGCTCAAAGAGGACGTAGTCTGAATGCTCGCATCTATATTAATCCCATTTTTGTTTAGGGTAAGTGAATTAAATGTCATATCCGAAGGGGCAAATCTAATAACGTCTTGAAAAATCTTAGGCGTGGCATTTTCCGAGTTAGAAAAACTGGAAGCTAAAGATAAACGATCTTGAAGATTTCGGTATTTATCTTCGTTATTCTTCAATATAGCAACTATAGCTTGTTCTTGTTTAATTTTGGAGTGAAGATCAATTAGCTGTCTATCTAAAGAAAATCTATAGAGGAAAGAAGATAAGGCTATTAGTTCGGTTAGTATCACCAGTAGCCGTCCAACCGTAAGAGCCCAATTTATTACTTTATCTAAAACACTAATCTGCTCATTCCTAAGTAGATTAATAGAAGTAGGCTTATTCGCCATAGTGATTTTAGTCTAGGCGAATTTGGCTTTTTTGTCAAAGATAATTTTCTATTTTTTGGATTTTTTGGGAGATTTTTTTGAAGAAATTATTGTTTTTGCTTTTTTGCCGACTAATTTAGAAAGACTAGATTTTAATCTTGCAGCTTTATTTTTATGAATAATGTACTTTTTAACAGCTTTATCTATGAGTTTAGTAGCTTGAATTATATTTTTTTCCGAAGAAGTTTTTCTCGCTTTTTTAATAGCATCTCTTAAGAGATTTTTTGCTTTTCTATTTTCTAAAGTTCTTTTCTTATCTTGTCGTAACTTTTTCTTTGCTGATTTTGTTACTGGCATAGGTTTATTTTAGCATGCTATACTATAAAAAACAATATGCCTACGGATTTTATTAAGAGGAGTCTTCGGATTTTGCTTTCCCGCCAAACAAATATTTTGTCTGCGGCGATTGTAATTATGGCAACGATTATTTTTTCCCAGCTTTTGGGATTAGTTCGCCAAAGACTCCTGGTTAGTATTTTTGGAGCGTCTGACACATTGGGAGTTTATCTTGCTTCGTCTCGTCTTCCAGATTTTCTCTTCCAATTAACTATTGCAGGAGCTTTATCATCGGCATTCATACCAATCTTTTCCAATTATCTGGAAAAAGGTAAGGAAAAAGATGCTTATAGAGTTGGATCAACATTTCTTATGCTAAGTTCAGTTATTTTTTTATTTTTGTCAATAATCCTTTTTATTTTTTCAAAAGAATTATCAAGGCTTATAGCTCCTGGTTTTTCCAAAGAGCAGATAGAGCTTATGGCAGGTCTTATGAGAATAATAATAGCAGGAGAGTTTTTATTCATAATTGGGAGCTTTTTATCTGCAGTTCTTCAATCTTATAATCATTTTTTCATTCCGGGAATTGCCGCTGCACTTTATAATTTGGGAATTATCATTGGGATTGTTTTATTGTCGCCGGTTTTGGGCATATATTCTGCAGCATTCGGAGTTATTCTAGGCGCCTTTATCTTTATCTTGGTTCAATTGCCGCAAATTAAAGCAGTCGGGTTTTCTTTTATCCCGTCCTTCTCTATAAAAACAAGCGGAGTTTTGGATATCTTTAAGCTTATGTGGCCAAGAACAATTTCCATAGGAGTTTTTCAATTAGGAACAATTGCCACAGTTACCCTTGTTTCTTTTTTGCAATTTCCAGGCAGGAGCTATGTGATTTTTGATTACGCGCAAACTTTGGCATTTGCTCCGGTTGTTCTGTTTGGTCAGGCTATAGCACAAGCTGCTTTTCCGATCTTATCA
>ERZ1292645.609-Hain-H14-02um-R2-609-length-12159-cov-3_pt1 | contig 12159 bp, 9 predicted proteins | sample MGYA00564401_ERZ1292645 | MGnify/ENA primary metagenome ERZ1292645 (study PRJEB36523, sample SAMEA6512644) | groundwater metagenome | collected 2019-01-09 | study: AquaDiva: Metagenomics assemblies of 32 groundwater samples | reverse complement strand
GCAAGCAAGACCGCCATCAGAGTCTTGCTGGTCGACGACCATGAAATGATCGTCGAAGGGCTCAGTCGCGTTCTCGACGCCGAAAAGGACATCGAGATCATCGGCGCCGTGGGGTCGGGATCCGAAGCGCTGTCGGCAGTGACACGGTACCGGCCCGATGTTGTGGTCATGGACTATCAGCTACCCGACATCGACGGTGCGGCGATAACGAAGGACCTTCTGGTCTCCCACCCCGACACCCGGGTCATCATGCTCACGGGATCCACCGACGACAGGGTGCTCATCAAAGCTATCGAGGCGGGGTGCTCGGGCTACATCACCAAGGGGGACGCCATCAAGGAGCTTGCCGGAGCCGTGCGGGCGGCACACGTTGGAGAGTCGGTTATATCGCCTCCCATGCTCGCCCGACTCCTGCCCAGATTTCAGGCCGGGTCCAAAGCCAAGTCGGAATCTGAGCTGACCAAACGGGAAATGGAGATCGTGCAACTCCTGGCCGAGGGACTCTCCAACATTGAGATCGCCGAACAGCTCACCGTGAGTCTCAACACCGTCCGGAATCACGTACAGAACATCATCACGAAACTTGACGCGCACTCCAAGCTGGAAGCAGTCTCCGCCGCAGTGCGACGAGGGATCATCTCCTACCCCACTAGCTCCGACCAGTGACAGCCCCCCGACAGCCGGTGAGCCCCGAGAGTCCGCCGCGGTCAATACGGGAGGCGGCGCACGAGCTCAACAACTTGCTAACGGCCATAGAGACTTACGCCAGCCTGCTCACCGACGCCGTGGTCGGCAATGAACAGGCCTTACAAGATGTCGAGCAAATCCGTGTGGCAACGCACCGAGCTGCCGCTGTTGTGCGGGATCTCTTCAGCCACGACCGGCCGGTCGACCGGTAGGGGCAAGCTCGCGCACCACATCGCCGGCGGCGAGCAGTCGGGCCGTGGCGTCGTTGGCCAGCAGGCGACCCCGCTGAGTCAGAACCAAGTTTGCCGACTCCCAGGTTGCCAACCCCTCTTCCACGATCCTCGAGCATTCCACCTGAACCGGATCAGCGACAACGCCGGAGCGTGTCCGAAGTGAGAGCGTGATCGCCTCTTCAGACCGCGCGCTTTCGCCCAGCGCCTCGGAGCCCGCCTCGGCAGTCCCGTCATGTCGGACGAGATCGACGTAACGCTCCGGGGTCCTCACATTCCACCAGCGCAGCGCTCCTGTATGTCCGTGTGCTGCGCACCCAATTCCCAGATACTCGCCCTGGTCCCAATAGAGACGGTTGTGACGGCACTCGTTGCCCGGGCGCGCCCAGTTGGATATCTCGTACCAATCAAGACCGGCGTCAGCGAAGAGCTCGTCGGCGGTGATGTACTTCTCTGCTTGGTCGTCATCGTCGGGGGCAGCACATTCGCCCTCCCCAACGCGACGAGCCAGGGGGGTGCCACTTTCCACGGTTAGGGCGGACGCGCTTATGTGCGGGGGGTCCAGTTCCAGAACGCGCTCGATCGTGCGACGCCAGTCATCCGTTGATTCACCGCTCGCTCCATAGATCAGGTCGAGGTTGAAAGTCTCAAACCCCAGATCGCGGGCCGTTCCAACGCAGCGTTCAACGCTCTCGGGGTTGTGCACCCGCCCCAGGGAAAGCAACACGTGGGGCACCATGGACTGCACGCCGAAGGAGAGGCGCGTAACCCCGTGATCGCGGTAGGACCTCAGCTTTGCCTCGTCAGCGCTTTCCGGGTTGCATTCGACCGTCACCTCGGCGTCGGACACCCGCGGGATCGCGTCGAGGATCCGCACAAGCTCACCGGCCGGGAGCAGCGAGGGAGTGCCTCCCCCGAAGAAGATGCTCGTAGCCGGTGGACAATCCTCTCGTGTGTAGCGACGGGTCACATCGGTGACGCACGCATCTACGTAGGCGGTGATGAGCTCGCCGCTCCGGTCAGTCCAAGTGGCGAAATCGCAGTAGTCGCAGCGCGCTGCACAGAAGGGTATGTGCACATAGACACCGAAGGGCCGGTCTAGAGCAGGGGTCATACCGTCACTCCTCCAGCTTCAGGGCACTAATGAACGCCTCCTGGGGGACCTCGACGCGACCGATCTGCTTCATGCGCTTCTTGCCTTCCTTCTGACGCTCGATCAGTTTGCGTTTCCGCGTGATGTCTCCTCCGTAACACTTGGCAAGCACGTCTTTACGCTTGGCCTTTACGGTTTCACGCGCAATGATCCTCCCGCCGATGGCAGCCTGTATCGGGACATCGAAGAGTTGTCGTGGAATCAGTTCGCGTAGCTTTGATGTCATCTTCTTGCCGTACTCGTAGGCCTTGTCGCGATGCACGATCGTCGAGAACGCGTCGACGGGCACGGCGTTGAGGAGCACGTCCACCTTGACGAGTTCGGAGCGCCTCATTCCCAACGGCTCGTAGTCGAGCGACGCATATCCCTTGGTGCGCGACTTCAGTTGGTCGAAGAAGTCGAGCACGATCTCGCCCAACGGGAGCTCATAGGCAAGTTCAACGCGCGCCTCCGATAGATACTCCATCTTCTTCATGTCACCCCGCCGTTGCCGGCACAGTTCCATGAGGGTTCCTACGTAATCCGTCGGCGTCAGGATTGTTACGGTCACGTAAGGCTCCTCGATAAAATCGAGCGTGTTGGATTGCGGCATCGCCGACGGGTTATCGACCACCTCCACTCCGCCGTCTGTGCGATGTGCCAAATACTCAACGTTCGGGCTCGTAGCGATAAGCGAAAGCCTGTACTCACGTTCAAGCCGTTCACGCACGATCTCCATGTGCAACAAGCCGAGAAAGCCGCAACGGAAACCGAACCCCAGAGCGCCGGAGCTCTCGGGTTCGTAAGTAAAAGAGGCGTCGTTTAGGCGAAGCTTCTCCAGCGCCTCTCGCAGCTCCGTGAACTCATCACCGTCGATGGGATAGAGCCCACAGAAGACCATGGGTTTGGGGTCTCGATAGCCCACGAGCGCCGGCGCCGAGCGGACCGCCTCAGTGACCGTCTCGCCAACGCGGGCGGCGCCCACATCCTTGATGCCGGCGATTATGTATCCGACTTCCCCGGGACCCAACGATTCAACGGGAGTAGGCGCCGGCAGCCTTACGCCCACCTCTTCCGCATCGTGTGTGGCGTTGGCCTGAACATAGCGAAGGCGCGCATTCGACTTGAGAGTCCCTTCCACTACCCGGATCGAGCTGACAACCCCTCTATACGCGTCGTAATAGGAGTCGAAGATCAGCGCCTGAAGCGGAGCATCGGGGTCGCCCGTTGGTGCAGGGATGTGTTCGATAATCGCGTCGAGCAGCTCGGGGACGCCCGCACCGGTCTTCGCTGATATAGGTAGGCACTCACTAGCCGGGATGCCCAACACTCGCTCTATCTCGGCGGCCACACGGTCGGGGTCGGCGGAGGGCAAGTCGATCTTGTTAAGGGCTGCAACTATGGCCAGGTCGTGCTCCATTGCCAGATAGCAGTTGGCGAGCGTCTGTGCCTCAATGCCCTGGGAGGCATCGACCAGGAGCACGATCCCCTCGCAGGCGGCCAGACTGCGAGAAACCTCATAGCTGAAGTCGACATGGCCGGGAGTGTCGATGAGGTTCAGGATGTGGCCCTTGTGGTTCAGGCGAACGTTCTGTGCCTTGATCGTGATTCCACGCTCGCGCTCGATGTCCATTGAGTCGAGGTACTGGGCTCGCATGTCTCGCGGGTCAACTGCCTTGCAGATTTCCAGGATCCGATCGGCGAGCGTTGATTTTCCGTGGTCTATGTGGGCGAGCAGGCTGAAACAACGGTTCGCAGAAATATCGGGCACGCGACGAGGGTAAAGCCTCATCGCCCCCGTTCGGCTATCCTGCCACCGCCATGGCAAACATAAAGAGCCAGATCAAACGCAACCGTCAGAACGAAAAGCGTCGTGTCCGCAACCAGGCCGTCCGCTCGGAGCTGAAGACCCGCATCAAGCGAGCCGAGCAGGTAGTGGGCACCCCCGAAGGTTCGTCCGAAGCGGCTGAGACCGCTTTAAGACGAGCCGTAAAGGCCATCGACAAGGCCGCGGCCAAGGGGACCATCCACCCCAATCAGGCAGCGAACCGCAAGTCGGGTCTGATGAAGCGACTTGCGGTAAAAGCAAACACCTAACGCCCCGGCGGCCCGTTCCAAGCCGCTATCGTGGTGCGCAACGTGAGTAGCTGCACACCCAGGGGAGCTGATGATGACCGGCGCACAGCGCAGGCCGCTTAAGCGAGTACCCAGTGGTCGACTACCTAGTGGTCAAACTCGTGGTCGTGGGGTCGTCGGCCTAACCGTCCTCGCTGTCATTATCGGCCTCTTCGCTGGGTCTACCGGGCCGGTTGAGGCAGCGTCGCCGTTCTCATTCAGCCGCGTGGCAGGGGCTGACCGGTATGAGACTGCAGAGCAGATTGCAGCAACGTCCTTCCCCTCGACCGTCAGCTCGGTGATCGTCGCCTCGGGTGAGTCCCCGGTCGACGGTCTCGCCGCTTCTTACCTGGCTGGCCGACTCGATGGGCCGGTGTTGTTGACATCGCCCGGCACACTGCCTGATTCCACAGCCCGAGCCATAAGATCACTGCAACCGACCAAGGTCATAGTGGCGGGCGGCGCCGACGCGGTCAATCCTTCAGTCATTGACAGTCTCGTGTCTCTTGGGGTGGGCGCCGTAGAGCGACGCGGGGGCGCCACACGCTATGAAACAGCGGCTGCGATGGCCGATGGCACAGGTGTGGCCGGGATCGTCGATGGACTGCCGACTGCGATCGCTGTCAACGGCGGCGGCTTTGCCGATGGACTGGCAGCAGGTCCTCTCGCATACGCGCTCAGGGTTCCGTTGCTGCTCACGACCGCGACCGATGTTCCCTCGTCAACTGCCGACGCTCTTCGAGCTCACGATGTCCGCCAGGTGCTGCTGGTAGGCGGCGCCAACGTGTTAGGTCCTGCCGTCGAGTCCGCCCTGACCGGCATGGGCCTGGTCGTGAAACGGTTGGCCGGCGCCGACCGCACGCAGACCGCCAAAGCAGTGGCGGAGTTCGCTCTAGGGCATGGCTTCCGAGACGACCGGATCAATCTGGCCACCGGGTCTATTTTCGCCGACGCCATGTCGTCAACTCCGGCAGCCGGCCGCGATCGGGTGCCGCTGCTCCTCACCGTCAATACGACCACACTCGGGTCGGGAGCAACCGAATACCTGATTGAGCACTGCGAGACCCTGGTTAGCGGCACCGCGTTCGGCGGACCGATAGCGATCAGCGACACGATGCTTGACGTAGCCGCAGCACTCCCGTGTGCAGGAGCGTCCCCGACTACAACGACGACAGCATCCCCGACAACAACAACGACAGCATCCCCGACAACAACAACGACAGCACCACCGGCGACGCCCTCAATCATTGCAACTGCGGCCGCGGCGGGCGACTTGCACTCCCTGGCCGTCAAGCCCGATGGCACAGTGTGGGCCTGGGGTTACAACTACTACGGCCAGGTGGGCGACGGGACCACCACTAACCGGTCCACCCCGGTGCAAGTGGCCGGGCTAAGTGGGGTCAGCGCCGTCGCCGGTGGGTTTGACCACTCCATTGCGCTCAAGACCGACGGCACGGTGTGGGCCTGGGGCTTAAACAGCTCCGGCCAGTTGGGCGACGGGACCACCACGAACCGCACTACGCCGGTGCAGGTGACCGGGCTAAGTGGGGTCACCGCCATCGTCAGCGGTGGCCACCACTCGATGGCGCTCAAGCTCGACGGCTCAGTGTGGACTTGGGGGTACAACATCTCCGGCCAGTTGGGCGACGGGACCTCAGCTAACCGTTCATCCCCGGTGCAGGTGACCGGACTGAGCGGAGTGACCGCCATCGCCGGTGGAGATTTCCACTCCATAGCACTCAAAATCGACGGCACAGTGTGGACTTGGGGGTACAACTACTACGGCCAGTTGGGCGACGGGACCACCACTAACCGTTATACGCCGGTGCAGGTGACCGGACTGACCGGGGTCAACGCCATAGCCGGTGGAGACTTGCACTCCATAGCGCTCAAGCTCGACGGCACAGTTTGGACTTGGGGCTTCAATGGCTCCGGCCAGCTGGGTGACGGGACTTCAACCAGCCGTTCGACCCCAGTGCCGGTGTGAACTGACAGGTACTTCGTGGAATCAGCGTCCGACCCCACGGACGCCGGTAGCCTGCGTTCTGGTAGCCCCGGCTCGACGGGACAGACCGGCGAGGCGGGTTACCAACACTTCCAACACCGCCTCTTCCGGGATAGCGGTAGCCCCGCGCAAGTCGAGGTCTGCGCGTCCAAGCAACTCAATGGCTTGACGGATTCCGTCGGACCCCAATCGGCGTGCTTGCTGCCACGCCAGCTTCGCCGGATACGGCTTCACCTTGCCATCCAGAGCGGCAACCGCGTCTGCCTCTCCCATGATGTCGGGATGGTCCAGCCGCAGCAGGCGCTCAAAGTGCCGGTGTAGCAACCCCATCACTTGCAGCGGGTGCATGTTGCCGGCTGAGCGGAGGCGGTCAAGTATCACGAGCGATTCGATATGGTCGCCCGCATCGACCGCTTTTGCGAGCAGATACACCGGAACTGCGCCGGCCTCCGTGAGATAGGGCTCTACCTCGTCGACTTCGAGCTTCGTACCGGAACCAAACGCTCCGGCGAGAACCTGGAGGATGGCAGGCAACCGCCCGGCATCCTCGCCTACGTGCTCCGAAATACGCCGGGCCGCAGACGCTGACAATGAAACTCCAGCAGCGCGTGCCAGGTCGCCAATCGCCTCGGCCGGCTGCTCCGATCCGACACTGATCTCTTGCGTGCCGGAAGCCTTGAACGCCTTTACCAAGGGCGCAGGAATCGTGCCGCCACCGACCACGAGCACCAGCACCGTGGTCTCCATTGGGTTTCCCAGATACTCGACCAGTGCACCGGCGTCAGCAGTGTTGAGAGCGCCGACCTCGCGCAGCACGACTATCCGGCGTTCCGTACCGAAAGGCGGTGTCGTCGCCGCAGCTACAACCCGCGCCACTGTGGACGCCTTGTCTCCGCCCGAGGCCCTATCACCGCTAGCAGGGTTGTCGCTGTCGCCGGACTCACTACCGCCATCGACCGACGACCCGCCGGCCGACGCCGCCTTGCCCGGAACCACAAACTCTTCCAACGCCAGCCCGACGTCGTCGGCGCCCAGAAGCTTCTCGACCAGTTCGCGCACTACTCGATCACGCAGGATCGGGTCGCTCCCCTTGACCAGGTAGTTCTCCGTCGTCATCGCGTCGCCTCGCTCTCGGCGGATGCCTCCAGCAGCTCTTGAGTCATGCGGACAACACGCATGCTGCCGCGGACATCATGAACACGCACTATCCGGCACCCATGCATCACGCCATAGGCCACAGTCGCCAGCGAAGCCTCGCGCCGCTCGTCTAGAGGCAGGTCCAGCAGCACCCCCAAAAAGGTCTTGTTGGAAGCTGACAGCAGCAGTGGATATCCCAACCCCGCCAGGCGCCCACTGTCGTGGAGCAATACCGCACTTTGGATCGCCGTCTTGCCTAGGTCCAAGCCGGCGTCTACGACGATCTGTTCACGTGTCAGTCCGGCTGCCTCCGCTCGGTGTGCCCGATCCAGCAGGAACGTCGATACCTCGCCCACCAAATCGTCGTAGTGAGGCTCAGGATCGCGCACGCGTGGCTGAAGCCGGATATGGGTTGCTACTACCGCCGCATCGTGGCGCGCGGCAGTGACGAGGTAGTCGGGGTCTGCGAATCCACTGATGTCGTTTCCCATAACGGCGCCCGCGGCGCACGCCGCGTCAAGCACACGCGCGTTCCAAGTGTCAACGCTCACCGGGACGTCGAAGCGCTTTACGAGCGCCTCGATTGCCGGTATCACGCGGTCAATCTCTTCGGTTTCACTCACTTCAGGCCCGGGACCGGCCTTCACGCCTCCAACGTCGACCAGGTCGACCCCGTCGCCGACAATCACTTCGGCCCGACGGAGGAATGCGTCCATCTCGTAGGTAGCGCCTTGGTCGTAAAACGAGTCGGGAGTCCGGTTCAGGATTCCCATTACGAGAGCGCGAGTTGCCAGGTCATAACGGCGCTCGCCGAGCCGGAGAAATGGCATGACCCCTGAGACTACGAGGGCCGGCCGACAAACGGCGGGTTGTCACCACAACAAGGACAACTGCGAGCAGTGCCCCTGCCCCTGCGATACCGAGACTGAATGGCGTGCTCGCCGCCAAGGTGGCCACTCCCATGATGTAGCCGGCGAGCACTTGTGTCGGAATCTGAAGTGGTCCCGCAACGGCAGACGCGGGGCCGGGTGCAATCCACCGGAGCATGCTGATAATCGGCCCGGTACACAGTCCCCACGTAGTCAGCAGGCCAATCACCGGCGCTACCAGCACGTTCGCGGGGAGAGCCACAAGTGGGATCGAGCCGAAGACTGGGAGGAGCACCGGGGCGACTCCGATCTGCGCTGCGGCCGTCACGGCAACCGGCTCTGCCAAGAATCGCGGCCCGGGCACGCGCCGAGCGATCGGAGACGACCAGGCCAGGATTGCCGCACTGGCCGCGCACGACAGCATAAAGCCCACGGAGTGCACGAGAAACGGATCAACGAGCACAAGAGCGATCACCGTGAGGCTCAACGCCCGCTGTCCGTCTACCGGTCGCCCTGCATAGACCGCCAGTTGGGCCACTCCGGCCATCGTTACTGCCCGAAGCACCGACGGCTCCCATCGAGTCATTGCGCCGAACACGGCTATGACCATGAGGCCCCCGAGGAAACGTCCTCGCAGCCCGAACCGGGAAAGCGCGGGTCCTGCGATTCCCAGCACGAAGGCGACATTTGCTCCCGACACGGCAAGAAGATGGCTTAACCCGGCAGCCCGAAAAGCCTCGATGGTTCCGCTATCCATCTCGCGTACATCGCCGACGAGCAAGCCGCGCACAAGCGCTCTCTCCCGCTGCGGAAGGGTGTCGGCGCCTCCGACCACGGCGCCTCTGAGGGGGTTCGCAACACGCAACAACCAATCGTTCGTAGGCTCAAGGTGCAGCAGATCGGTGGCTCCGAGACGCATGGCTGCGTGTTGCCTCCGCCATCGCGAATCAGACCCTTCCAGGTCCCCAAGACGACCCTTGAGAGTTGCCGACTCCCCTGCGACCAAGAGTCGGAGTCGTGACGAGGCATCCCCACTCGCCACTACGAGAACTCGACCCCACCGGCTATGCCCAGTACTCACTCGTTCGGGATCCAGCGATTCGACGCTCGTCACTCTCACTATCGCCCGCGTCGCATATTTCCCCGGATACGGATCACTGACCAATACTCCTGTGACCCGAACCGGCGAGTAGTCAGTCGCTGCAGAAGCAAGGGGGGTTCTCTCCAATCCATTTAGCGCTCGCTGCATCGACGCGACCGCCATGAGACCCAGAACAGCCAGCACGAAGACCGGGCGAGAGCGGCCGCTCCATAGCAACCCTCCCAATACAAGAGCCAGGGCTGCCTGAAACGCTCCGTAGCCGCTTCCCGCTCCGAGCCGCTCCCCGATCACCGCTCCCCCGATCACCGCCACGACGGCGCCAAAGATGCTCGGATCAAACCGCGCCCCGCCTGGATCCGCCTGGGACGAGGTCACACGGTTACTCGGTCGCGTAGCTCAGCGAAACGCGCCTCACCGATCCCTCGAATGTTGAGAAGATCGCGCACCGACTTGAAGCCACCCCGTTCCTGGCGATACGAGACGATCTTCGCCGCGGTGGCAGGCCCGACGCCCGGCAAGGTTTCGAGCTGGGCCAAGTTCGCGGTGTTGAGGTTGACAAGGCCACCACCCGATCCGTCAGCCCAGCCGTCAGCCGAGCCGCCGCCCGACGCCATCGCTCCGGCGTCGTCAAGCGGCTCACCTTTGCGGGGCACTCCCACGCGCTGCCCGTCGGCGACCTTGGCGGCAAGGTTAAGACGATCCAGATCGGCCTCGGCCGGAGCTCCGCCCGCGATCTCGACCGCATCGGCCACCCGCGCGCCCTCCGGCAACTCGTATACCCCTGGTCGGGCAACAGCGCCGGCCACATGAACAAGCAACCGCTTGAGCGCCGTCGTCGTGGAACTGTGGCCCGCAGCTCCGGTCTCTCCTGAGCGCGGCGTGCCGGGCGACGCAGCACGAGAACCGACCCCGGACGCTCCCGAAGTGGCCGCACTGTAAAAAAACGCGCCTGCCGCCAAGACCACTGCCCCGATAACAGCCACACGCAGCAGTGGATCGTCGCGGTGAATCCTCCACCAATCGCTCAGCCGGTGGACAAACCGGTCATTGAAACTCGGACGACCCGGCTCTGGAATACGGAATCGCGCGTCGAAAAAGTCCGGAAGCTGCTCGGACACCATGCACCTCCACTTAGTGACAAAGAATCACGTGAGGGGGAAGTGCAGGTGGGGCGACGGAGGGAAGCGTCAGGACCAACCCGGGGCACCGCTGAAGCTATCGCAGCGCCCTTTCACGTTCCACCCCCTGCCTGACGTGCTTCCGTTTGGGGGTATTCGCTCCGATCGGCGAGACTGGTGGCCTTAGTTCGTTCCCTGCCGGGCCTGCGGTCCTTATGGAACCGACACTTTTTAGACAAGGACTCCGGAATGCCCGCGCGCTCAGATCTTCGCAACGTCGCCATAATCGCTCACGTTGACCACGGTAAAACCACGCTCGTCGATGCCATGCTCTGGCAGCAAGGTGCGTTCCGTTCCAACCAAGATGTCGCCACTCGGGTCATGGACTCGATGGACCTGGAACGTGAGAAGGGCATAACAATTCTCGCCAAGAACACTGCCGTGCAATACGACGGGGTGAAGATCAACATCATCGACACTCCAGGTCACGCGGACTTCGGCGGCGAAGTAGAGCGAGGCCTCACAATGGTCGACGGAGTCTTGCTACTGGTTGACGCATCGGAGGGTCCTCTTCCCCAGACGCGCTTCGTGTTGCGCAAGGCGCTCGAAGCGCGTCATCCCGTAATCCTGGTCGTGAACAAAGTCGACCGCCCCGACGCGCGCATCGCCGAAGTCGTGCATGAAGTCGAGGAGTTGTTCCTGGACCTCGACGCGGACGAAACCCAAATCGATTTCCCCATCATTTATTGCAATGCCAAAGCCGGGCAGGCCTCCCTTGATCCAAGCATCCAGGGATCAGACCTCCGGCCGCTCTTTGAGACGCTCCTATCCCACGTGCCTTCGCCGACCTACGAAGAGGGGCATCCCCTACAGGCCTTGGTCACCAACCTCGACACATCGCCATATCTAGGACGGCTGGCTCTGTGTCGCGTGCGCCACGGTGTCATATCCAAGGGTCAGACCGTGGCCTGGTGTCGCACCAGCGGCGCCATCGAACCAGTCAAGATCACCGAGATGTTCATCACCAACGCGCTCGACCGCGTTCCCGCTTCCAAGGCAGGTCCGGGTGAGATCGTGGCCATCGCCGGGCTGGCCGAAGTGACGATCGGCGAGACCCTCGCCGACATCGACGATCCACGCCCACTTCCTGTAATGGAAGTCGACCACCCGAGCCTGTCGATGACGATCGGAGTAAATACCTCGCCGTTGTCCGGCCAAGATGGCAACAAGCTGACGGCGCGCTTGGTCAAGAATCGTCTCGATGCCGAACTGGTCGGCAACGTATCCATCCGCGTCCTGCCGACAGAGCGTCCGGACACCTGGGAAGTTCAGGGCCGTGGTGAACTGCAGCTCGCTGTGCTCGTAGAGATCATGCGCCGTGAAGGCTACGAAATGACGGTGGGCAAGCCGCAAGTGCTTACGCGCGAGATCGACGGGAAGTTGCACGAACCGATGGAAAGGGTCGTCATCGACGTGCCCGAAGAACACCTGGGCGTCGTTACCCAGCTCCTCGCTGCACGCAAGGGTCGAATGCTCGCAATGGTCAACCATGGCAGCGGATGGATCCGCCTCGATTACATCGTTCCGTCTCGGGGGCTAATTGGATTCCGCGGCGAGTTCATGACCGACACTCGTGGCACTGGCCAGCTTCACCATGTGTTCGAAGGTTGGGAGCCATGGCACGGAGAGTTGCGAACCCGCGCCAGCGGTTCGATGGTGGCAGACCGGCGTGGAATTACAACAACCTTCGCCCTGATGAATCTG
>ERZ1292645.608-Hain-H14-02um-R2-608-length-12160-cov-6_pt1 | contig 12160 bp, 10 predicted proteins | sample MGYA00564401_ERZ1292645 | MGnify/ENA primary metagenome ERZ1292645 (study PRJEB36523, sample SAMEA6512644) | groundwater metagenome | collected 2019-01-09 | study: AquaDiva: Metagenomics assemblies of 32 groundwater samples | reverse complement strand
CGTAGGCACAACAACTTTCACAGCCGCTATTAATATTGCCAGTTCCACCAGTGAAGCCAGCGGCATTGCCGGTATTTTTCAAGATTTAACTATTAATCCAACTGTCGCGAATAATTTCCAATTTGGCAACAGAATGATTGTCCGCGCCAGCACAACAGCCACTACGACCGCAATCGGCGGATTTATCAGAATGATTGATAATACCGCGCTTGGAAACACGGTTCGCGGTCTTGAAGTGCAGGCTTATTCCGGCACTAATGTTCAAGGGACTAATACGGGTATTATTGCTTTTGGCCGAACCTTTGGCATTCAAGGCATTACAACCGGCGAGGCTGGCGGAGTCAGCAATCCGGCAGGAGTTTACGCTGAACTTCAAAACGGCACTCAAGGCAACGCTTTTCGGGCGTATTCGTCAACTTCCACCAGCGCCACTTTGGTTCAGTTCTTCCAGGAAACTTCGGCATATACCGGCACTGGTTTAGATATGAATTTTGGAGTTGGAGCCGGTTCGTTCACTGGCAATTTTATGACTCTTCAAAGAGCCGGGGTTGCCAAGTTTAATATTAATGCGTCCGGCACTACGGTTATCGCCAGTTCCAGCGCCGCGGCCGGAGCCAGTTCAACGCTTACGGTTTGCGCGCAGACGAATTGCACTCTTTCCGCGACAAGCAGCGCGAGCGTGCTTTGGGTAGCTTCGGTTGACGGCACTACCGGAACAAATTCTATAGTCGCAAGAGGTTCTATTACAGGTAATGCCGCTGACTTTGCCGAATGGGTTCCGGTAGCTGGCGAAAAAAATGATTATGAAGCCGGCGATTTATTGGCTATCGCAACATCAACTTCTTCATCAACGGAATTATTCATAAAAACTCAAACTGTTAATGATCCTCGTTTAGCCGGAGCAATTAGCGCAAGCGCAGCGTTTATCGCAGGCGCGGAAAACGGCACTGAAGGAAAAGTCGTTATGGCGTTATCCGGACGTATTTCTGTTAAAGTTAATGGAGAAAATGGCTTTATTAAAGCTGGCGATTTAATTACCGCTTCGTCTAAGCTCGGCACGGGCGCGAAAGCTATTCAACCCGGCCGTGTTTTGGGTATGGCGTTAGAATCTTTTGATGGGATAAGCGCGACATCAACCGGCAAGGTTTTAACATTAATCAATCCGCACTGGTATGTTCCTCCGGTAGAAATTACAGCGGGAGAACTGCAGGGCGGCCAAACCGGCACCGGACAAATTCTTAATACTTATACTTTTGACCCGAATACGCTTTACTCATTTGAAAATCTTAAAGTGAAGAATCTTACCGCTCAAAATGTTGAAGTTGGCACAAATGAATTGCCGAGCGGCATTACTATATATGATACTGTTACCAAAAACCCATACTGCATTATTATGGAAAACGGAGTTTTGAAATCAGTTCCGGGTAAATGCGGCGAAGGCGTGACAACTGGAGTGATTGCTACATCAACGGCGTTAAACGCGAATCAGGCGCCGCCTTTGGTTCAAACAATTGAAACTGTTGTTGCTGAAACTGTTGCCGCGCCTTTGGAGCAAACCGTTTCTTCCAGCCTAATTATTTTGCCTGAAATATCAACGTCTACTTCAACAGAGCCAGCCGCAACATCAACAACTACAATCTTAGAACTCGATTCAACATCTACAATAATTCAAGAACCAACCTCAACTTTAGTAATTGAAACAGTCGCGTCATCTTCAATTGTTGCGGAATCAACTTCAACAACGGAGACAACCTTAACTCAAATTGTAACAACCGAAACTATTGCCACATCAACAGCCAGTTCAACACCTCAATAATGATTATTAAGAATAAAATAACAAAAGAATTATTAGAGGAGCCTTTTATAAAGGCGGTTGCTGACATAAAGCAAGGCTTCATTTCTCTTGGTTGCGAGCTTCATATTGATTGCGCTGAAGAATTAATAAAAAATGGTTCTTTAGCAAAAGATTTGTGGGGTTTTAATATTTATCCCGACGGCAATTTGGATTTCGTTTCTTTAATTAATATCAGGCCGCAGGATAATAACCGTTCAATGCGGATTCAGGATGAAAATATCAAAAAGAAAATAACTGAAGTGTTTAACAAATATTAAAATATTTTGTTGAGCCATTATTTACCGTTATGCTTTATCATAGCGCTATGCTATAGCATAGCGCTTGGAGTTTGTATAAAATATTTTTATTAAAAAAATGATTACCTTGGAACGTTGGAAAAAAATATCAGCTAGAGACCAGATGGGACATATTGCTTCGGAAATCGCGCGCGCTAATTTAATTAAGGATAAAAACAGCGAAACTTTCCGTTTGATTTTGGAGCGCGCCCTTGCCTTAACCGATCTTTCTTTAAACGACAAAAAATGGCTGGATAACCCTTTGTCGCTTTTAATTTTAAGAAATGAACTGGCGGAAGCTTATTTGAACAATAATAAAAATTTGGAAAATTTATACGCGGCTTTTTGAAAACGTAAGAATTATTTATCTGTGAAAGCGGGGTGTGGGCAAGATTTACCGCTATGCTACAGCATAGTGATTAGTAATATTCCAATTCTAAACATTGAAATATTGGTTTAAGTAAGTTAAATTTAGTTAAAGATTAAAATTTTGTTTTACTGTATTTTCCGCGTCAAAATGGTTTACTTCGGCTGTCGTGATATAAGATTTGATGTTTAAAAATTCGGCTATAAAATTTATTTCCTGGCGGCATTCGTAAGGATACAGCCAGGCGTTATTTTGCAGTTTGTAAAAACCGAGCTTTTTAAGTTTTGTTCTGAATATATAACGGATTTTTTGCCGGTCGCGGGGAATGTTAAAAATAATCAGCCGCCATTTTTTGTCCCATTTTTTTTGCGGTTCTATTGTTAAATTTTCAAACTGGTATTGAAAGGTTTTTTTTCTGCCCGTATCGGTTAAAAGAATTTTTGTTTTTCCGTTTTCGTTTTCTTTCATTTCAATAAGTCCTTGACGCCTCAATTTAGTGAATGTTTTCCTAATGCGATAACGGCCGTATTTGTCCTGATTTTTGTACCATTTGATAAAAGGCTGGATAGAAGCTCCAAGTCCGGGAATATTGGCTAAAGTTAATGCCAAACCGCCGGCTTCTTCAGCCGTTGCAACAGCAAGTATTATTTTTTTAGCTATTTCCCCTTTTTTCATAATATAAGCCAGTAGTCAGTAGCTAGTAGTAAATAGATTTTAATAATAGCGCCACTTTAAATAATAATAAAATAAAAGATTTTTTTGATATAGTGGATAACTTTGAAAGTAATTTAATTATATAAATTTGAATAATACCGCTACTTTGAGGATAAAATTAACAATGGATAAATTATGGAAGTAGGTTTTTCTAAATATGGCGCTGTTCGGAAATATTAACGCATTTTAAGAAGTCCGGCCTTGCAATATTAAAAATTGAATGACTTGCGATGTCCTTCAATTTTTAAGTTTTTCCACAGCTGATTCAAACTACTATATTATATAATTAAATATGACGGCTGAAATTGAAAATGCCGATATTAGCAAAAACAAGGATTTAAAAGAAAAAATCATTGAACTTGAAGATGATTTAGATTTAATCTGCCGGCTTATAGAAAAAAGATTGGCGAAATTAGAATCTTTTTATTATCGAAAAAATAACCCAAAAACTATTTAAATTTAACTAAGTATCTAATCATCAAAGGATATGAAAAAAGATAAAAAACTTGTAATTCTTTTCGGTTCGCAAGCAAGCGGGAAAGGCCGTCGGCATTCAGATGTGGATGTTGCCGTTTTAAGCAATCACCCGTTGACGTTACAAGAAAAGGCGGAGTTTGGAGAAAAAGTAGCCAAAAAATTAGGCATTTTTGAAGATGATTTAGACATCGCCGACCTTTGGCTTGCCCCGCCCTTACTTCAATTGGAAGTGGCGAAAAATGGAAAATTGATTGAAGGCAATGCCGTCGATTTTCTCCGTTTTAAGGTGCTGGCTTGGAAAAGATATCAGGATACGGCAAAATTCCGCCGTCTCAGAAAAGAACGTCTTAATGATTTTATTTACAGCAAATGAAATATGACAAATGAAATTATTGAAAAAAATCTTGAGCGCATTAAAAAGATGCTTAACGAACTTGAAGGTTATTTAAGCGCGCCTTTTGAGGAGTTTAAAAAGGACCAGATTCTTATTTCCGCGTCAGAAAGAAAATTTCAGCTGATTGTTGACTTGGCGAGCGATATCAACGCTCAAATCTTGATTGTTGAAAAGCAGGAAACTCCCGATACCTACCGTCGTTCGTTTACAGACCTGACGAAAATCGGGATTATCGCGGATGACCTCGCTAAAACGCTCGCGACCGGCGCCGGTTTAAGAAATATCTTGGTTCATGAATATGATTTTGAAGAAGATTATGAAAAATTTTATAACTCGGCAAAAGCCATAATCCCGTTTTTAAAGGATTACGTGAAAATAATTTATGTTTATATAACCCGCCAAAATTTTAATAAATAAAAGATATTGACGTCGGACGTCAATATATTAACGCTATGACCAAAAGAAAAAATAATTTAATCGGGAACTGTTTTTGTTTAATTTTAATATTTTTTATGGCCGGATTATTAAATAAAACCAGCGCCGCGGTTTACGATATCCGAATTGAGGATCCCGAAACCGAAGATTGCGATATTGGAAATTCCGTTATTACTCCGCTTAATCCTTTATGCGGTTTTATTCCGCGGACCATCACTATTAATCCCGGCGACCAGCTTCGCTTTATCAATAATGCTTCTCCAGCCAGTCATGCGCCTTCTTCCGACCCGCATCCCACCCATGAAACATATCCCGCTCTTAATCTGGAAGTAATTTCACCGGGCGGCCAGGCTATTACCGCTCCGCTTACTCAATCTGGTGTTTGGGGCTGTCATAGCCATCAAGATGCCGGTTATAGGTGCATAATCACCATTCGAGTTCCGGCGGGCGGCGGAGCGGCTGTTATAGATAAAAATCCTCCTAAAATCACCAATCTTAAAGCTGATGTTCAAAAGGATAAAATAGTTTTTACTTGGGATACCGACGAACCTTCATCTATGCAGGCGGAATACGGTTTGACGGCGGAATACGGAAATTTTATTCCTGAATTTCCCAATATAATGTCGCAGTCGCATCATGAAGTTGAATTAAAAAATTTTTGGTTTAAATCTTTATTAACCGGCAAAATTTACCATTTTCGAGCGCGTTCGTTTGATTCTTCAAACAACCTGGCTTTAAGCGAGGATAAAACTTTTGTTATTCCGGCGCCGGTTGTTCCAGCTGTTCCCCCGCCACCCAAATCAAAAGAAGAAGAAGAAGAAGAAGAAGCAATAACCACTCTTAAAGAGGTTAAATCAAAGTTAAATTATTTAATCATAAAAAGCGGCTTTGAGTTTAAAAATAAACTGGTTTTAGGGTCTCAAGGCCGGGATGTTTTTTATCTTCAAACACTGCTTGCGGAATTTTTCGGAGTTTATCCGGAAGCGCAAATGACCGGTTATTTCGGGCCATTGACGGAAAAAGCTCTTCAGCGATTTCAGAAAAAATACGGCATTACGGGGAATGGCTCCCCTAGTTCAACCGGCTATGGTGTTTTAGGGCCCAAAACCCGAGCTAAGATAAATGAATTGATTCACCCGCCAAAATTTTAATATTAAGGAAGTCCGGTCTCGCGATATTCAACGCTAATATTTCAAGGTCGGACTTCCGAAATTAAACGGATAAAACAATAAAAAAATGATTCTAAAAGAAAATAACTTTGCTTTTATAGACAGCCAAAATTTAAATTTGGGCGTTCAAAAGCTTGGATGGAAGTTAGATTATCGTAAATTTAGAGTTTATCTCGCTGAAAAATATAGCGTCAAAAAAGCATATATATTTATAGGCTTTGTGGCGTTGAATCAGTCGCTTTACGATCGTCTTCAGGAGGCGGGTTTTATTTTGAAATTTAAGCCGACGATACCGGATGCCGATGGTAAGATAAAAGGGAATATTGACGCAGATCTTGTTTTGCGAGCGGCGCTTGAATTCAGCGATTACGACAAGGCTATTATTGTTTCAAGCGATGGCGATTTTTATTCTCTTATTCAATATTTATATGAGCGAGGCAAGCTTGCGGCTGTTTTGAGTCCGGACATTAAAAATTGTTCAAATCTGCTTAAACAGACCGCTAAAGAAAAGATATGGTTTATGAATGAATTGCGGAATAAATTAGAATATAAAAAGAAAAGCACCGCTTAAGGACAAAATCTTAAACAATGCTTTTCTCTAGAAATACAATTTTATTTTAACAAACACTTAAAATCTGTCAAGCATCTATGTGTATAACTTCACCCCGTTAGAGAATAAATAATTATAGTCTACACTTATGTCATTAAAAGTAAAAAAGATAAAAAATGGTATACAGGCTCCACCAATGATTTACGGAAACGCTTTAAGCAACACAATGAAAATAAAGTTTTATCAACAAAAGGCCGAGGACCTTTTACTCTTATCTATTATGAAGCGTGTATCAACGACCATGATGCAAGGATCAGAGAAAAACACCTTAAAACAGGTATGGGTAAAAGATATTTAAAGAATCGCTTAAAGCGTTTCCTTTCTCTAACGGGGTAAAAAAAATGATTCTAAAAGAAAATAACTTTGCTTTTATAGACAGCCAGAATTTAAATTTAAGCATTCAAGGGCTTGGATGGAAGCTTGATTGGAGGCGATTTCGTGTATATCTGAAAGAAAAGTATGGCATTGCAAAAGCTTTTTTATTTATCGGTTTTGTTGAGGGCAATAATGATCTTTATAAATCGCTTCAGGACGCGGGTTTTATTTGTATCTTTAAGCCGACTCTTAAATATAAAGACGGAACAATAAAGGGTAATTGTGATGCCGAGCTCGTTCTGCAAGCAATGATTGAGTATAATAATTACGGTAAGGCGGTAATCGTAACAGGAGATGGAGATTTTTATTGTTTAGTAAAATATTTTATAGAACAAAAGAAGCTTAAAATAATTTTAATTCCGAACCGAAATAAATTTTCCGCTCTGTTAAATTTTAGAATTTGCCGCCCCTATCTGCGATTTATGAATGATTTGAAGAATAAAATGTCTTATAAAACTAAAAAAAGGCCCCACAAGGACGAAACCTTATAGGGTGATCTTTTCCGTTGGTGATAATCTTATAATATCAAACCATTAAAACCTGTCAAGCATCATCTATGTGGATAACTAAAAAAAATATCAATAAATTTAAAAAACCGTTTATTTCAGCCAGTTTATTTTTGCTCGCGTTTTTCGCGATTTTCGGGGTTTTGCTGACACTGTTGGCGCCGCAAAAAGCTCAAGCCGGCACCCAGATTAAAACCGTTGAGTTTTATATTTTTCAGAAGGCCACTGACCCGATTGCCGGAGATACCGTGGCCGACACCATTACCGCTGGGAATGGGATGAAAAACGCGGCTTGGGGAACCTGCGGAGACGCCAATGACCCTTCGGTTACCGTTAATCTTCCCGAAACCGGCGTTGTGATCCGCAGCGCTTGGGTGGAGTATTTTATGGACGTGGCCGCGCCGGCCGCCGCCGCCAACATAAACACGCGATTTTGCCGTTCCGGCGCGTCCGCTTCAACGACCGTTACTCACACTTCGGCTATTCCGACTTCAGCGGAAAGGATACCGGCCTATATAAATATGGATGTTACCTCCCATATCGCCTCGGGAACCCAGACGTATTTTTTTAACGGCCGCGTTGTTTCCGGACCGACGCGAACCACCGACAATGCCAAGCTTTTCATTACTTACGAATACGATGATACTTCAACAACCCAGTTAAAAACCGTAAAATATTTTGTTGGCTGTAGAGATACCGCCGATACCGCCGGCGCAACGGACAGTTACACGGTAAATCCAAAAATACCGGAAAGCAGTGTTGTTATCCAGCAAAGCTTCATTGAATATTCGCTTTTTCAGCACGGCAATAATACCACAGACGGAATGGTTTATGCCACTTTTAACGGGGTAAATCCGGCTAATTCCGTTGGCTATGACGACAACGAGAGGTCAAGCCATGAGTTCAGAACTCTCTGGAACACCGCCACTTCTTCGGTAAGCCTTAACGCCAGCAACACCATCGGTTTGGTAAAAGTCGCTCTTGATACCGTTGACAATTTAATGCTCAAGTGCGCTGAATGGACTATAAACTATAATTATGACGATTCGCTGTCCGCCACCCAGCTTCGCACAATCCGTTACGCTATTGGTCAGGATTTAAATACTCTTAATAATACAGCGCAGGAAACTTTGGGAGCGCGCCAAATTTTTCTGCCTGATGCCACCAGTTCCCAGGCAACGGTTTCCAGCTGGCTGCATTATCACGGCGAGCCGGACGCGGCCGCGGCTCTTACTCCGCAAGTTAATATTACCGGAGCCGCGGCGTCTTCCACCGGGCCGGCTTTTAACTTTCAATTCCGGGCCAACAGCGGAATGTTTCATATTCTTTGGGATATTGCCGGTTTTTTCAAGAATGAATGGGTTAACGGCGATACTCTAACCGCGGCCGGGCAATGTTCTGCCTTAGATGCCTGCGATTCAGTTTTCGCGGAGTTTTTTGTAACTTATGCTTATCCTACCAGCCAGACAACAGGCATTAAAACCGCGCACTTTTTAGAAACTCAAGATACCAGCCAAAATGCCGCTGGCGTGGCTCACAACGACTCTTTCAGCACTTTTTTGCCGGAAACAGGAACCAAGACTTTCAGAAACGGAGGCACGCAGGCTAATTTCACCGCGCTTGGCGGCGCGACTATGGTGGTAACCGTTACCGTTGACAGCGCTGAAGTCGCGGGCACTGATACGGAAAGTTTTACTTCAATCATAAACGACAACAACGTTGGCCATAACCACAGGGCGCTTTTACCGCATCCAGCCGGAGGCCAATTTACAAGTTCTTCGCAGTCAAATGTTACTTCCACTCTGAATCACACCGTCAGCGCTTTTATAAGTAACGCGGTTTTATATTCCACTTACGAATATCCTATTCCTCAACCGCCGGGCAATCCCCAAATGCAGGCCGCCGCTAACCAGACTTTTACCGTCGGCGACTCTGCAACGGCGATTTCGGCCATCACTGTAACTTCAACAGCGGCTTCCCAGATTACCGCGGCCAATGATATTCGCATTATTATTGCCACCGGCACCACTAATTTCCTGTGGGACACTTCTGATATTTTGGCGACAATTACCGGTTCGGCTTCCGCCAACGCTTCAACCACCGTATCTTACGAAAACGGCAGTTCAACTTTAGTTGTTAATGTTACAAGTGATTTTGCTAATAATACCGGCATCACTATTTCCGATTTGGGATATAGAGATTTTAATGCCGTTACCGCCGCCACTTCCACACGTGATTTGAAATGGAACGGCCAAGGACAAGCCCCGCCTTTTGTCCGAGATACCAGAACCGCCACAATTCGCGGTCGGTTCAATGTTGACGCCCACACTGCGGGCCAGGAAGCCGATAAATTCGCGGCTTCTTCCACTTACGCCAATCAGGAATTATTCGCTTTTCAGCTTTTCCCAAATGATGAAGCCGCTTCCACAACTTTAATTCTTGACCTTTCTTCAATCACCGGAATTGTTACCGGAGATATCGCCAGTCCGCAGATTTTTGTTGATACCAATGCCAACGGCGCTGTTGACGCCGGCGAAACCACAACCGCGTTTGGAGCCGGAACAGTGTCTATTGCCGGAGGAACAGGAACTATTACTTTCACAGCCACAACTTCCACTGTCGCTTCAGCCACTTCCACCAGATACATATTAAAAGCCACTACCACCGCCCTTACTGCCGGAGACACTATTACTTTTTCGCTGGCTACTTCTTCGGTTGCGGCTGACGGTCAGACTTCTAAGGTCCGGCTTTCCCCTACCTCCGGAGGTTTACCGGCTAACGCGGCTCATACTGTTGACGCTGTTTCCAGAACTCAACGTTCTTTTAGGTGGCAAAACGATGATGGGGCTAATGTCAATAGCAATTCCGCCGCCGCGGCCGCGGACACCGCTCTTTCAAGCGTTAGAATTCCCCAACGTCTTGCTTTACGCGCGCAGATTGATAATGACGGCGGCGGCGAAGGAGCCGGTATCGCTTATAAACTTCAATTTCAGGCTAACGCCACTTCCGGCGCTTGGATTGATGTTGCCAATGGCAACGCCATTCAAGCTTCCCAAGGACTGGCCGGAGCCGACGCCGCGGCTATCACCTCGGCGGTTGCCGCCGCAAATTCCAGAACTTTCGCTAACGGCACTTGGCATGAAGGAACAGGAGTCAGCGCCGGAACAACAGTTTTAGGGAATGCCGGTTATTCCGAACTCGCTTATATGATTGAAACCAGCCGGGCCGCGGCCAACACGACTTATTATTTCCGGGTGGTGAAAAACAGCGATGGCCTGCCTATTGATTCTTATTTGGTCTTTCCTTCTTTTACCACTTTAGCCGATGCTTCCCAGCTGATTCAATATTCAAAAGACAATGTCGCTTCTTTGTCAGCCGGCACTTCGTCCCTTACATTCTATTTTGACGATATTGATTACACCCGCGCTTCCACCAGCGACAATCTTTATTCAACCAGCACTTCAGCCGTTAACAAACCGGTGTTTAATTTCCGGGTTCGAAATTCCACATCTTCCTTTCCTTTAAGAATTTCTTGGGAAGGCCAGTATTCGGCCGCCAGCACAACTTCTATTGATGCTTATCGTTTTGGTTCAACCAACGGTTGGGTTAATTTAACTTCCACTTCATCCCCTAGCGTAAATACCGACTTTACTTTAAACGGCAATCTGACAACTTCCACTTCGGAATATTATGAATCAGACGGGACTAATTTTTGGACTTATTTCAGAATTTATCAGGCGACTTCAACCAGCAATTTACGGAGTGATTTGGTTAATGTTGAATTTGTTCCCGCGGCTGATTCTTCGGCTGACCAGACTTTTCAGGTTAATGATGCCGTCACAGCTATTTCCCAGATTTCTGTTAGAACTGCGCGCACGCCTGTTATAACCGCGGCTAACGACATACGGATTAAAATTCCTTCGGCTTTTAATATGAACTGGCAGACTTCAACTTTAATCGCGACTCTTGGCGGCACGGCTTCGGGAAAAGCGTCAACAACAGTTTCTTATCCGGATGATAAAACTTTACTTGTAAATATTTTGACTGATTTCGCGGCTGACGACGGTTTAACTGTTTCGGGAATTAATTTTTCCAGCTTCACTTCAGCTTCGGCTTCAACCACTTTGCAGGCGTTTTACGACGGCGCGAGCGACAATTCCGCGGACGCGTTAGACACGCGTATCAAACAAATTCGCGGCCAGCACAGCGTTAACGCCCATGCTTCGGGACAGGAAAGCAATAAACTTGATATTAGCGATACTTCTGTTTCAACGGCCGAACTTTTAGCTTTTCAGCTCGCGCCAACCGGAGAAAACGCCACTACTTCGCAAGTCGTTGTTGATTTATTTGATGTTGTTGGTTTTGCGGCCGCTAATATCACCGGAGCCGAATTGGCGGTTGATGATAACGGTAACGGCGCTATCGGCGCCGGTGAAACAACGACAGTCGGCGGAGCCGGCAGTGTTTCTCTTAGCGGCGGAACCGGTTCCATCACTTTTTCAACATCCTTTTCCAATACTTCAACTTTGAATATTATTCTGCGGGCTAATATCGCCAGCGTTGACCCGGAAGATGTTATTAAATTTCGGGTTCAGCCTTCAAGCATTACTTCAACCGGCCAGACCAGCAAAATCAGTTTGGTTCCAAGCGGTTCAACTCTTTCTGTTGTTCATTCTAGGCCTTCCAAAAAACATGGTGGCGTTACTTTAGTTGAAGGCGGCGGTCCTCCGGCAGTGGCGAATCTTGGCGGCGGCTCTCAAAGCGGCGGCGGTTCAACCGAAGGCGGTTCCGGCGGCGGCGGCTCCCAAGGCGGCGGAAGCCAAGGCGGCGGCGGCGGAGCCCCGTAAAATATAAAAATCCGTTATATGGAAATAATTATTGTAAAAGACCCTATAAGCCGTGAAAAACTTTTGAAAATTGCAAAAGATGGATTTGGAGATTTAGTCAAAACAGTTGTGGATGTGGAACAAAAAATTATAGCGA
>ERZ1292645.603-Hain-H14-02um-R2-603-length-12214-cov-4_pt1 | contig 12214 bp, 10 predicted proteins | sample MGYA00564401_ERZ1292645 | MGnify/ENA primary metagenome ERZ1292645 (study PRJEB36523, sample SAMEA6512644) | groundwater metagenome | collected 2019-01-09 | study: AquaDiva: Metagenomics assemblies of 32 groundwater samples | reverse complement strand
GTTTCCGCTCAATTCTTAAGCCAAGCGGTTCACGGCGGCGCTAATTTCGGCCAAAATTTAGAAGGTCTTTGGGTCGGGGATAAAAAATTTAGTTTTTCTCAATTAAACCCTGAGGCCAAGCGCGATGTTCTTAAAAAAATATTTGAAGCGGCGCCGGAATTAAATGGCATAAAAGCTAATATAGCTTTAGCTTATATTAATTTAGAGCAAATTAACGCCCCGGGTATTTTATTTGCCTTAAAAAATAAAATCAACCGGGTTAAAAAGCAAATCAATGAAGTAAGCCTTATTTTAGAAAAAGTCGTGCCGTTGTCGCAGTTAATTCCGGCCTTAGCCGGCTATCCCGGCGAAGTTAATTATCTGGTATTACTGCAAAATAATGACGAGTTAAGGCCAACCGGTGGATTTTTAGGCACCTATGGAATTTCACGAATTAAGCACGGCGATATCGTAAGTTTTAACACACATGATATTTATCACCTTGACATGCCGGTTCAAAGTAAAATGAATATCGCGCCACCGGAGCCGATTAAAAAATATTTAAATAAAAAATGGTATTTGCGCGATGCTAATTGGTCGCCTGACTGGCCGACCGCGGCTAGAACTATCGATCGGTTTTATCAAACGGAAAGCGCTTTAAATCCAGAGGCGGAAAAAATTTTCGAGTTTAGCGGTATTATAGCTATTACGCCAAAATTGATTACTGATTTTTTAAAAATAACTGGTCCAATAACGGTTGAGGGGCAAAATTATGACCAGAACAATTTTCAAGATCTGTTGCAATATCGGGTGGAAAAGGGTTATCAAGTCTTAGGCGTTTCTTCCTGTCATAGACAAGAGGTTATCGGCGAGTTATTTAAAAAACTAAAAATTAAAATTTTTGATTTGCCGCCAAGGCAATGGTCGGAAATTATAAATACCGCGATTAATAATTTAACCGAGAAAAATTTATTGTTTTATTTAGCCGATAATCAATTAGAAAGTATCGCGGTGCAAAACGGCTGGGCCGGAGAAATAAAAAATTATTATGGCGATTATCTTATGGTAGTTGACGCTAATTTAGCGGCTTTAAAAACCGACGCGGCTATGGGCCGGAGCTTAAATTATAAAGTGACCGAGATGGCTAGCGGCTTGCGCGCTAAGTTAACCATTAATTATGCTCATAATGGCAAGTTTAATTGGAAAACCAGCGCTTATAAAAGCTATACCAGAGTTTACGCGCCGCTAGGCAGTCAATTGATTAAAATTAGCGGTTACCAGGCCAAAGAGATAGACATAGGCAAGGAGGCCGGCAAAACTTGGTTTGGTTTTTATTTAACCGTAGAGCCAGGAAAAATTAATAATGTTACACTTGAATATAAATTGCCGTCGTCAATTATGTTAAATAATAATTATGGCCTTTATATTCAAAAACAGCCGGGAAAAGAACTGGCTAATCTATCGGTTGACTTAAGCTTTAAAAATGGTATAAAATCATATAACCCGGCCAGTTTAGCCATGCAGAAAGTAAGTCCGGTTAGAGTTAAGTGGGAAGGAGATTTGAATATAGACCGGAGTTTTGAGATTAAATTCTAATATCTAAATCCTAAACAAATTCTAATGTTCAAAATTCTAAATTCAAAACGAAGACTAATTGCCTTTTGTTTGGAACATTTGAATTTATAATTTTGGATTTGTTTAGAGTTTAGATATTAGAGTTTAGAATTTTTTTAAATTTGTCAATTATGTTTATCAAACGGATCGGCATAGACTTGGGCACAACTTATACTTTAGTACATTTGCCAAAAAGAGGCATTATTATTAACGAACCTAGCGTGGTGGCGATTTCTTTAATTGACAAAAAGATTTTAGCCGTCGGCAATGAAGCTAAGGATATGTTAGGCCGGACCCCTGACACGATTGTCGCCATCAAGCCGTTAAAAGACGGCGTGATTGCCGATTATCATACGACCGAAGCTATGTTAAGATATTTTATTAACAAAGCTTTGGGCGGCATTAGGTTATTCCGGCCGGAAGTTATGGTGGCGGTTCCGGCTGGCATTACTTCAACCGAACGGCGCGCGGTTATTGATGCTACGATCGCGGCCGGGGCCAGAGCGGCTTATATTATTAAAGAACCGATTGCCGCGGCTATCGGCGCTGATATTCCTATTGGCTCGGCTTCCGGGCATATGATTATTGATATCGGCGGCGGCACGGCGGAAATGGCGGTAATTTCTTTGGGCGGGGTGGTAACTTCAACTTCGGTTAGAATCGGCGGCAATAAATTTGACGCGGCAATCCAGGAATTTATCAGGCGCAAATATAATTTAGCTATTGGCGAAAGAACGGCCGAGGAGACTAAAATTAAAATTGGCAGCGCTTTATATTTAGAAGATAAGCTAACTATGGAAATACGCGGCCGCGATATGATTACCGGTCTGCCCAGAAATATTATGGTTAATTCCGATGACATTACGGAAGCGATTCAAAATGAGCTGGAGGCCATAATTAACGCCGCCAAAAGAGTACTTCAGGAAACGCCACCGGAATTAGCCGCTGATATTATGGACAAAGGCATGGTTTTATCCGGTGGCAGTTCACTCCTGCGCAACATCGACCAATTGCTTTCACGCACGACTGATGTACCGGCCTATGTAGCGGATGACGCGCTTCTTTGCGTGGCTAAAGGCACCGGCATCGCTTTGGAAAATTTGGATTCATATAAAAGAAGTATTTTTGCGACGAAATAAAATTTATAGATAATAAAAAAAAGTTTGATTCCAGAATCTAACGCAACATATTTGGCGCGAAGCGCCAAAAATGCTAAGTTAGATTTCTATGGAAAATTAGAAATTGAGAACTTACCTAAAAGCGCGCAGACTGCTATAGATAATATTGTTAATGACAAAAATTCTCTGGCACACGGAAACGATGTTAGCGTAACATTACAAGATATGATTCAATATTATGCCGATTCTATAATAGTGATCAATAAAATTGATGATATGTTGTTGTAATATTATTCCAATTATACTCTACGCCAAATTTTATGAAAAAGCAATCAAAAAAAAACGAATTTAACAAAGGTGAAATTGTTATTTATAAAACCGCAAAAAATGAGGTTGAATTAAAAGTGCAATTTGAAAATGAAATGGTATGGCTTAGACAAGATGAAATTGCGGAGCTTTTTGATAAAGACAGATCAGTTATTACAAAACACCTAAAGAGCATCTTTAAAGATAAGGAGGTGGGCGAAAAAAGCAATGTGCATTTTTTGCACATTGCCGGTTCTGATAAACCGGTCGCATTCTATAGTTTAGATGTTATTTTGGCGGTTGGATATCGCACTAATTCAGTGCGTGCCATTCATTTTAGAAAATGGGCGACCAAAGTTTTGAAAAATTATCTTTTGCGCGGCTACGCTATTAATGAAAAGCAGCTCTTGGAAGCGCGGGAGAAATTTAAAGAATTGCAAAACGCGATCAGCTTTTTGCAGGAAAAATCCAAGAAAGAACTGCTGGCCGGGCAAGCAGACGAAATTTTAAATCTCCTTTCTTCTTACGCCAAAACTTTAACTTTGTTGGAGGAATACGACAAAGGAAATCTAAAAGATATGAAAGGCAAAAAGACAAAATTCGTTTTAACTTATGAAAATTGCTTAAAGGTGATCACGAAACTAAAAAAAGAGTTGGCTATAAAAAAAGAGGCAAGTGATTTGTTTGGTAACGCAAGAGATGGGAGCTTTGAGGGTATCATCAAAGGATTATATCAGACATTCGGAGGCAAAGAATTATACGCGACATTGGAAGATAAGGCGGCTCATATACTTTATTTAATCATTAAAGATCATCCCTTTTCCGACGGCAACAAGCGCTCGGGAGCTTTTTTGTTTGTGTATTTTTTGGATAAATCAGATTATCTGTATCGCGCGACTGGCGAGCGAAAAATCAATGACAATGCTTTGACGGCGTTGGCGCTTTTGATTGCCGAAAGTGATCCGAAAGAAAAAAAAGTGATGATTAAAATTATCAAAAATTTAATCGCAGATTAGTTAGGTTCTGCTTGGTGGTCGGAATGACAAAGAAGAAAAATAACTAAAATTAAAAATTATGCTTATCGGCATTGATGCCTCCAGGGCTAATAGAAAATTTAAAGGCGGCACCGAATGGTATTCTTATTATTTAATAAAAGAGCTGGCTAAAATTGATTCTAAAAATCAATATATTTTATATAGTGATCAGCCTATGGTTGGCGGTTTGGCTGATTTAACGACCGAAGATCAGACGGTTGGTCCGGGCAAAATAGATAGCAAAGGCTGGCAAGAAATTAAAAGTTTGTTTGGAAATTTTCGCGTTAAAGTTTTAAAATGGCCGCTACCTTATTTTTGGACGCAAATTCGCTTATCTTATGAAATGCTTACGCATCAAGTAGATATTCTTTTCGTTCCGGCTCATACTTTACCGATTATTCATCCGAAAAAATCAATCGTTACGATTCATGACATAGGTTTTGAACGCCAAGCGGAACTTTATAGTTTGGATAAAATCGGTCCAGTCGGCGGTTTAACCGCTAAAGTGTTTAATTTTTTGGCCCGGTTGCTCGCCGGCGGCAAATTTCAGCCAAATATTCTTGATTATCATAGCTGGTCAACGAAATTTGCGCTAGCGCACGCTAAAATAATTATCGCGGTGTCTAAATTTACCAAGCAAGAAATGGTGGAATTTTATAAAGCTGACGCGGAAAAAATTAAAGTAATTTACAATGGCTTTAACGATGCTCTTTATCGCCCGATAAACGACCGGGAAAAAATCCAGCAAGTTTTAAACAAATACGACATTAAAACTCCTTATATTTTTTATGCCGGCCGCTTGGAAAAAAAGAAAAATACCGCTAAATTAGTTGAAGCTTACGCGATGATTCGGCAAAAATTTGGTGAAATAAAACACAAATTGGTTTTAGTGGGTCGGGCCGGTCTGGGTTTTGATGAAGTTAAATATGTCATTAATGAATTTGATCTTGACGATGAGGTAATTATAACCGGCTGGATTCCAGAAGCTGACATGCCTTATATTTATAACGGCGCGACTTTATTCGTTCTACCTTCGCTTTATGAGGGGTTTGGCATCCCTCTGTTAGAGGCGATGGCCTGCGGCACGCCGGTAGCGGCTTCAAAAATTACTTCCATTGTTGAAGTGGCTCAAGACGCAGCTCTATTATTTAATCCTGGAGATAAAGATGATATGGCGGAAAAAATAGCTAAAGTATTATTAGATAAGCCATTGGCCGCTGAATTAGTCAGCCGCGGTTTTAAGCGAGTAAAAGATTTTAGTTTGGCTAAATGCGCCGGAGAAACTTTGGCGTTGATGGAAAAAATGTTTACCCCGTGAGAAAAATTTTTCTAACGGGGTAAATTTGAAAAATACCAATAGCTTATGTTATAATAAAGATGTTATGAAACAGAAGACAGCATCTTTTTTTTGTATTTTTTTGATAACAGTAATTCTTATTGTTAATGTTTTTTTGATTTTAGGAAATAGAGCCGCGTCGGTTAATTATTCTGTCCCTGGCCATAGAACTGATGAAATATTAGTAAAATTTAAAAATTCATCAAAGCCGGCAACTATTAAAATTGCTCTAGCCGGCGATTTTAATGAATTTTTAAGTTATTACAGAAATTTGCCGGAAATAGACTATGCTGAAGCAAATCATACTTATCAAGCTTCCATAATACCGTCTGACGCTTATTTTAATAATCAATGGTATTTGCAAAAAATTAAGGCTATTGAAGCTTGGGACAATATTAGGGAAAGTCCTGATATTGTTATTGCCATCTTGGATTCAGGCGTGCAAATTAATCATCCTGATTTACAAAGCAATATCTGGCTGAATAAAAAAGAAATCGCCGGCAATAATGTTGATGATGATAAAAACGGTTTTATTGATGATATTAATGGCTGGGATTTTGTTAATAATGTGCCTGATCCAGCGCCAAAATTTAAGCTTGGTTTTACCGAAGATGGCATTTTGCATGGCACCATTATTGCCGGCATTGCCGCAGCCTCCGGTAATAACGCGGCCGGTGTTGCCGGCATAACTTGGCAAGCTAAAATTATGCCGCTCAAAGTTTTGGATGATAAAGGCGAGGGCAGCGCCTCTAAGGTTATCAAGGCGATTGATTACGCGGTTTCCAATGGCGCCAATATTATTAATTTAAGTTTTGTCGGCTTTGATTATAGCCAAGGGCTTGACGATGCGATTAAACGCGCTTATGACGCCGGGTTAATCGTGGTAGCCGCCGGCGGCAATGAAGTCGGGCAGGGCGATGGCTATTATTTGGATGCAACTCCCATGTATCCGGTTTGCCTTGATGGCGCCAATGGCGAGAATCGGGTAATTGGCGTAGCCGCGACCGATACCATGGACCAGAAAGCGGCTTTTTCCAGTTTTGGCAGTAAATGTATTGATATTGCCGCGCCCGGGGTTAGTATTTTTAGCACCGTGGTTTATTCGCCCAATAACTATATAAAAGATCAGCCTTTTAATAAATATTATGATGGTTATTGGTCCGGTACCTCCGTAGCCGTGCCTATGGTAAGCGGCGCGCTGGCGCTAATAGAAAGCGCTAACCCGGCTTTAAATCGAAAAGAAATTATAAAAGCCCTATTGGATAATGCGGATAATATTAGTCGGGTAAATCCAAATTATTTAGGTCGTTTTGGCAAGGGCCGGTTAAATGTAGCGGCGGCGGTTAATTACGCTCAGAGCCTATTAAAAAATAAAATTGAAAAATTATTAATTGGGCCGAAAAATGGCCTGGTCAGCCTCATAAAAATTACCGATCAGGACGGCAAAAAAGATAATGAATTTTATGCTTACGGCCCTAATTTTAAAGGAGGCATAAGTTTTGCCTCTGGAGATATAAATCATGACGGCCGGCAAGAAATTATTACCGCGGCCGGACTTGGCGGCGGGCCGCATGTAAGGATTTTTAACGCGAGCGGAGAATTGCTAGGCCAATTTTTTGCTTTTAAGAGTAATTTCCGCGGCGGTGTTAACCTCGCTAGCGCCGACATTAATAATGACGGCAGCGATGAAATTATTGCCGTTCAAGCTTCGGGTGGTGATTCGGAAGTAAAAATTTTTAACGGCCGTGGCCAGTTTTTAGGCTCATTTTACGCTTATGACAATAAATTTAAAGGCGGCTTAAACATTACCGCCGGCGACATTGACGGCGATGGTCAAGCTGAAATTATAACCGGCTTGGCGGCCGGAAAAATTCCCGAAGTTAGAATTTTTAAAGCTAGCGGCGTTTTAGCGGGGCAATTTTTAGCTTACCCTAAAACTTTCCGCGGCGGGGTTAAAGTTGCCGTGGCTATGATCAGAAGCGACTTCGGGCGCCAGCGAGCGGATATTATTACTGCGCCGGAAAAAGGCGGCGGACCGCATGTTAAATTTTTTGATAGCCAAGGAAATCTATTATCACATTTTTTTGCTTTTAGCAGTAATTTTCGCGGCGGCGTGAATTTAGCTAAAGCTGATGTTGATAATGATGGTCTTGATGAAATAATAGTCGCTGCCGGTCCAGGAGGAGCGCCTCATGTCCGCGTCTTTAAAGCTAATGGCGTAATTATAGGCTCATTTTATGCTTACGAAGAAAATTTTAGCGGCGGCGTAAACGTGGGCAGTATAAAAATTATTAAATAAATTATTTAAATCATATGAACAAAAGAGCGATTTTTGACAAAAAAAATGTTTTAGTGGCCGGCGGCGCCGGATTTATCGGTTCGCATTTATGCGATCGGTTGATCGAAAACAGCAAAGTTATTTGTTTGGATAATTTTTCTACCGGCGATGAAAGGAATATCGACCATTTGCTTCAGGATCCTAATTTTGAGTTTATAAAATACGATATTACCGAACCGATTGCTTTAGAAAAATTAGCGGAATTGCAAAAATTTAAAATAGAATTTCAAGGTATCCAGGAAATTTATAATTTGGCTTGTCCGACTTCGCCTAAAGATTTTGCTAAAAATAAAATCCCTACTATTTTAGCTTCATCTTACGGCTTAAAGAATGTACTGGATCTGGCGGTTCGTTATCAGGCAAAAATTATGCATTTTTCATCCTCGATAGTCTACGGTCCCAGGCGAGACGGCCAAGGCCGAGTTAAAGAGAGCGACATCGGCCAAGTTGACTTTTTGTCTCCTAGGAGCTCGTATGACGAAGGCAAAAGATTCGCTGAAACCATAGTAGAAAATTACCGCCAAGTTTACGGTCTTGATTCAAGGGTGATCCGTTTATTTCGCGTTTACGGCCCGCGAATGAAATTAAATGAAGGTAATTTAATTCCTGATTTCATAAATAGCGCTCTAGAAAATTCCGTTTTGGTCATTCCGGGAGATAAAAATTTTTCCAGTTCGTTTTGTTATATCAGCGATTGCCTTGACGCTTGTTTAAAATTAATGGAGAGCAATGTCCGCGAGCCGGTTAACATCGGTTCGGATGTTGATACGAATTTAACAAAAATTTGCCAAATGATCATCGAAATTTTAAATTCAAAATCAACAATAAAATACGCTGACCGGCAGTTGTTTATCAGCGAATTAGGTTTGCCTGATATAACTAAAGCGCGAGAAAATTTGGGCTGGATGCCGATTGTTACGCTAGAAAATGGTTTGAAAAAAACTATTGATGATTTGCGGGCGAGCAAAGGGCTTAAAACCGTGGTGTAGATACTTTATTTATGAAAATATTTTGCGTCATTCCGGCGTTTAACGAAGAAAAAAATATAGCGGCAATAATTAATCAAGTACGGCCTTTGGCTGATAGGCTTGTTATAGTTGATGACGGTTCAAACGATCGGACGGCTGATTTTGCCGCGGAAGCCGGCGTGATTTTACTTAAGCATATAATAAACCGCGGGCAAGGCGCGGCTTTAAGAACTGGCACAAAATACTGTCTGAATAATGGCGCTGATATAATTGTTCATTTTGATGCCGATGGCCAATTTTTAAGCCGCGATATAAAACATATTACAGCGCCGATTAAAAATGGAGCGGCGCAAGTTGTTTTTGGCTCGCGTTTTCTTAATAGCGAACATAGCGCTAATATGCCAATTTTAAAAAAATATTTTATTATGCCTTTAGCTAAAGCGGCCAATAAAATATTTTTTAATGTTAATTTGACCGACCCGCAGAGCGGTTTTAGAGCCATGTCGGCCGAGGCGGCGCGAAAGATTAGCTGGCAGCAGGATCGGATGGCGCATTGTTCGGAAATAATGTTTGCGGTTAAAAATCATAATTTTAAAGTTCAAGAAATACCCATTAAAGTTATTTACCGTAATTTCGGGCAAAATTTTTTCGGCGGCTTAAAAATTTTGCAAGATTTGTTTATCGCCATGCTGGTTAATTAAAAATTTTACATTAATATTATGCTGCAGCAAACAATCGCGCTTATAATCATCGCTTTTTTCCTGGCTCGGCTTTATTGGCAAAAACAAAAAAATTATATTGGCCTGAACGAATTTATATTTTGGCTTGCTTTTTGGATTTTAGCCGCCGGGTTAATAATTGCTTTAAAATTTATTGATAGATTAGTGGCCGGGTTGGGTTTTAGCAGTTCGGGCATTGAAATTTTATTATATTTAACCGTAACCGTATTATTTTATTTTGTTTTCCGTTTACGGTTAAAATTAGAAAAAATTGAAAAAGATATTACCAAGATCGTGGAATTTATTGCCTTAAAAGATAAATAGCTATACAAATTTACAAATAAATAAAATACCAAACATAGAATAAGCAGTGATTTTGTAATTCGTATTAATTTATATGAAAATAGCGCAAGTAGTTTGCACTTTTCCGCCCTACCGGGGCGGTATGGGCAATAGTGTTTATAACATTTCGGAAAGTCTAGCCGACTTAGGTCATGAGGTAACGGTTTTTACTCCGGATTATAATTATAAAAATGAGGACGAGTTTCATCAGCCTGAAGGCAAATTTAAGATTGAGCGGTTAAAACCGCTTTTTAAATATGGCAATGCCGCTTTTATACCCCAGCTGGTTTGGAAATTAAAAGGTTTTGATATTGTTCATCTGCATTATCCGTTTTACGGCGCGATCAAACCGATATTGCTGTGGTGGCTGTTATCCGGCGGTAAAATGAAATTAATTTTGCAATATATCATGGACAGCAGGGCTAAAGGCGTAAAGGGCGTTGTTTTTTATTTATATAATATTTTATTTTTGCCACTTTTAGCCAGAGCGGCAAAAATTATTACCTGCACTTCACTTGATTATGTAAAATATTCGGATTTAAGAAAATACTACGAAGCTAAACCGGATAAATTTCGGCAAATATTATTCGGAGTGAATCTTGAGCAATTTGTTACTTACCATGATAATAAAAATAAGCAGCGGCAAAATAAAATTATTTTATTCGTGGGCGGCCTGGATAAAGCCCATTATTTTAAAGGTTTAGAAAATTTGCTTAAAGCTTTAGCTATAATTATTAAAAATCAGGAATTAAATTCAACTGTTTTAAAAGTGGTCGGGCGAGGAAATTTATTGCCTTATTACAAAAATTGCGCGCTTAATTTTGGGGTTACCAAGTCAGTGTTTTTTTATGAAAATGTGGTTAACAGTAAATTAGTTGATTTTTATAATTATTGCGATTGTTTAGTTGCGCCGTCGATTAATAAGGCCGAAGCTTTCGGTCTAGTACTACTGGAAGCTATGGCTTGTTCCAGGCCAGTGATTGCTTCAAATTTGCCTGGAGTAAGAAGCGTGTTTAAAAACGGCCGTGAAGGCTTATTAGTTAAGCCCGGAGACATTAATGATTTGGTTTGTAAAATAAAAATTATTTTAAGCGATAAAAAAAGGGCTGAAGCCATGGGCGCGGCTGGACGAGCATTAGCGGAGAGTAAATATGCTTGGGCTAAAGTCGGTAAGAAATTAGATTCTATCTATCATTATGTTGTTTATTCGCTTTAATTATGAAAATTTGCCTAATAAATAATTTGTATAAACCGTTTAATCGAGGCGGCGCGGAAAGAGTTTGCGAAACTATTGTTTCGGGTTTAATTAAGGCCGGGCGTGAAGTTTTTATTATAACCACGAAACCACACGGCAAAAAATACAAAATTCCCCGAAGCTACATTCAGGACAAGCAAAATACAAAATACCAGATTTATTATTTAAATAGTTTATATTATAATCTAAACAAACTACCTAAATTTTTTCGTTTTTTTTGGCATCTTTGGAATGTATTTAATATTATAAATTATTTTAAAATAAAAAAAATTTTAAAAAAAGAAAAATGCCACGCGGTGATTACTAATAATTTAATGGGTGTGGGGTTTTTAACGCCGCTGGCGATCCAAAGTTTAAAAATAAAGCATTGGCATATCGCGCACGACCTTCAGCTAATTCATCCGTCCGGGTTGATGTATTATGCGCAAGAGGGGATGATAGATAGTTTTTTCGCTAAAATTTATTCGAGTCTTTGCTGTTATTTATTTAACTCGCCGCAAGTTGTTATTTTTCCTTCGCGTTGGCTTAAAGATTTGTATTTAAAAAGAAATTTTTTCGCGTGGTCAAAAATTAGTGTTTTACCAAATCCGGTGAATGCGGCGCTGGGGATGGAGAAGGCAAATCAGTTTAACGAGATGAAATTTTTATTTTTAGGCCAAATTGAAAAGCATAAAGGCATATTTTTATTAATAACCTCTTTTAATAAAATTAAAGAAAAATATCCGGAGGTTGAGCTGATACTAGCCGGCGATGGTTCTGCAATTGAGGGAGCGCGCCGTCAGGCGGCCGGTAATAAAAATATCAAATTTTTAGGCTGGCCCGGCGACGAGCAGGCCGATAAATTATTACTTTCCAGCCATTGTTTGATTTATCCGTCGTTAGTTTATGAAAATTGCCCTAACGCGATTCAGCGCGCCATAGCGGCCGGATTACCGGTTATAGCCAGTAACCTTGGCGGTATACTCGAGTTATTAAGCGACGGAGCCGGTATTTTATTTAAGCCGGCAGACCAAGCTGATCTGGCCGAAAAAATGGTTTGGATAATTGAAAATAGAAATAATTTAAATAATTTAGTTGAAGCCGGCCAGAGAAAAGCCTTGGCTTTTACGGTTGAAAATTATATTAAGAAGCTGGAGAGCTTATTATAAATTTAGGGCGTAGAAGAATACCCTGCCCGCAGGGCAAAATATACCTTTAAAACTGAA
>ERZ1292645.602-Hain-H14-02um-R2-602-length-12219-cov-4_pt1 | contig 12219 bp, 10 predicted proteins | sample MGYA00564401_ERZ1292645 | MGnify/ENA primary metagenome ERZ1292645 (study PRJEB36523, sample SAMEA6512644) | groundwater metagenome | collected 2019-01-09 | study: AquaDiva: Metagenomics assemblies of 32 groundwater samples | reverse complement strand
CTCGCGGGGGAGCGCGGCCATCTTCCTCGACCGACCCCTCGCGGCCGCCTTCCTCGGCGCGGCCGTCGCCGTCGTGCTGCTACCGATCATCGTGCCACGGTTCCGGGCGGCGATCGGGAAGCTCGCCCGTCTCGAGGAATCTTAAAAAGGAGATCCGTCATGGCGTTGAACCTCCGCGACTTTCTCGCCGCGCTCGGGAACGACCTGATCCGGATCGACGACGAGATCGATCCCGTCACCCAGGCCGGCGCGCTCTGCTCGGCCGCGCCGCGGCCCATCCTGCTCGAGAGGCTGCGCGGCTTCCCCGGCTGGAAGTTCTGCGACATCCTGGTCAAGGACCGCGCGCGCCAGGCCCTCGCGCTCGGCACCTCTCCGAAGAGCGTCGTGCGCGAGCTGTCCGACAAGATGTTCACACGCGTGCCCGGGCAGTCGAAGATCGTCGCCGACGGCCCGTGCAAGGAAGTGAAGCTCCTCGGCAACGACGCCGACATCACGAAGCTGCCGATCCCCATCCACTCCGAGGGCGACGCCGGCCGCTACCTGGGCTCGGGGATCACGATCACCAAGGACCCCGACACCGGCATCCGCAACGAAGCGATCATCCGCGCCATGGTGAAGGGGCCGCGGAAGATGGGCTTCTGGATGGCGGCCCGGCACAACTGGGCGCACCTCATGAAGTACCAGGAGCGCGGCCTGCCCGCGCCGATGGCCTTCGCCATCGGGCTGCACCCGGGGTACGAAATCCTCGCCAACTACAGCGGCCGGCACGAGGGTTACGACGAGCTGGAGATGGGCGCGGGGGTGCTCGGCGAGACGCTCGAGCTCGTCAAGTGCGAGACGATCGACCTGGAGGTGCCCGCGCAGGCCGAGGTGGTGATCGAGGGCATCGTCCCGCCCGGCGTGCGGGAGCCGGAGGGCCCCTTCGGCGAGTTCACCGGCTACAGCAAGGGCGCCGAGGGGCCGGCGCCGGTCTTCGAGGTGACCGCCATCACGCGGCGCAAGGATCCGATCTACCGCCACATGCAGGCGACGGTGTTCACCGATCATCAGCCGCTCGTCTCGGTGCCCATGGAGGCGAGCCTGTATCGGCGCCTGCGGGAGATCCACGGCGCGACCGACGTGCACGACGTCTACATCCCGCCGTGGGTCACGATGTTCACGGTCTTCATCCAGATGACGCCGCGCTGGGACGGCCAGGCCCGCGCCGTACTGCTCGGCGCGCTCTCGAGCCCGTACCTGCACCCGAAGATCGCGATCGCGGTCGACGAGGACGTCAACATCTACGATCCGCGTGACGTCTTCTGGGCGATCTCGACGCGGCTCAACCCCGAGCACGACGTCATCGTCCTGCCGCACGAGCGGATCCATCCCCTCGACATCTCCGCGCCGAACGTCGACAAGTCCGAGGTCACGGTGATGCGGGTCGGCGGCAAGATCGCGATCGACGCCACGAAGCCGCCGCTCTGGCGCAAGAAGGAGCGTGAGGAGTACAACCGCGTCAAGCCGAAGGGCGCCGACGACCCGGCGCTCCAGAAGCTGCTCCAGCGCCTGGCGTCGATGGCGTAGCCGGCCGTGAAGCCACCGCCGTTCGACTACCTAGCGCCGGCGTCGCTCGACGAGGCCCTGAAGCTCCTGGGCGATCTGGGAGAAGGGGCGAAGGTGCTCGCGGGCGGCCAGAGCCTCGTCCCGCTGCTGAACTTCCGCCTGGTACGGCCTCAGCACCTGGTGGACCTCAACGGGCTCGCCGAGCTGGCGGGCATCCGCGAGCACGACGGTCACCTCGTGATCGGCGCGATGACGCGCCAGCGCGCGGTCGAACACTCGGCGCTCGTGCGTGACCGCTGGCCGCTGCTCGCCGAGGCCGTGCTGCAGATCGGTCACGCGCAGATCCGCAACCGCGGGACGGTGGGGGGCAGCCTCGCCCACGCCGATCCCGCGGCCGAGCTGCCGGCGGTGGTGGCCGCGCTCGGCGGCGAGCTGGTGCTGAAGAGCGCGCGCCGGCAGCGCGTGCTCAAGGCCGAGCAGTTCTTCGTGGCCTATCTCACGACGGCGGCCGAGCCCGACGAGCTGCTGGTGGAGGCGAGGCTCCCGGCGATGCCGCCGCGCACCGGGAGCGCGTTCATCGAGCTGAGCCGGCGCCACGGCGACTTCGCCCTCGTCGGCGTGGCGGCGACGGTGACGCTCGACGAGGCGGGCGTGTGCACGGGCAGCACGGTCGCGCTGACCGGTGTCGGGCCGACGCCCGTCGTCGCGCGCGACGCGGCGCGGGCGCTGGTCGGCGTCCGGCCGGCGCCGGAGGCGTTCGAGGACGTCGGGCGCCGGGTCTCCGAGGCCGTCACGCCGGACGGCGACCTGCACGCTTCCAGCGAGTACCGCAAACACCTGGCCGGGGTGCTGACACGGCGCGCGCTCGCGCGGGCCGCCGAGCGCGCCACGGGTGCCGGGAACAGGAACGGAGCAGCACACGAATGATCCTGGTCGCGAAGCGCCTCATACGACGCGATTCGAGCGCGGGCTGTGCCCGCGCAACCCATTCCTGGGGGAGGTCCGGAAGGGGGGCGAAGCCCCCCTCCGGGCGTACGAGAAGGGAGCCGCGATGATCGAGCGGACCATCCGCCTCACCGTCAACGGGCGGTCCTACGAGAGGACGGTGGAGGTGCGGAAGACCCTGGCGGACTTCCTGCGCGACGACCTCGAGCTCACGGGCACGCACCTGGGCTGCGAGCACGGCGTGTGCGGCGCGTGCACCATCATCCTCGATGGCGCCGCCGTCCGCTCGTGCCTCTTGTTCGCCGCGCAGGTGAACGGTTGCGACATCCAGACCGTCGAGGGGCTCGCCGACGGTGAAACGCTGAATCCATTACAGGAGGCGTTCCGTGAGCACCACGGCCTGCAGTGCGGCTTCTGCACGCCCGGCTTCCTCATGACGCTGACCTGCTTCCTGCGCGAGTGCCCGAACCCGTCGGAGGCGCAGATCCGCGAGGCGATCTCCGGCAACCTGTGCCGCTGCACGGGGTACAAGAACATCGTGGCGGCAGCGCTTGCGGCTGCGCAGGCGCCGACTACGGCGACGAGGAGCTGACATGACCAACGGTCGCAGGACGTTCGTGCTCGCACTGATCGCGCTGGTGCTGTTCGCCGCCGGCCCGCGCCCGGCTGCCGCCGCCGAGGAGCTGACGCTGCTGGCGACGGTGACCCGTGTCGTCAACCTGCCCATGATCGTCGGCCTGAGACTGCTCGAGAAAGAGGACGGCGTGAAAGTGACGGTGAGGGACCTCCGGACGCCCGAGGCCGTCATGCTCGCCGTCATCGACGGCCAGGGGCAGATCGGAACGGGGTTCGCGCCGTTCTACCCGGCCATCGAGAAGGGCGCGTCCGTCAAGGGCGTGCTGGAGCTGTCGCGGCCGGAGTTCGTGGTGATGGCGAAGAAGGAGATCGCCTCCGTGAAGGAGCTGCACGGCGTCCGTCTGGCGTCCCACTCGCCCAAGGCGACCGTCCAGTCGCTCCTCGAGTTCTATCTGCAATCGCAGCCCGGCGTGAAGCCGAACGTCGTCTTCATCCCGGAGGGCTCGCCGGCGCGGGCGGAAGCGCTCCTGCGCGGGGCCGTGGACGCGGCGGCCTTCGACCTCACCGCGGCGCAGGTCGTGAACGACCGCGCACCCGGCAAGTTCCACATCCTCGTCGATTTCACCGACCAGCCGGTCTCCTCCAGCTCGCTCGTCGTCAACGGGAACTTCGCCCGGAGCAAGCCCGAGCTGGTGCAGAAGCTGGTGCGGCGGATCTTGCAGTCCTACCGCGAGGGCGCGCGTGATCCGAAGTTCTGGGTGCGCGAGCGCGGCGAGACGCTCAAGGAGATCGACGACGCGAAGCTGGAGAGCCAGCTCCGCGCGCTCGTGAAGATCTTCGATCTGAACGGCGGCCTCGACCGGATGCGCGGGCCGGGGGCGATCGAGAACCTCTCCTTCCAGGTGGCGATCGGCAACCTGACCGGGCCCCTGAGCAAGTGGAAGCCGGAGACGTTCTTCGACGCGGCGCCGCTCGAGGCGGTGCTCAAGGACCTCGGCAAGCGGTAGTGGTCCGTTATCGAAGTCATGTGAAGCGCCCGTGGCCCGTGGAGTCCGGGCCGACGGGCGTGGGCGGTAGGGGTCGACGGGACCCGTTCCCGCGAACGCGGCCACGGGCGCAGCGCGCCCGGCTGGAGCCCAGCCGCATCGGGGCAGCGAACGCATGCCGCGTGGTCCTGTCGATCCCTACCGCGCGCGCCTGTCGGCCCGTCGCGCGGCGACCGTGAACATGATTTCGTGGACGGAACACTAGTGGTCTTCGCACTGCGCACGGCATCCGTCGTCGCCTTCCTCCTGCTCTGGGAGTGGGCGGCACGGGTGCCGATCAGCTTCAACTTTCCCTCGCCGGGAGCGACGCTCACGGCGCTGATCGCGCTCGTCCGCTCGGGCGCGCTCCTCTCCGCGTCGGCCACGAGTTTACAGTCGCTGCTCCTCGGCTTCGGCGGCGCCGTCGTGGTGGGGGTGCCCCTCGGCCTCGTGATGGGCGTGGTGCGGCCCGTCGGCCGGGTGGCTCGCGTGTATCTCGATGTGCTGATCGCGCTGCCGACGGCGGCCCTCATCCCGCTCGTCATCCTGTCGTTCGGCATCAACATCGCGTCGTCGGCCGTCATCGTGTTCGTCTTCAGCGCCCCGTTCGTGACGATGAACGCCTACGGCGGCGTGCGCGACGTGCGCCCGCGGCTGGTGGAGATGGCGCAGGCGTTCGACGCGTCGTGGGGCCAGCTCGTCACGCGGATCGTGCTGCCGAGCGCGCTGCCCATGGTCATGGCCGGGCTTCGCTACGGCCTCTCGCGCGCCTTCGTCGGCCTCATCGTGGCCGAGCTGCTGCTCTCGCCCTTCGGCCTCGGGCGCCTCATCATGATGTCGCGCTCGATGTTCGAGCACGACCGCATGTTCGCCACCGTGCTCTGGACGCTGCTGCTTGCGGGCGCGGCGCTGACCGCGCTGGCGCGTCTGGAGGCCCGGCTGCTCCGGTGGCGGGCGTGATGGCGGCGCCGGCGCCCGTCCCGATCGTCGTCGACGGCGTGTCCAAGGCGTTCGGTCCGGTGCAAGCGCTCGTGGACATCCATCTCCGCGTGCGGGCCGGCGAGTTCCTGAGCCTCATCGGTCCGAGCGGCTGCGGCAAGACGACGCTGCTCAAGACCCTCGCGGGCCTCGTGCCGGCCGACGCCGGCCGCGTTGTCGTCGGCGATCGCGTGGTGAGGGGCCCCGGGCGCGAGTGCAGCGTGGTCTTCCAGGACTTCGCGCTCCTTCCGTGGGCGACCGTGCAGAAGAACGTCGAGTTCGGCCTGCTCCTGCGCGGCGTCGCCGCCGCGGAGCGCGCCGAGACGGCGCGCCGCTCCATCGGCAAGGTCGGCCTCGCGGGTTTCGAGCAGGCGTATCCCGCCCAGCTCTCCGGCGGCATGCAGCAGCGTGTGGGGCTGGCGCGCGCTCTCGCCGTCAATCCACGGGTGTTGCTCATGGACGAGCCCTTCGCCTCCATCGACGAGCAGACGCGCCGTCTCTTCCAGGACGATCTTCTGCGGCTCTGGTCGGAGGAGCGGAAGACGGTCGTGCTGGTCACGCACAGCATGGAGGAGGCGATCTATCTGTCGGACCGCGTCGTGGTGCTCAGCCCGCGCCCGGGACGCGTGCAGCAGGAGCTCGACGTACCGTTGCCCCGCCCGCGCGAGACCGCCGACGTGCGGGCGACGGCCGACTTCACGCGCCTCGTCGACGGCCTGTGGAAAATCTTGAGGAAGCTCCAGTGAAGCCGCCGCCCGTCGGCGAATCCGATTTCGGCCGCGCCGGGCTCGCCGCCGTCGTGGGCCTGCTCGTGGCGTGGGAGGTGCTCGGCCGGCTGAACGTCTCGATGTTCGTGCCCCCCGTCTCCCACGTCGCGGTCGCCTGGTGGCAGCTCCTCGCCAACGGCACCCTGGTCCGCGCCGCCTCGTCCAGCCTCGCCTCGCTCGCGAAGGGCTTCGTGCCCGCCGCCCTGCTCGGCGTCGCCGTCGGCCTCGCCATGGGACGCTTCGCGACCGTGCGCTACCTGCTGGACGGCTGGGTGAACGCCCTCATGTCGGCGCCCCTCTCGGCGCTGGTGCCGGTGCTCATCGCGATCTTCGGCATCCGCGACACCGTGGTCGCAGCCACCGTCTTCATGTTCTCGTTTTTCGTCATCGTGGTGAACACGATGACCGGCGTGCGCGCGACCGAGCGCTCGCTGGTCGAGATGGCGCGCGTCTTCGGGGCCGGCGAGGCCGCGCTCTTCGGACGGATCTACCTGCCGGCCGCGCTGCCGGCGATGATGCTCGGTCTCCGCCTCGGCGTGGTCCAGGCCGTCAAGGGGATGGTGGTCGGCGAGATGCTGATCTCCCTGGTCGGCCTCGGCGAGCGCCTCATCTACTACGGCAACACGTTCCTGATCACCGAGCTGTACGCCGTGATCGTCTCGGTGCTGCTGATCGCGCTCATCACCTCCCAGCTCGCGCAGGCGTGCGATCGCGCGCTCATCCGGTGGAAGTGACGTCATGATCGTCGACGTCCACGTCCACTTCCTCTCGCCGCAGGCGATCGACGCCGCCCGGAAGTCGCCCGAGCGCTACGGCGTTCGCGTGCTCGACGACGGCGAGCGTCCGCGTCTGTCGATCGGCTCCGAGCCGCCGACGCGCCCGCTGCTGGAGGCGCTCTACACGCTCGATCGTCACCTCGCCTTCCTCGACGCGCAGGGGATCGACGCGGCCGTCTTCGGCCCGCTCATGGACGTCGCCGGCTACTCGCTCCCGCCCGAGCCGGCGGCGGCGTGGAGCCGGGCTCAGAACGAGGGTTTGGCCGCCTCCCTCGCGGAGGTCGGTGGCCGGCACGGCGGCCTCGCCACGGTGCCGCTGCAGGAGCCGAGGCTGGCGGCCGACGAGCTGCGCTTCGCGGTCGCCTCGCTCGGGCTCCGCGGCGCCATGATCGATCCCAACGCGCTCGGCCGCCCGCTGGGCGACCGGGCGTTCGATCCGTTCTGGAAGGCGGCGGCGGAGCTGGCGGCCCCGGTGATCCTGCACCCGTTCCGGCTCGAGGCCGTCGAGCGCTTCGGGCGCCACTATCTGCACAACCTCGTCGGCTACCCGTTCGAGACCACGCTGGCCGCGGGAAGCCTGATCTTCGGCGGGACGCTCGACCGCTTTCCGCCGCTCGAGGTCGTGCTCGTGCACGGCGGCGGCTTCCTGCCCTATCACATCGGCCGCTTCGACCGCGGCCACGTCACGCGGCCGGAGGCGCGCGCCGACGGCGCGGCGCTGCCGAGCGGCTATCTTCGCCGCTTCTACTACGACACGCTCGTGCAGTTCCCGCCGGCGCTCGCGTACCTCGTGGGGCTCGTCGGCGAGGACCGCGTGCTGCTGGGCAGCGATCACCCGTTCTGGCTCGGCGACCCCGAGCCCGTCCGCAGCGTGCGCGAGGCGGGACTGCCGGACGCCGCGCAGGTGGCGATCCTCGGCGACAACGCCGCCCGCATCTTCCACCTCGACCAGGCTTCGGGGAGACGTCGGCGATGACCCCTGCGATCGGACGCTCCGTGCGGCGCCAGGAGGACCGCCGGCTGCTCATGGGCCGCGGCAAGTACGCGGCCGACTTCCGCCTGCCCGGGATGCTGCACGCCGGAATTCTAAGGTCGCCCCACGCTCACGCGCGCCTCCACGCCATCCGCGCCAAGGCCGCGCTCGGCCTTCCCGGCGTGGTGGCCGTGGTGACCGCCGCGGACCTCGGGGACATCGGGCGGATCCCGGTGCGGCTCGGCCCGCGGCCGAGCCTCGTCGCGTGTCTGCAGCCGGCGCTCGCGCGGGAGAAGGTCCGCTACGTCGGGGAGCCGGTCGCGCTCGTCGTCGCCGAGAGCCGCTACGTGGCCGAGGACGCGCTCGACCTGATGGAAGTCGATTATGACGCGCTGCCGGCGGTCGCCGACGCGCGCCGCGCCGTCGAGCGCGACGCTCCCGTGCTCCACGAGGTGATCGAGGGCAACGTCGTCGCGACGCTCGACACGCGCAAGGGCGACGCCGAGCGCGCGCTCGCCACCGCGCCGCACCGCGTGCGGGAGCGCTTCGCGGTCCAGCGTCACACCGGCGTGCCGATGGAGACGCGCGGCCTGACCGCCGCGTACGAGCCGGGCACCGGCGTGCTCCGCCTCTGGGGCGTGGCCAAGGTGCCGCACTTCAACCGTCGCGTGCTGGCCGACCTGCTGAACCATCCCGAGCACCTGATCCACTTCGTCGAGCTGGAGGTGGGCGGCGGCTTCGGCATCCGCGGGGAGTTCTACCCCGAGGATCTCCTCGTGCCGTGGGCCGCGATGCGGCTCCACCGGCCGATCCAGTGGATCGAGGACCGCCGCGAGCACCTGATGGCGGCGAACCACTCGCGCCAGCAGTGGCACGAGACCGAGATCGGTTTCGATCGCGACGGCCGGATCGTCGCGCTGGTGGACCGGTTCATCACGGACATGGGCGCCTACATCCGCACCCACGGCGTCCTCGTGCCCGAGCTGACCGCCGCGCTGCTGCCGGGGCCGTACCGGATCCCCCACTACCTGTCCGAGATCCGGTGCGTGCTGACGAACAAGACGCCGACGGGGACGTATCGCGGCCCGGGCCGCTTCGAGGGCACGTTCGTGCGCGAGCGCCTGATGGACATCGCGGCGCAGAGGCTCGGCCTCGATCCCCTCGAGCTGCGGCGGCGCAACTTCATCACGCCCGCCGAGATGCCCTACGAGGTCGGCGGCGCTTCCCTGAACCAGCGCACGATCTACGACTGCGGCGACTACGGCTCGGCGTTCGACCAGGCGCTGGAGGCGTTCGGCTACGAGGCGGCGCGGCTGGAGCAGGCGGCTGCGCGACGCCAGGGCCGCTACGTCGGCATCGGCGTAGGCTGCCTCGTCGAGAAGGCCGGGCTCGGCCCGTGGGAGTACGCGCGGGTGGAGATCGACGCGACGGGACACGTCGTCCTCTACTCGGGCGTTGCCGCCGTCGGGCAGGGGATCGACACCACGCTCGCCCAGGTGTGCGCCGACGAGCTGAATGTGTCCCCGGAGGCGATCACCGTGGTCCACGGCGACAGCGCGCGCGTGCCGTTCGGCGTCGGCGGCTTCGCGAGCCGCGGCGCCTCGGTCGCGCTGCCGGCCGCGCTGGAGGCGTAGCGGAAAGTCCGCGCCTAGATCCTCCGCGTCGCCGCCGGCCTGCTCGAGGCCGCCGCCGAGGACCTCGTCCTCGCGGACGGCGCCGTCCACGTGCGTGGCGCGCCGGACAAGACGGTGACGTTCCGCGATCTGGCCCGCGCGGCGGTGCCGGGGCCGCCCGGCATGGAGCCCGGGCTGTACGCCTCGCACTTCTTCGAGGCGCCGAAGATGACGTACCCGTACGGCACCCACGCGGCGATGGTCGAGGTGGACGCCGAGACCGGAACCGTGAAGATCGTCCGGTACGCCATCGCGTACGACGTCGGGAAGGCCGTCAACCCGATGATCGTCGACGGCCAGCTCGTCGGCGCGCTCGCGCAGGGCATCGGCGGCGCCCTCTTCGAGGAGCTGGTGTACGACGAGCAGGGCCAGCTGCTCACGTCGACCTTCATGGACTATCTGGTGCCGACCGCGATGGAGATGCCGGAGTCGACGACGGTGCGGATCCTCGAGGAGACGCCGACGCCGCTGAACCCGCTCGGCGTCAAGGGCGCCGGCGAGGGCGGCAGCTCGGGGTGTGGCGGCGCGATCGCAAACGCCGTCGCCGACGCGCTGTCGCCGCTCGGCGTCTCGATCACCGCGCTTCCACTCTCTCCCGATCGTCTATCGGCCCTCATCCGGGCCGCGCGCGAGAAGGCCCGCTGATGGCGGCGCGCTACGTCAGTACGAGCGTCAAGCGGAAGGAAGACCCGCCGCTCCTCATGGGCCGCGCTCACTTCATCGGCGATCTGAGGGTCCCGGGGCTGCTCGCCGTGAAGTTCCTCCGCAGCCCTCACGCTCACGCGCGCCTGGTCGCCATCGACGTCCGCGGCGCGCTCGCGCTGCCTGGCGTCGAGGCGATCGTCACCGGCGCCGACCTCGCCGCCACGACGCGGCCGATCCGGGCGGCGATGAGCGGAAGCGGCTACCAGGAGAGCGCCTGGCCCGGGCTCGCTCACGGCAAGGTGCGCTTCGCGGGCGAGGCGGTCGCGCTGGTGGCCAGCGCGACGATCACGTTCGTCGCGGTGCGGGGCGGTGCGCGGAAGCTGGTGGCGGGGCTCCTCGCGATGAACACGCCCGACGTCCTGCGCCGAGTCTTCCCTGCGTATGTCCGCTGACGGGCGCCTGCGGCGCTGGCGCTGGGCGGTCTTCGCGGTTCCGGCGGCGATCTACGTCTTCTCGCACTTCCATCGCGTCGCGCCGGCGGTGGTGGCGACCGACCAGTACCGGGCCGAGGACGCGCTCGACGCGCTCAGCGTGACGTACGACCCGCTCCCCGCCGTCGCCGACGCCGAGGCCAGCATGCGACCCGACGCCCCGCGGGTGCACGAGGAGCTGCCCGACAACATCCTCTTCCACACCCACTTCGAGAACGGCGGTGTGCAGCAGGCGCTGGAGTCCGCAGAGATCCGGCTGTCCGAGACCTTCCGCCACGCGCGATGCTCGTCGTCGCCGATGGAGACCCGTGGCGTGATGGCGGTGCTCGATCCCATCGACGGCGTGCTGACCGTGTGGGCCTCGTCGCAGACCCCGCACCTGCTCCGCAGCGGGCTGGCCGAGGTGCTGGGGATCCCGGACTCGCGGCTGCGGGTGCTGTGCCCGTCCGTCGGCGGCGGCTTCGGCCCGAAGATGCACATGTATCCCGAAGACGTCGTGGTCGCCGAGCTGGCCCGGCGGCTCCGCCGTCCCGTGCGCTGGCTCGAGGACCGCCGCGAGAACCTCCTGGCGAGTGCGCAGGCGCGCGACCACGTCAACCACGTCGAGGTCGCCGCTCGCAAGGACGGCACGATCGTCGCCCTGAAGTCGACGCTCATCTGCGACTCCGGCGCCTATTCCGTCTACCCGGTGACCGCGTCGCTCGAGCCGCTGACCGCGGCCGGGATCCTGCCGGGACCGTACCGGATCCCGGCGCTCGCTTACGACGCGTACGCGGTCGCCACCAACAAGTGCCCGGCGGGGGCGTACCGCGGCGTCGGGATGGCGCTCGGCACGTTCGTGCGCGAGCGCGCGGTGGACATGATCGCGCGCCGCGCCGGCCTCGATCCCGCCGATGTCCGCCGCCGCAACTTCATCGACGCCACCGAGCTGCCCTTCGCCACCGCCTCCGGCCTCGTCATCGACAGCGGCGACCCCAAGGACTCGCACGAGCGCGCGCTGGCGGCGGGCGAGTACGCGCGCCTGCGCGCCGAGCCGCGGCGCACCGCGAGCGGCAAGTACCGCGGCGTCGGCGTCAGCGCGTACACCGAGTTCACCGGCATGGGATCGGGCACGTTCCGCCGCCGGGGCATGATGCAGGTGTCCGGTCACGACGCGGCGACCGTGCGCGTCGAGCTCACCGGCGAGGTGCGCGGGTTCGTGAGCGCGGCCTCGCAGGGCCAGGGCCACGCCACCACCCTCGCCCAGGTCCTCGCCGACGAGTTGGGCGTGGATCTGGCCGCCGTCACCATCGTCGAGGGTGACACCGAGCGCTGCCCGTACGGCAGCGGATCGTTCGCGAGCCGCAGCATGGTGGTGAGCGGAGGCGCGCTCATCCTCGCCGCCCGGCGGGTGCGCGAGAAGATCGCGAAGATCGCCGGCCACATGCTGGAGGCGGCGCCCGAGGACCTGACGATCGAGGGCGGGACGATCGCGGTGCGCGGCGCGCCGGGCCGGACGCTGACGGTCGCCGACGTGGCGCGGTTGGCCTACCGCCCGGCCGGCGGGACGCTGCCCCCCGGCGTGGACCCGGCGCTGGAGGCGACGCAGTACTACGACCCGCCGCCCGCGACCTTCTCCAACGGGACTCACCTCGCGGTGGTCGAGGTCGATCCGGAGACGGGGCAGGTGGACCTCGTGCGCCACGTGATCGTGGAGGACTGCGGGCGGATGGTGAATCCGATGATCGTCGAGGGCCAGACCCACGGCGCCGTCGCCCAGGGCATCGGCACCGCGCTCTACGAGCACTTCGCGTACGACGAGAACGGACAGCCGCTCACCACGACC
>ERZ1292645.451-Hain-H14-02um-R2-451-length-15116-cov-6_pt1 | contig 12235 bp, 13 predicted proteins | sample MGYA00564401_ERZ1292645 | MGnify/ENA primary metagenome ERZ1292645 (study PRJEB36523, sample SAMEA6512644) | groundwater metagenome | collected 2019-01-09 | study: AquaDiva: Metagenomics assemblies of 32 groundwater samples | reverse complement strand
GCGCCCATCAAAATATCAAACACCTCGGCCGCGCGGTCAGCGTCGTCAATCGTTACGATTTTCATTTTGCGCGTCTCCGGGTTCATGGTCGTCTCCCACAACTGTTCCGGGTTCATTTCACCTAAACCCTTGTAGCGCTGAATGGAAACAGTAACCTCGGTTCCCTCCGGCGGCGCTTCTGCGCCTTCTGCAGGCTTTTCTTCGGCAGCCTTTTTCGGCGCCGTCTTGCCTTTCGCGCGTTCTGCCTTGCGCGCCAATGTCCTCTCAGTAAGCTGCTTCACCACGCGGTCGCGCTCCGCATCCGAGTATGCGTACTGCGCCTCTTTACCGAGTTGGACGCGGAAGAGCGGCGGTTCGGCGATGTAGAGATGCCCGCCCGTGATCACCTCCTGAAAATAACGGTAAAAGAGCGTGAGGAGCAGTGTGCGGATGTGCGCGCCGTCAACATCCGCATCCGTCATGATGATGATCCGGTCGTAGCGAAGTCGGCCGACGTCAAACTGTTCGCCGATGGAGGTGCCCATGGCGATGACCAGTGAGCGGATTTCATTGTTTGCAAGGAGCTTATCCAGCCGGGCGCGTTCCACATTCAAGATTTTCCCGCGCAAGGGGAGTATGGCCTGAAATTCACGATCGCGCCCCTGCTTGGCGCTATTGTGCACAAAAACGCCCGCAGCTAAGGCGAAATTGTGGGTGCCCGGAACTTCTAAATCGTATACATCGATTTTTTCTAATGCAATGATTTTTTTGACTTTGTGATTGTAGTTTTTGACCGCTTCAACCGCCGCCTCTCTGTCTCCATTGAAAAAGCGGCCAACGAAAGTGTTAAATCTCAAAAGATTATTATTACGTTTGCTTCTTCTAAGATTTTCGTAGTCTTCAATGACTCCCTTGGCGTCAAAAACCCCCTTAAGTTTTGCAATGGTATGCGCGTAATACGTTTTGTCGTATGCGGATTTTCGCTTTGCCCTAAAATCGGCAGACCATTGTTCGGCGGTCTTTTTTCTGCGCCACTCCTTAAGCCGCTCGTCTTCCCATTGCGCTTTTGCGATACCGCTTAATAGTTTTCTAAGCTCTGGATTCGTTGCAAAGAATTTCTGAACTTTTTGGGATTGTTTTATTCTGTTTTCTTCTTTACTCCAATAATCCTTTTGCGTTTCATTGAGGAGCTTGCGGTTGGACTTCCTGTAGCTTTCGTTTTCCGTATAGAATTTTAGGAAAGAATTTTTCATAAATTCTTTATAGTGCGGATCAGACCATTGTATTTTTGCGCGTCGGGAGAGTTCGTTCCGCATCTTGAGAATCGTATTACGAACTTTAGCTCTATATTCAGGGGTCTGCCTTAGTTTCCGTAATTTTTCTTTTACGTCCGGGCGATGAATGGTTTTATCCAAAATTGAAGCATGGTGGGCCAAATGCTCTTCCTTTGAAAGGCGTTTAATATTCTCGGGCGAGTTGTTTCTCTTGTTAAAATCAAGATGATGCCGATGGCTTCCGGAATCGGCAGAATACACGCCTTTTTCTAGGTTAAATTGGTCTGACAAAACGTGCGTGAACAGCCATCTTTTTTCTTTTGGGTCAAAAACCATCTCGTATCCCGCGATCGTGATGCGTCTTCCTTTTCGAGAGAGTTGCCTATAAAGCGGGGTGATGCTCATTTCCGGCGTTAAATTTTGCGCTTCACTGTAAGAGCCATCGAGAAGCCTGAATTTGTGGTCGGGAGTACACGTAATCTCTTCGTCGTTATCAAGAACTACCTTGATGACTTCGGCATTCTTTTTCGTAATTCTAGGGTTTTTGATTTCTCCTATTCCAATTGAGCCGTCTTCTTTCATTGTGTAGCAATAGTGCTGTTTGCCTTGACTGTTTTCTCTAACAAGCTGTCTGAAAGTAATATTTCTGCCGTCCAAAAGAGCTATTTTAGTGTCACTTGAAAAGCATCCGCCGGCGGAATCGCCCTCCACTATGTAGAGTTCGGAGCGCTTGGGATCGCGCGAAGAGCAGTCGGCGAGTTTCCCCGGAAGCGTGAGTCCTTCAAGCGCTCCTTTGCGGAGAACGCTTTCTCGCGCAGCGCGGGCAGCAAGGCGCGCCCGCGAGGAGAGGATGCACTTTTCCAAAATCGCCTGCGCGTCTTTCGGGTGTTCTTCAAGGAATGCGCCGAACGCCTCGCCGAACACGGATTCCACGGCGGTTCGCACCTCCGGATTTCCGAGTTTTGCTTTGGTTTGACCTTCAAATTGCGGGTCTTTCACTTTTATGGAAATGACCGCAGTCGTCCCCTCGCGGACGTCTTCGCCGGAGAGGTTGTCCTCTTTCTCTTTGAGAAAGCCCTGCTTTCGCGCGTAGCCGTTCAAGACGCGGGTCAATGCCGTGCGGAAACCGATAAGGTGCGTACCGCCGTCAGGGTTCCAGATGTTGTTCGCAAAGGCGAACACCGTTTCTTTAAAGTCGTCGCTGTATTGAACGGCAACCTCGACATCCACTCCATCGGCCTCCTTGTGGACATAAAAGACATTCTCGTGCTTGGACTGCTTATTTTGGTTCAGGTGGCGGACATAGGAACCGACCCCGCCCTCAAAGTAAAAGGTATAGCTTGATTCCTTGCTTTTCTCGCGCGCATCTATGACAGTGATCTTTACGCCTTTGGTGAGGTATGCCTGCTGGCGCAGGTGATCCAGAATTGCCTGGAGATTGAACTGTGTGGTGGGGAAAATCTCTGGATCCGGTTCAAAGGTGACCGTAGTGCCGCGCCCCGCCGACTTCCCTACCGGCTTCACCTTGGCGACGGGCTTGCCGCGCCGGTATTCCTGCATCCAAAGCTTGCCTTCTCGCGCGACCTCCACCCGGAGCCATGTCGAAAGCGCATTGACAACCGAGACGCCGACCCCGTGGAGACCGCCGGATACCTTGTATCCGCCTTCGCCGAATTTTCCTCCGGCGTGGAGTTTGGTCATGACGAGCTCCAGCGCGGAGACGCGGTATTGGGGATGAAGATCAACCGGTATGCCCCGGCCGTTGTCCTTGACGGCGACGCGGCTGTCAGGAAGAAGCTGCACCTCTATGTCGGTGCAGTAACCGCCCATGGCCTCGTCAATGGCGTTGTCCACAACTTCCCAGACGAGGTGGTGGAGACCCTCGGGACCGGTTGAGCCGATATACATTCCGGGGCGTTTGCGCACCGGATCCAGCCCTTCCAAAACGGTAATCTGGCGGGCGCCATATTCGGATTCCGGCCTCTTCGGCTTTTTGCTTTTTGGCGCCGGATTTTTTTTCTTTTGCATATATCTCCCTCACCCTTTCATCACATGAATAAAATCTGCGTTCCCCATAGAAACGCAAAAGTGATGTCTGCTCAAGTCATTTTTATAAGCGAAGACCCTCGCCCCATGGACAGTGATGAAAGGGTGAGGGATTGCATTTTGCAGTCCCATGGTAACATATTTTTTTCCCCTGTACAATGCTGTGTGGAGACTGTTGCAAAACTCCATTTCTGCTGCACCTTCTCCCTCTCGGCTGTCATCCCTTCGGGAGATCACCCGTAGGGTGACAAAATCGTCAAAGCTCCTCCGCTTATAATTTCGAGCGCAGAATCTCGTGCCGACCGAAGGTCGAGCATGAGTGAGGCGCGAAGAAATTTCAAGCTCTGCTTCTCCTGCGTATAAACATCGTCGCTTTGTCGATTTTTCGCTACGAGATGGCGAATGTTCGCGACGAAAGCGAGTTTTGCAACAGTCTCCTGTCCTTTGAAAATACATCAAGATAGGGAAGGCGGGGTTGACAGAAGCCCGTTTTTTTGCAACACTAATTCGTTCTTCGCGCATAGTGCGCGGAGGAGCACCTTTACAAGTAAAATGGGCGTTTTACGCCTTAACAATGGAGGCGCAATGAGACGTTTTGTCGCGTTCTGTGCAATGGCTTCGGTGTTTCTTTTCGCGTCTGCTCCCGAGGCAGCGGAGGCACCGTATGACGACGGGCACGGATTCGTCGTTGCTCCGATGGTCGCAGCAGGCGGCGGTTTCACCGGGTCGGCGACGGCCTTTGTCGGAGCACGCGCGCGCTTCCTCCGCCATACGCCCATTGGCATCGAAGCGGGGGCGATCATGGGTTACCCCGTGATCATCGGCGGCGGTTTTTCCGGTCTCCTCTACCTCGTCTCCGTGAAGAGCTTCCGGCTGCACGTGAACATGGGGGCCACGGTTTTTGCCAAGCCCCTTACTTCGCCGGAAGCGACGCGGGCGTACGATCTCACCATCGGGACGGGTTTGGAGTGGGATCTGCTCAAGAACCGTCCGTTTACGGCGACGCTTGATTACCGGGCGTTTTTGCCCGACCCAACCAAAGTGCCGCTCTATTTCAGCGATTTCGCGGCGGCGATTTACCGCGAAGCGTTCTTCGGAGGTGCGATATGGCTCGGACTCGCGTACCGCTTCTCGCTCTAGTTCTGGCGTTTTTCCTCGCGGGCGCTGGCTGCGGTCGGAAGCTCCCGCTCCATGTCTGGATTAGCGACGAGTTTGACGACGAGGAGGCGGAGGCAATACTCCTTGGCATGGATGCCTGGGAGCGGGCGACGAATCTCCATATCTTCGTCTACCACGGCAGGTGGTACGATCAGTTCAATTGGGAGGATCTCGGCGACGATGCGCATGTCGTCTACAAGCTCCACGACGCTTCCTACGAGTACCGGTATCTGTCGTGCCACGGGAATGATGACCTTGCCGGCTACGGAACATACGGCGATGTTCTCATCGCCCTGGACTACTGGGAAGCGTTCCGCGACGAAGATCCTGACGGAATCGTTTACAGCAATGGTCTGGAGTTTACGCGCAACGCGTTCTATCTGCGCCTCCTTCGGGAGCTTGCAACGCACGAGCTCGGCCATTTCATCGGACTCATGCACAACCCGGACAAGGGCGCTGTCATGTACCCGTTTGATAACGATATCCTCTTTCCTACGGCGCTGGACATGGAAGCGTTCTGGAGCGTGTACTACTACCGTCGGCCTCCGGCGAGAAGGTAGTCCCGACATTTCAGTCGGGATATGTAGAATCGTAGAAGGTAAGATGCCTCGCGACGCACACAGTGTCGCGAGGTTTTTTTGTTAACGTCCAAAATTTCCGAGCCACATCCGCCAACTGGCGGATGTTCTCTTCCCCGCGTCGTGATATGATACATATATCATTTTGAATACTTGTCTTTACTATTTCGTCATGGATGTCGCGCCTAACAATTCACAGAACCTCTCCGAACAGCAATTGCGCTTTGGCTACTGGTTCGTGGCGCACAAACTTCTTCTGCGGAAGTTGCTCATCGTTTTTTTGATTGTCATGGATGTCGCGCTCGTGGGGTATGGCTTGTACGGATTTTTGGATTACGCGTTTATCACGGGCCCCCGGGAGCGGGCGGCGCTTGCAGGGCTCGCTCGAGGTGGCACTGACCTCCACGCACTTGTTGTGCGGAACGCTCCTCGTCCTTTGGAAGTAAAGAGCGTCGTGCTCGTCCCGGGGAAGGCGACGGTTGACGCCGTGGGGCGCGTCCGGAATCCGAACCGCCAGTGGTACGCGACCTTTGAATATCAATTTTTGGTTTCTGGAGAGGTAACGGCTCCACGGCACGGGTTCATTCTCCCGGGGGAAGAAAAATATATTTTTGATTTCGCAATTTCCGTAAAAGGGGCTCCCCGAAACGCTCGGCTCGAAATCCGCTCTGTCGCCTGGCAACGGGTGAATCCGCACACGGTGCCGGATCCGGCAGCGTTTGTCGCCGAGCGGCTCGGGTTCGCCATAACGGACGTGAACTATACCTCTTCAATCAAGATTGCCGGCGGAGAGATTTCCCGCGCGGATTTCGCGGTGGAGAACCAGACGGCGTATGGTTACTGGCAGGCGACGTTCAATGTTGTACTCATCCGCGGAAATTCCATTGCGGGGGTAAATCGCGTCGTTGTTGAACGACTGGAATCGCTTCAACGGCGAGAGCTTGCCGCAACATGGTTTGAGCCCGTTGGCGCGGTCTCTAAGGTTGAAATACAACCGGACATTAATATTTTTGATCCCACCGTCTATCTGCCCGCGGGCAGATGACGAACGAGCATATGCCCAGTAATACATCTTCGACCGCCGAGCACTCATGGCGATGAGTGCTCGGCAACGGGACACTGCCTCTACAAAGATATGACCAGAAATATGTACAACGCTCGACTAACCATCAACTCGACCAAAAGTCGAAGTTGATATACTGGGTATGGAACCAACAACCGGCCCGGAAACGGTCGTAACTTTGCCCCCCTCGTCAGGCAGTTCGTGGCGGCGTCGCATCCTCATCGCCGCGCACATCATTCTTGATGTGGGGCTGTTCGCCTACTCCGGATACGGAATTTTTGACTATCTTTTTTTGACGGGTCCGGTTGAGCGCGCCCAACTTATCCAGTTGCCGGTTGATCTGGTGAACTACGCGGCGAGAAAGAATGTGACGCGTCCGAAGAACATTGAGGTTTCCGCAGTCACCATTATTCCCGGCGAGCACGCAACGGACATCGTGGCAACGGTTCAGAATCCCAACCCGACATGGTACGGGCTTTTTGAATATCGCTTCGTGCTGGAAGGCGTGGAGACCGGCGAGCACTCTTCGTTTGTTCTCCCCGGCGAGACGAAGTTGCTTCGCGACTTGCGCGTTCCGGTGGAGGGGGATGCGAAGCTCGTGCGCGTTGAGGTAGTGAATATGCGCTGGCAGAGAGTGAACACGCACATTATTCCGGACTACGAATCGTGGCGCGCGGATCGGCTCGCGTTCTCCGTTTCAGAGCCGTTGTATACGGCCCAGGGGACCATTGAATTCACAGTTGAGAATCGGTCGCCTTTTTCCTATCGCACGGTGGCGGTTCCGGTTGTTTTCTCCGCCGCAGGGAAGCTTCTTGCAGTTGACGAAACCACATTTTCCGATTTTCGCACCGGAGAGAAACGGACTTTGGCGATTGCGGCCCCAAAAACCGATTTTGATGAAGTGGTCGTGAAGCCCGAAGTGAACCCCTTTGACGAGCAGGTCTACCTTGAGTAAGGGGCGCTAGCGCGCTAGGGTGGGTACGATATGTTGCGCTACACACGGGTCCTGCGTCGTTTTGATTGGGGCATTGTGATACCGATGCTCCTTTTGGTTGCCTTCGGTCTGACGGCTATTTGGAGCATCGCTCTTTCCCGCGACTCTGATTTTCAATGGTTTCATCGGCAGGCGCTTTTTGCGCTCGTCGGCTTGGTTTTGTTTCTCCTCGCGAGCCTCGGTAACTACATGATTTTCCGGCGCGCCACGCGACTTCTCTATGTGGCTGGAATCGCGCTGCTTGCCGCCGTTCTTGCCGTCGGCGTGACGGTTCGGGGAACGACGGGCTGGTTTTCAATCGGCGTTTTTTCCATCCAACCGGTGGAATTCGTGAAGATATTGCTGGTTCTTCTCCTCGCCAAAGTGCTCTCCGAAGAGCTCGCGCTTCGGAGGAGTCTTTGGCCGATTTTTCGGAGTGGCATTGACGCCGGCGTACTTATCGGATTGGTGCTCCTCCAGCCCGATCTCGGATCCGCGCTGATTTTGATTGCGCTGTGGGGTGCAATGCTCCTTCTTTTCGGAATCCGTCCGCGTCATGCGGTCGTGATCGGCATAGCGCTCATCGTCATCGCAACGCTCGGCTGGACGGTGTTTTTAAAAGAATATCAGCGCGATCGCATCCGCGCGTTTTTGAATCCAACGGTTGATCCGCTCGGGCGGGGATACAATGTTGTGCAATCCATGGTTGCGGTCGGCTCCGGAGAACTCATGGGACGGGGATTGGGATCCGGTTCCCAGGGCCAGCTGCGCTTCCTCCCGGAAGGGCGAACGGACTTCATTTTTGCGGTTATCGCGGAGGAGCTCGGGTTTGTCGGCGCGGGCATTATCCTGACGCTTTTCGCGCTGCTCATCTTTCACATGCTCGCTGTTGCGCGCCGCGCGCGAGATCACTTCACCATGTTTCTTCTTCTCGGTACCGCGCTTCTTTTTACCATTGAATTTACGGCAAACGTAGGAATGAATTTGGGAATGCTGCCGGTCGTTGGCGTAACCTTGCCGCTCGTTTCATACGGAGGAAGTTCTCTCATCGCCCATCTCATCTTGTTGGGGATAATCCACAGCGTCTCCATGCGCGTTCGGAGCGTGGGTTGACGGTCAAGCTTTGGTGTGGTACGGTTCCGTGTTCCTTGAAATGACCTCAATACATCCTGACATATCGTTGGGGTGATCAAACAGTGGAGGGACAATGCATCGAAAGTGCGGGAGCGTTGTTGGCGCAGCGGTTGTGGCGGTGATGATCCTGGCGGCGGCATCGGTTCGAGCGGAGGAGAGGGCACCGTCAGTGCGGGATTGGAGCACGGGGGAGGCGGCGCTCTTCGGGAGCTTCATGCTCCTCAATGTGGTAGACCTTTACCAGACCGCCCAGTTCGAGAAGCTGGGGTTACACGAGGCGAATCCGTTGATCGGCGACCCTCCGAACATCGCCATGGCGGCAGGGTTGAAGATCGGCGTGATGGCCAGCTCGTTTTTCCTGGTTCACTACCTCGTACCTCGCGGAACTCCGCGGCTCATCGTACTCGGCATCCTTACCTCGTTGGTGTTGGGAGTGACCGTCTGGAACGAGGCGGCTTCCGGCGGAATCATCCTCCGCTTTTAGAGACACGGTGCAGGACACTTTCGGGTGTCCTGTTTTTTGTAACTGAAATTTTTGGAGGAAATTATCACTTTTTGAACGATCGTCGCAAAAGTGATAATTCTTTGCAGAAGATTGAGGCGAACCGACGGTTGCGATCTCCGAGGGATTGGGCGCTGGAATTCTAGTGCGCGACGGTTCATTCATTTGACGCGCGTTTTGGAAACCGGTACTCTCTGTGTAGAGAGTTACACACATTCATGGCATCTTCTAAACGGCGTCCACGTCCGCCAGCTGGCGGATCATTTGAAGAGGGGTTGCGGATTCTCTCCGCCTGTCCGCTCTGTGAGACGCACTACAATCCGCTTGAGGCGCGCATCCTGGAAGGGGATGAAGAGCGACATTTGGTACACATCCGCTGCCAGAAATGTTCAAATGCCATTCTTGCGCTGCTCACGGTTTCCCACACGGGAGTGAGTTCCGTTGGGCTCGTGACGGATTTGACATACGATGATGTAGTGAAGTTCAAGGAATCATCGGAGGTCGCCGTGGATGATGTTATCGCGGTTCACGTTGCCCTCCTGCGCGACGGGGCGCGGTGGCTCAAGTGTTTACAAGCGTAGGAATTGACATTGGTGCATAGTACCGATAAAATCGCACATGCGGTTTTGATCGGCTTTTTATTTCTATGGAAGCAGTAACGCTACAAGCAAAGAAACGTGTCGTAATCGGAAAACAGGTACGGGCGTTGCGGCGATCCGGCTATATTCCGGCCGTCGTGTACGGACACGGCATCCCTGCGCAGTCGCTCATGCTAGAGCGACGCGAGTTTGAGCGTTTCTATCGCAAGGCTGGCGACGCAAGGATTGTTGATCTCGCGGTATCGGACGAAGCGCCTCTGAAGACATTGATTCAGGATATTGCCCGCGATCCGCTTACGGGCGCGCCGGTGCATGTGGATTTCCGCGTGGTCACGATGACTGAAAAACTTCGTACCGAGATTGAACTTCGATTCGTCGGCCGATCGCGCGCCATCGCCGAATTGGGCGGGGTGCTCATAAAGAACATGAATTCGGTGAAGATTGAATGTTTGCCGGATGCGCTCGTTGACGCGATTCCCGTGGATCTCGCGTCGCTCGCAGAGTTCGGGGCAAGTATCCACATCAAGGATCTGGCGGTGCCGGCGGGTATTGTGCTCCTTGAGCATGAGGATGACGTCGTGGCAACGGTAGTCGCTCCGCGCTCGGAGGAGGAACTCGCGTCGTTGGATCAAAAGGTGGAAGAGAAGATTGAGGAAGTGAAGGTTGAATCTGAAGAGAAGAAGGCTGCGGCAAAAGCAGTCGAAGAGGTGGAAACGGCGGAGAAAGAGAAGAAATAGAGAGGAATCTAGAATTTTGAATCTGGAATTTGGAGCTAAAAAATCCGCGCCGCCCGGTGCGGGTTTTCATATATTTTAGTTACCCCAGGAAGTTCCTAGACTGATTACGAGTACCCTGTTATCTCCCGCGAGATCTTTGGCGGCGCTTACTTTTGCGGCTGGGAAGAGGCGTAAAGCAGCCGCGCGCAGTGGGCGGTATTCCCGCGGGTCAATTTCTGCAAAAAGCATCCACGGCTCTCGCAGCTTGGCGAGTTGCGTAAAGAGCTTTCGTAGAAGCCGTATTCCATCCGGGCCGCCGTCCAGCGCGAGCCGAGGTTCATAGCACCGAATTTCCGGCTGCGTTTTTTTCCATGCTACAGTGGCGAGGTAGGGAAGATTGGCGGTAATGATGAGCCGCCCATTCGTCGCAAGTAATTTAGCGTTCCGGATGGGTGTGAGGAGATTGCCGTGAAGGAAGCTCACGCGCCGCGCCACCCCGAGCCGTTTGGCATTCCGTTTTGCGCACGCGAGCGCTTTCTGCGAAATGTCGGTTGCAGTCACGCGCGCGCGCGGGAGAAGTTTTGCGAGTGTTACCGCAAGAGCTCCCGAGCCGGTTCCGACATCCACAATGTGACACTCGCCGCGTACGCAGAGTTCGCGGGCCGCGGAGACGATTATTTCCGTCTCGGGGCGAGGTATGAGGACTGACCGGTTCACTCGAAAGCGCAGACCGTAGAATTCTTTTTCGCCGAGAATATAGGCAACCGGTTCGCGTTTCACGCGACGGCCAAAAAATCGGCGGATGCGCTGCAGTTTTGCGGCCGGAACGCGCTTTTCGTCGTGGGTGTAGAGCGTTTCTTTGGAAATTCCGAGCGCGTGTGCAATAAGCACATCGGCATCAAGGGCGGGAGATTCGATGCCTGCCTTACGCAGTTGTACAACTCCACTCCTGCGGATTTGTTCAATAGTCATAAACGAGTCATGAAGCATGGAGCATGGAGCACTTTCCTTGAACGAATGTTTCATGCTACGGGTTCCAAGTTTCATGCGATCCGTTGGAGGTCTTCCGGTGTTGTTATTGAACGCCACTGCTCGGTACGCACTAGCTTCACCGGTATGTCTCTCGCCATCTCTGCGATCGTCTGCGGGAGGCCGAATTCAGTGCCGTCTTTGATCGGCGCGGGTTCGTATTCAAAAATGCGGCGGTCGAGGAAGTAGAGACCCGCGGCCACGAGTCCCGTGTCGTGCGTCCCCGGCGCCTCAATTCCGGCAAGGAACCCTGGCGGATCCTCGCGCAAGGTTCCGACGCGGCGTGCGTCAGAAACCTCCGCGGCAAGCAATGCTGGTTGTCCTGCTGCAACGAGGCGGCTCATGTCCGCGCCCGTGTACAGATCGTCGCCGTTTCCCACAAGGAACGGTTCGCGGAGGATGGTGCGCGTTTGCCAGAGTGCGTTTGCAGTACCGTGAAGTTCTGGCTGCTCTACATATCGGATGGGGCGGGAGAGGAATGAGTCGCCAAAGCGACGCTTGATCTGTTCTCCGAGATACCCCACGACGATGATAATATCCGTAACTTCCGATGGAAGCGCTTTGAGATTCCGTTCCAGAATTGGGACGCCCACGACTGCTAAGAGCGGCTTGGGAGTGGCGTCGGAGAGGGGACGGATACGCGTGCCCCTGCCCGCGGCGAGAAAAACGATCTGCATACTCGATAAACTCGAAATTCGAAACTCTAAATCCGAAACAAAACCAAATGTTCAAAATCCAAATGTCAAAAACGGTTTCGATCATTTGAGCATTCTAATTTTGAATTTGTTTAGGATTTCGGATTTTGTGCTTCGGATTTTTTCTGTCATTTCATCTGCTCTTGGAGTACCTTCACGATCGGTTCTATTTCTCCGTCAAAGATTTTTTGTATATGGTGCCATGATTCTTTGACGCGATGGTCAGTTACCCGATCTTGGGGAATATTGTAGGTGCGGATTTTTTCCGCCCGTTCGCCCGTGCCGATCTGCTCCCGGCGAGCGCGAGTGCGCTCTGCATGGCGGCGCTCTTGTTCCAGCGCAAAGACTCGCGCGCGGAGAACGGTAAAGGCGCGTTCACGATTCTGTTGCTGCGATCGCTCATCTTGACAGGAGACTACGATGCCGGTGGGGATGTGGGTTAGCCGAATGGCAGAATAGGTTGTATTCACCGACTGCCCCCCGTGTCCG
>ERZ1292645.601-Hain-H14-02um-R2-601-length-12238-cov-4_pt1 | contig 12238 bp, 16 predicted proteins | sample MGYA00564401_ERZ1292645 | MGnify/ENA primary metagenome ERZ1292645 (study PRJEB36523, sample SAMEA6512644) | groundwater metagenome | collected 2019-01-09 | study: AquaDiva: Metagenomics assemblies of 32 groundwater samples | reverse complement strand
ATAGATATAGAGAGCCACGCGAATGCGATAACCGCTGTTCCGATTGCCGCGGAGCCGAAGGCGACGCGCTTGCGTATATGGTGCGGCTGGCCTTTAATTCTTTCAATGTGTTCAAAAATGGTTTTCATAAGCTATGTGGTTATTACCATTATACTCCCGTCGCGGCCGACTAGGTCTTTTTTCTTCAGCGTGAGCTTATCAACCTTCTCGCTTCCATTCCCCGCAGCCTTCAGAAACGCTTCGAGTGATTTGGGCGCGCCGATACCGCTCCAATGCATCGGCACTATGATCTTCGGTTCTAGCGAAACGGCCAGTTCGTGCGCCTTCGCCGGTGACAGAACACCGCCGCCTCCCACCGGTACGAAGAGCACGTCTATCTCGTCAATGCTCTCGCGCGCCTCGCGCGAGAGCTCGGTGTCTACGAGCGCGCCCAGATGAACCAGAGTCATGTCCTCCAACTGAACGCTATATATAGTATTAACGGCGCTCTCGCTACCCTTCGTAAGCCCATATGTGCTCTTTGAGAGAAACCCTTGTATGACAACACCTTGGCGCTCGTATTCTCCGGGGCCGGTAACTGCGAACGGTTTTTTGCCTCGCCCCGAGGGACTCGAGGGGTCGCCATAAGTCACTTCGTCAACACCGTTCATATCAGGATGATTGCGGGATACAAGCGCGATATCCGCGCCGAATCGAACCGCTGGCAGGCTCCCATTCTTGCTTATCGGGTCAAAAACTAGTGTCAGCTCGCCGAACGTAACCTTGATGCATTGCCCGCCGTGATGGGTGATAATCATTACATATATTGTAGCATTTTTTGACTCTATTTGCTATAGTATCCATGTTGCGTACGGAGAAGTAGATGAGGGCTAACCTCCGCCACACTGCAGAAGTGTGACGGATACCCGATTCCGAAAATCCGCGCGCCTTTCATTATGTCAGAAGAAGTTAAGAAGACCTCTGTTCCACTGCCGACTATACATCTGCCCGAAGGCCATCCGATGGCCTCTATGCTTGACTCTATACCGACGCCGCCGTCGGTCGGCGACCTCGTTGAAGGCACGATTATCGCGATAAGCAGAGGGCGCGTTTACATAGACCTCCATCCGTTTGGAACGGGCCTTATCTACGGCCGCGAATACCTCAACGCCGCCGATGTACTCCGCAAAGCGAACCCGGGCGACATCATCAGCGCCAAGGTCGTGGATAGCGCCGGCCGAGACGGCTACATAGAGCTATCTCTTAAAGAGGCGAGACAAGCCGCTATCTGGGGCGAAGCTGAAACGGCCATTCTCTCGCAGACTCCATATTCGCTAATTGTTGAAGAAGCGAATAAAGGAGGCCTTATGTTGTCGTGGCAAGGTATTCAAGGTTTCCTCCCCGCTTCCCAGCTCTCCAAGGAGCATTATCCGCGCGTGCCCGAAGGCGATAAAGAAAAAATTCTCGGCGTTCTTATGAATCTTGTCGGGCATCCGCTCTCGGTGCGAATCATCACCGCAGACGCGAAGGAGGGCAAGCTTATTTTCTCGGAGCGTACCGGCAACGAAGCAGAGGAAAAAGCGTCTCTCATTGATAAGTACCAAGTCGGAGATATTGCGGATGGCGAAGTGACCGGCATCGTAGACTTCGGCGCATTCGTGAAGCTGGAGCAGGGATTGGAGGGACTGGTGCATATAAGCGAGCTGGACTGGGGCCTCGTAGAGGACCCTCATATGTTCTGCAATGTCGGCGACAAGGTGCGCGTCAAGGTGATTGAAATAAAAGACGGAAAAATTTCTCTCTCCATCAAAGCGCTTAAAGAGAATCCGTGGCACACGGCCGCAGAACGCTACGCTAAAGATATGGAGGTGCCGGGAGTGGTTATTAAGTACAACAAGCATGGCGCGCTCGCCTCTATTGAAGAGGGCGTCGCCGGGCTCGTGCATGTCTCTGAATTCGCCTCGCCTGCAGAACTGCGTTCAACTCTAGAGCTCGGTAAAACCTATCCCTTCACCATCACTCTGTTTGAACCGAAGGAACAGCGCATGACGCTTACCTTCGCGGGAAGGAAGAAGTAGGTGTTTTGTGTTTTCTTTATGTTTGGTATACTGCATTTACTATGACAAACAAAAACGAAATTCCCGACATCGACAAGAAGCTCGTTGGAATGGATGATGAAGAAGTGGCTGAAGAAGATTCGGCCGATATTCAACCCTCGGGCAACGAAGCGGCAGCCGCGGACATCGAAAAAGAAATGGGAGGTAGAATGAAAGAGGTCGCTCGAAAAGACGACAAACGTTTTCTGGTTAAAGAAAAAACTCCCCGCGTGCATTAAGCACTTTGTTCGCTTTTATCTCGTGTTGGCGAATTGGGTCGCGGAGAGGAGACCGGAGGTCGCGAAGAGACGAACGGCTTCGGCAACTTTCTTCAAAACTTTTTTTACAACCGCTTCTTCGGAGGGCTTCCATTTCCCGATGATTTGCTTTATTACTTTCTCTTCACCAGAAACTTTCTTCGCCTGATTTTTCTTCCCTACCCCCGAAATGCCGATGCGGATACGCGCGAAGTCCTGCGTCTTTATCGCACGCATGACGCTCTCCACGCCCTTATGCCCGCCGCTGCCGCGCCCGAACACCATCTTGAGCGTGCCGAGCGGTAAATCTAGGTCGTCGTGTATGACAAGCAGGTTCTTCGCCGCTTTCGGCGATTTAACAAATGTACTAACCGCCTTCCCGGAGAGATTCATCATCGTTTCCGGTAAAACAAGAGTCAGCTTCTCGCCTTTTGTTACCAATGCATTCGCTTTTTTATTGAAAACAAAGTCGTCAAAGCCTTCCTGTTTTGCCACGAGCTCCACAGCGCTCCTTCCGGCGTTATGCCGTGTCTTTTCATACTCTTTCCCTGGGTTCCCGAGGCCGACGACGATAATTGACATGCAAAGATACTACCACAGCTCGCCCCGGCACCAACTTTTCCATAGTATCGCGCGCTGAAAAATCGTACGAGGCTTGCAAGTTGGTGCGGGGCAAGTACAATGCTCGCATGTCTGACACTTGGAAGGGTCTGTTTAAGGATCTTTTCACACTGGCTCTGCTTGTTGTCGTCGTTGTAATCCCGATTCGCGTTTTCGTCGCTTCCCCGTTTATCGTTGACGGCGACTCCATGCATCCGACTTTTGAAAATTTGGATTACCTGATAGTTGACGAATTCATATACAACTTCCAAGCGCCATCGCGAGGCGACGTTATCGTATTCCGCTATCCCGTAGATCCGTCAATTTTTTATATCAAACGAATAATAGGGATGCCAAATGAGATGGTTTCAATTAATCATGGTTCCGTCACAATAACGACGACTGGCGTAGATAAGCTGGTTCTCTCCGAGCCATATATCGTGAACGAAGACGCGACATATACCAAAAACTTCTCGCTCAACTCGGAAGAATACTTCGTAATGGGCGACAACAGACCTAACAGTTCGGACAGCAGAATCTGGGGGCCTCTGCCGAGAAAGGACATCATCGGCAGAGTAGATCTGCGTTTACTGCCTATACAAAAAAGTTCTCTATTTCCCGGAGTCGCGTCTTATGCGACAGCCAGTTCAAGCACAGAAAGAGAATTATGATGCGCGAAACAATTCCGGCTGAAGAACTTCTGAACAAAGCTCGCGCTGTCGGACAGTATTATGGATTCACTCCGCTATCGTCTATAACCACGAGAGCGCGCGGGAGCGCGCGGGAGCGCGCGGGCTATCCAGACGCTGTTACTTCCCTAGCTCTGGATTCTGTCGCTGAAACTGTTTCAAGTTTTTTGAAACAATGCCAGAACGCGGCATGCGCGCCAAGCCCCAGACAGCCGCTATTTATCTGGCACACGAATATAACCCCCGGACGTCCTGTACAGAAAAAGGCTACGATACAATTCCATGCACTAGGCTCGGACCGCGCTATCGCTGACGCAGTCGTTATACGCGCGCTCATCGCCCTCGTGCGTGATTTATTCCATGAGGAACCATGCGTGCGCATCAACTCCATGGGTGATAAAGAGACACGCGCGCGCTACGCGCGAGAACTTTCCAATTTTTTCAAGAAAAGGTCCGCGTCGCTTCCGGAAGAATGTATGGCGCGTTCAAGAGAAGATGTGTTTCTCGCCGCAGAATTCGCCATCGCGCGCGAGTGTGCGGAGGATCTCCCTGCACCGACCGAGCATCTCTCTGACGCGAGCAGAAAACGTTTTGAGGATTTATTGGAATATTTAGAAATGACGGAAACGCCTTATGAGCTCGGACGAACCCTCATCAGCCGCGGCCCTGTCTGGAACGACACTTGTTTTGAAATATGCGTCGGTAACCGCAGAGTGGCGTGGGGTTCGCGTTATAACGATCTTGTGCGCCACTTCTTCCCTAGCGCGCCATTTAGCGCGACAGGCGCGGTTATTCAAATAGCCAGCGAAGGTGGGATTGTGAAGAAGCTGTCTCCAGTTAAACTGCGATTTTCATTCGTCCACATCGGAGATGAAGCGAAGCGTCTTTCCATTCGTCTCGCCGAAGACTTCCGTAAAGCGCACGTCTCTTTGACGCAGGACATCGGAGTTGAGTCGCTCACCGAACAGATTCATCTCGCCGAACGGCGCAACAGCCCTTATCTTCTCATAATGGGGCGTAAGGAAGCGCTTGAGAATTCTGTCATTCTACGCAACCGTAAAACGCAGGAACAAACTGTTCTTCCGCTTTTCGGCCTCGCCGAACGCCTGAAATCGTTCGCGTAGACAATTTAGGTGCTGGTGTGCTAGAGTCGTTCAATCATGACGGCAGGAACGAGAGTTGAGGTGAAGCGCGGGAAGAACGAGAGTTCTGCCGCGCTCATTCGCCGATTTACTAGGAGAGCGCAAGGACTCGGTCTCGTAAGAGAGATGCGCGGCCGCCGATACTTTGAACGTACGAAGTCTAAAAACGTCGGGCTTAAACGGGCGCTCATTTCCAAGGTCCGTCGCGAGACCTACAACGAGCTCGTAAAACTCGGCAAGATAGACCCTGCGGCCAAGAAAGTGCGCAAGGGCGGCAAGCGTTAAACAAAGAATGGCTGTGGCTATAAAAAATCTCACGCGACGCCGTACGGCGTCGCGTGCAGTGTTCACAGCGATTGCAAAAGAAATTCTTCCAGACTGGGACATTTCACTTGTATTTATCGATACTGCGAGCGCGCGCGTATTGAATAAAAAACTCCGCGGAAAAAACTACGTACCGAATGTCCTTTCGTATGTTGTCGGCGAAAAAAGCGCAGAAATTATTATCTGTCCGAGTGAGGCCGCTAAACAAGCTCCTTCTTTCCAGCTCCCAGCTTCCGGCTTCCAGCTTCTGTTGTTTATCCACGCATTACTGCATATAAAAGGATGGGTGCATAGTGCTAATATGGATGAATGCGAACGAAAACTCTTATCGCGCTTCAATGAAACGCCGAATCGCAACCGGAATAGATATTGGCACGTACCAGGTAAAAATGGTCGTAGTAGAGGAACTTTCTGATAAAAAAAGCGGACGGCAGTTGCGCATTCTCGGAACAGGTTTGGCGGAGTCCAGAGGCCTGCGTCACGGCTACATCGTCAATAAAGAAGAAGTCTCCGCGAGCATCATGAAAGCGAAGCAAGAAGCGGAGTCTGCCGCGCGCATACCACTCCGCGCCGGATTCCTCGCCGTCGGCGGAATATCGCTGGATGAAGCGCGTGCGACGGGCTCTACGATAATCTCGCGCGCAGACCAAGAGATAACAGTGCTTGACATAGAGAAGGCCGGGAAGGCTGCCCGAGAAGCGGCTGCGCCAGGATTCCTGAACCGGCGCGTTCTTCACAGCATTCCGCTTGAATACCGCATAGACGGCAATAAGGTGCTTGGCGACCCTCTCGGCATGAATGGCGTGCGCCTTGAGGCGGACTATCTGTTCGTCACCTGCCTCGCCCAGCACGAGGATGCGCTTAGGCAGGCAGTTGAAGACGCAGATATTGAAGTCATAGACCAGATGGCATCGCCTCTCGCCGGCTCATATGTACTTCTAGAGGGAGACCAGAAGATGAAGGGATGCGTGCTGGCAAACATCGGTTCGGAAACAATTTCAATAGTCGTATACGATGAGGGCATTCCCGTTTCAGTAAAAGTGTTTCCGATGGGTTCCAGCCATATCACAGACGATATAGCTCTCGGCCTGCGCGTCTCTCTTGAAGAAGCGGAGCGCGTTAAGATAGGCAGGCTCTCCGGAGCGATGTATCCGCGCAAAAAAGTTGATTCTCTGATAGAGAGCCGCCTTGTAACGATGTTCGCGCTGATTGATAAGCATCTTAAATCGCTCGGACGGCGCGGACCTCTTCCCGCCGGCATAATCATCTCCGGAGGCGGAGCGGGGGTTGGAAGCATCAGCGACATCGCGCGAGGTTCGCTGAAATTGCCTGCGCGCCTCGCGGAGTTCCGCTTATCGTCTGATACTAAAATCCGCGATGCTACATGGGCGGTCGCATACGGACTCGCGCTCTGGGGCCTCACTGGCGACACGAACGCTCCTAAACCAAGTCCGTTCGTAGCAATCAGCAAATTTTTTAAACAATTCCTACCCTAAAATATGGAAATTTTCGAAACAATAATACTAATTATCGCGTGGTTGTTTACGTTAATATGGATGTATGGAGTAAGAACTAGGCCTGTAGTAGTTGGCACGTCATTGATTAGCTTAACTATTCTAGTTTTCGTAGCTGTGTTCTCAGTAACAGAGTGGCCGAAGTTTCATCTCTTGTGGCTTATTCCAGTTATTATGTTTGTTGGAGTACATATTTACACATTCATTATTGTGAATGTTCCTATTCTGAACACTGTATTAATCACTATAGGTAAGTTATATACCGAAGTTTTGAGATTTGGAGTAAGTCCAGAAAAAAAGGAAGAAATGTATAAAGAATATAAGGAAAACATGAAATCAATGTTGAATGAGATATTTCAAAAGAAAATGGAAGAAATCGATAACAAAGTAAAACCATAAATAAAGCAAATTCCAGACCTGGGGAAAACGTTGCCGAGCCGCAGCTATGGTGTATACTGAATTTGTGCCTGTGGGCGCGAGCCCCGTTCGGCGAAGATAACTCCAAGCTGAAGAGCAGGCACAACAAAGAAGCTACCGAGTGGTGGCTTTTTTGTTTGTTTTATTCTGGGTCGGCAGTAGCTAAATAATCAGGTGCCTTAAACGGCATGATACTGCAGAAATGTAATGGCCCATCGCCTATTTTTCGTACGACTACTTTTAATTCTATATCTATGCCAGGACTTGACGGTACGAGCGCAATAAAACACCAATCCTCTATTATTTTTGTCGCCCGAAATCCATCGCCTTTTGGTCGACCAATAGGTCCAAAATATTTTCTGTGCTGTTGTACCGTTCCGGCTTTACTTATGACGAAAGGAGCGAGGCGGAATGTTTTGTATCGTCTTATCTGGGCTTTTTTGGAACGCTCTGAGCCGGAAGTATTGTATTGAAAATGATGAAAGCCATCAGAATTGAAATCCACTTTTTTATCGAAGTACGGACAAAGTACTTCTTTAATACTGTCGTAAAGTACTTTTGTTTGTGCCTTCAGCTGTGCACAATACTGATTTTCAGTAAGCATAGTTGTATTGTACGCCCCAAACGCGTGAGAACAAGCAATTTCTTCCTTAAACGATAATTCGTATCTATAATTTGTCAATATTTGCATATTGCGCGTGTCTGGTATGATAGCGAGCACATAACTTTCTTATTATATGTCCAAACGCGTTGAACCTGAGATAGAGACATTCGCGCGAATTCGCGTAGTTGGGATAGGCGGTTCCGGCGGAAATGCCGTCAATCACATGATCAACTCAAAGGTGCGCGGGGTTGAATTCCTTGTAGTAAATTCAGACGCGCAGGACCTTCATCGTTCGCTAACCAAGCGCAAGATTCATATCGGCAAAAATCTGACACGCGGTCTCGGGACCGGAATGAACCCGGAGCTCGGCAAGCGCGCCGCCGAAGAAACGCGCCAGCAGATTCAGGAAGCTCTGCAGGGTTCGGATATGGTATTCATCACCTGCGGTATGGGAGGCGGTACTGGCACTGGAGCTTCTGCAGTAGTCGCCAAAATCGCCAAGGAGGTCGGCGCGCTTGTTATCGCAATCGTCACAAAGCCGTTTTCATTTGAGGGAGCGCAGAGGAAGGATATAGCCGAACGAGGACTGTTAGAACTTAAGAAGGAGGTGGATGCTTTCATCGTCATACCAAATGATAAGCTGATTACTGTTGTTGAGAAGATGCTTTCTTTAAAACAGGCGTTCGCTCTGTGCGACGAGGTCTTGCGCGAGGCGGTTGAAGGCGTCTCCGACATAATCCGCACTCCCGGCGACATCAACACAGACTTTAATGACATTAAGGCGGTCATGGAGGGTGCGGGCCCTACTCTCATGGGAATCGGCGTCGCAGAGGGAGACGAGCGCGCGAAGGAGGCCGCTAAACGCGCCGTTAATTCTCCGCTTTTAGACATTTCCATTTCGGGCGCCAAGGGCATTCTCTGGGTTGTGGCGCACTCTGACGACCTGGGCATTATGGAGGTGCACGAAGCATCCAAGATAATCAGTGAGTCCGTTGACAAAAATGCCAAGATTATCTGGGGCGTTATGAAGGACGATAAACTCAAGAATGGCCAGTTGCGCATCATTGTTATAGCGACTGGATTCCCCGAGGGCGCCTCGCATGCCTCGCACAGCGGAGCGGAGCGTTCTCTCTTCTCCATGCCCGCAGAGAAGCGCGAGGAGGAGCGTGGACGTATCTATCATGAAATTTTAAAACGAGAAGAAAAACCGGAGATTAAATCTGAAAAAGTTGAGTCTGTTATAAAGGAAGAACCAATCGTGACTGCAACGCCGCATAAGCGAGAAGAAACTCCGCCGGCTCCTGAAGACGACGAGACATGGGGTGCTATTCCGGCGTTTCTCCGCAGACACAAAAAATAGCGACCACTAGTGACAGGGCCGGTATTACTCTTTCATCCAAAACCAAAAGTTGTTTTTCAATTCTTGTGTGACTTCCTGCGCATCCGCATGAGACAGAACGCCGAGATACGAATTAAGAGATGAGAGTAAGGATATTTTGGTAACTGAGCCTGCCCTAAATCCATTCACTCGCTCATGCGACTTTCTAAAGATTCGCTTCTCCGTCTTTTTGCGCACCAGGATATGTCGCTGTAAGACTATATATCCGAGAAAGTCCGCTCCTTGCCGATACTTGCGAATGAATACTTTATCCGGGTGAAGTGACAATCCGAGTCGTGAGTGCAGGAATTTACCGATTCTGGGTATGAGGCTTTGAAGATACTCTCTGTCTTCTGATATAATCACAAAATCATCGGTATAGCGCGCATAATATTTTACCCGTAATTCATGCTTCACAAACTGATCCAGCTCGTTCATATAGATGTTGGCGAAAAGCTGGCTCGTGAGGTTGCCGATTGGAACTCCTTTTCTCGGCACATTTTTACTCTCTCCCTCTCTCTCTCTCTCTCTCTCGGCAAGCCCGCCGTGTAACTCTCTATAATTTCTCTCATAAGCCAGCGTGCGTCGGGATCGACTATTCGTTTCTCGAGAATGCCGAGCAAGATGTCGTGGTTGATGGTATCAAAGAACTTTCGCACATCGCATTTCAGTACAAAGCAGTTTTCTTTATTGTTTTTGCTGACTGCGCGAAGTGCCTGCATCAGATATTCAACGCCCCTATGCGTGCCCTTATCGATTCTGCACGAAAACGATGTTGGAATGAAAGTTGGTTCAAAAATCGGGTTAAGAACCTTGAATATCGCGTGGTGAAGTACTCGATCTCGCACCGTTGCTTTGTGAATTCGACGCAATTTCGGGTCGCGAATCCAGAATCTCCGATAATGACCGTGGCGATAGCTCTTGTCGAGCAGTTCGCGCGCGAGCTTGAAGATTTCGCATTCAACATTTTTCTCAAATGCTTCTACGTCCGGCCTGTTTCGCTTGTCGCGCTTGAAAATCTCCCATGACTCAAACAAATTTTCTGGCGAAATTATTAACTTGTATACATTCCTATATATCTTCATATGAGTAACGAACTGGACATACCGATTTTTAAGAAAAGTTACGACCTGTATAAGACTTTCTATGGGTACCGCGCCGATGTCTCTAAGCAGGATCGCTATACAATCTGGCAGCGCTGTGAGAATACCATTCTTGATGTGCTTGAAGCGATTCTGCTCGCGAGCCAATCGGCAAGAACGGAGAAACTTCCGATTTTGGAAACCGCGAGCGTGAAGCTTAATTTGTTGCGCGTTCTCATTCGCCTCACGAAAGATGTGAAGGCTATAGATAACAAGAGATACGTTGCATTAGAGACAAACATTGATGAGATAGGTCGGATGCTCGGCGGGTGGATTCGTTCAACAAAAGAGCGGTAGAAGAAATCCCGCATAATGAGTGCGGGATTTCGACCGGATAGAGAGACGACTGCCAGGCAGAGGCGAGACCAAGGTTGTCGTTGCGGTTGCTGTCCCAGTTGTTGTTGACGTTGAGACCCTTGGCGTCGAAGTTGCCGACGATGACGTGATTGCCGTCAGAGTCCAGAAGTTTTGCCCACTTCTATCCATGACCCGCTTGTACGCGGCACCGGACATTGAGGTTTACCGAAGGAGTTATCTCGCATTCCTAATATCCTCTTAATCCTGAATGTATTGTGGAAGCAGTCCCGAAAGACATCTTCTCCAGAAACGGGCAAGAAGTTCAAATCTCTATCCTGTTTCGCACTCTATCGTGAGTGAGTCACCCGACGATACTCTGGCGAATCTCCAAGCGAGATACCCCGCGAGGCCAAGCCGTAACCGGACCTACATTAGCGAGATACAGATAGTATATAAAAAGTAAGAGCCCCCGGCAAACTTCGTCTGCTGTTGGCAGAAAAAATTTGCGCGAAGGCTCGAGTATTCAAGAGGAACAAGTATTCGAGTGGTCAAGGTTCAGAGCTTCCAGGCAGAGGCGAGACCAAGGATGTCGCCGCGGCGGCTGCCCCAGATGCCGCTGACGCCGAGACCCTCGGCGTCGAAGCTGCCGACGATGACGAGATTGCCGTCAGAGTCCAGACTGGAGGTGCGAACGTAACCCTTCTCGAAGAGCCTGACACCGCGAACATCGAAGAAAATCGTGATGAACCAACTCGTCTCGGCGGCATTCAGCACGTACTCGGCATTGGTGAGGAGCTTGTTCTGCTCGTCCCAATTTTTGTTCGTCGAACCATTGACCGAAGTCTTCTTGACGGCGAGCCAGCCGGTACCGGTGAGTTCGTTTTGCGCGAACTTTTGATTTGCATACCAACCTTCCGTCCTCGAATACAAGTGGGCGGATTTGGCTGAACGAATTGCGAGAAGCGACATCGCCTTCGGCGGCTGCGGCATGAGGCCGTATCCGTTTTCCTTGAGCGAGCGTAGGATATCTTCTGACGGAATTGTTTCCGCCAGCTTGGCAATCTGCTCGGTGCTGTACACGACATTTGGACGCGCGACCATGATTTCTTCGGCTGTGATGAAGTCGCCTCCGAGAATCGATTTCGCGAGTGTGTAGTCCGGCAATTTGGCTGTGAATCGACTGAAGCCAGCAACAAACCATTCCTCGAACTCACCTCCGCGCGCGAAGAGGCGCTGCATGCCGTCGCGACCTGGATTGGTTTCCTTGCGAGCGCGTTTCTTTGCACGCGCGAGTATTTTTTCAAAGTGCTGTTTCTGTTCTGATGTGATCGGGGATACCGTCATCATCGTTCTCCTTGTCCGAACCGTCGGACTAACGACTCTGTCTCGCATGAGACGAGCGACTTTAAGATAGCATATTTGCTATTGTCTGTCAATGGGTTTTATACATCCCTAACATACGGCATACTGTTTGGTATGTACGACCTCGTTATTATCGGCGGAGGACCTGCCGGAGTCGCCGCGGGCATCTACGCGGCGCGCAAGCAGTTGAAAACAGTTCTTGTCACCGAAGAAATCGGCGGACAGTCTGTAGTATCCGAAGGCATTGAGAACTGGATAGGTTCGCCCAAGATTCATGGCGCAGAACTCGCAAAAGCATTTTCTGCACATCTTGGTGCTGTTAAGGGAGATGTCGTGACGCTCGCTCTGCATGAGCGAGTTGAGTCGCTCACATCCGTCGGCGGTGAAACCGCCAAGCAACTTGGCGTTTTAACCGCCAAGACAAAGTCCGGCAAAGA
>ERZ1292645.600-Hain-H14-02um-R2-600-length-12254-cov-8_pt1 | contig 12254 bp, 20 predicted proteins | sample MGYA00564401_ERZ1292645 | MGnify/ENA primary metagenome ERZ1292645 (study PRJEB36523, sample SAMEA6512644) | groundwater metagenome | collected 2019-01-09 | study: AquaDiva: Metagenomics assemblies of 32 groundwater samples | reverse complement strand
ACACTCACCGCATACTCTGTATGCGGCAGGCTTACCTCCTGGACATTTGCCCCTAATCTCTTTAGCTGGGCGATTGCTTCTTCCATTACAATTTTCACTTCTTTATCTATGCCCTCAAAACGGCTATCTTTTACTAAGCTGAAATATTCTTTAGGAATGCCTATTCTTATTCCCTTAATATCTTTTCCTAAAGATTGCCTGTAGTCCGGAACAGGAAGATTGGCTGATGTAGAATCATACTGGTCGTGGCCTGCGATTACCTTTAAAAGAAGGCAACAATCCTCAACATCCCTGGCAAAAGGCCCTATCTGGTCTAAGCTTGAGGCAAAGGCAATCAAGCCATAACGAGACACCCGGCCATAGGTCGGCTTAAGCCCGGTTATTCCGCAAAAAGAGGCAGGCTGCCTGATTGAGCCTCCGGTATCAGAGCCCAATGCCCAGATAGCCTCACCTGAGGCTACGCTGGCGGCCGAACCGCCGGATGAACCGCCGGGAACATATTCTGGATTCCAGGGATTGCGCGTGGGATAATAACAGGAATTTTCGCAGGATGAACCAAAGGCAAACTCATCCATATTGGTTGTTCCGTAAATAGTAAAGCCGGCATCTTTTAATTTTCGGATTACCGTAGCATCATACGGCGGCTTAAAATCTTCTAAAATGCGCGATGCGCAGGTGGTAGGCTGGCCCTGGATGCAGATATTGTCTTTGATGGCAATTGGCAGGCCATTAAAGCCTTTGCTCTTCTCAATCCTCACAAAAGCTTTAATTTTAGGCTCTACTTCTTCTATTCTTTTGCTTAAGGAAGATAAAATTTCTTCCTGGGATATTTCTTGATGAGCTAATTTCTTAAGCAGTTCATGCGCAGTTAATTCCCAGAGCTTCATCTAACTTATTCAATAACCTTGGGCACCAGAAAATGGCCTTTTGAGCTTGCGGGCGCATTCCTGAGCACAGCTTCCCCCGGAAGCGAATCTTTTGCTATATCCGGCCTTACGACATTGCTTAGCCCCAGGACATGGCTGGTAGGCAAAACTCCCGAAACATCTAACTCTTTAAGCTTATCAATAAACTCCACTATAGACTCAAGCTGTCTGGAAAAAAGCAGAAGTTCTTCTTCAGTCAGGTCTATCCGTGCCAAATGCGCAACCTTTACTACCTCATCTCTTGAAATCGCCATAACGCTTCCTTTTATTACAGGTTTTAATGATAACATTGATACCTCAGAAAGTCAAAACAAAAAACAATTCAGGTAGTATACTCAATCTTGTGTAAATTCTACAAGGCAGCGGGTCCTGCCGAGGCTTGTTTTCGCAGCACCGCTTGATTTTCCCCAGCGAGGAAAATCTGCGCTCGGGTGAAAATTCTCGCTCTGCCAGACAGGTGTTAGCGGGGCAGCCGTGCCCGCTCAAATTTTCAACGTGCTGCTCAAATCAAGCCTCGTCACCCGCTGGACATAATAATTAAAAAGGCGTATCCTTCTCTTAAAGAAAATATTATTAATCTCGGCCCTTGCCGGCCTAATAGAGAAAGGAGTACATCTTATGCGATAAGGTTTAAAAAATAATCCCGAAAGATATACTTCATCCTTCGGGACTTTTACCGTATTAGTGAAAAGAATTTTATCTTATCTTTCTTTGACTAATCTTATTTCCAACCTGCCCTCTTTGTTTATCAATAAACTCAATAGGAAACTAATGGTACTAAAAAGAAGGGAACCAAAGAAAGCAGGCCAGAATCCGGCTATGATAAGACCTTTAACAACCTTAGAAACCATATAGAAGAGAAATCCATTGACAAAGAAAGTAAATATTCCCAGTGTGAATATATTTATCGGCAGAGTGATTAATATTATGAATGGCCGCAAGAATGCATTAACGATACCTAAGACAAGGGCGGCTACAATAGCAGTAAGGGGACCGGCAACTTCAATTCCTTTTACTGTATAAGTCACTATAAGTATTGCCAAAGAATTAATCACCCACTTGACTAAAATTCCTCTCATTTTAAAAACCGCCTTTCTTTATGATAATTTTCATACGGCACCCTCAGCCATAACTAAAATTGGGCGGATATTAATTGCCTTATCTTCTGTTTGTGGCAAATCGTTTTTCTTAAACATAGATTTTTCTCCCAGTTTATAATTATGCCGTTTTTCTTTTTTTATTTTCATATAAATATCCCTATTCTTCTAACAGTACTTTATCCATTAGGCTTGGGTAAATAGCCATATTCCTGGAGGTACTTGCGCGAAATAGAATGGCAATTCGGACAATCCGGATTTTTAGAATTATAATCTGCGCATAAGAATAGGGTATTTGCTTCAAGTAAAATATCCTGGATAAAATCTTTCCTTTCTCGAGAGCTTGCCTTTTCCAATTTTAAAATTATATTTTTTATTATCTTATCTGACTCACGAAAAATAAGACATTCTATATTATTTTGAATATCTTCTTCCATATTATGCTCTTCCAAAACAACTGCACTCACAGGACAAACTTTAACACATTCGCCACACTCATCGCAATCATTTTTATGTATAAAGAATTCGTAATTCTCATCTCGGTCGATCGCCCCTTGAGCGCATACCTCAGCACAACGTTCGCATTGATTACAATTCTTTGTAATTCTACAGGGCATAATTTATTATTTAGATACGGGTAAACAATCTTCTCTCCAGCAGCAACTCGTTTGGTCACAGTAATCCTTCTTTACCCCCTTGTTATTTTTGACTCTATATAGTTACTTAAATTCCCTTTGTCTTCCTCTTTTAACGAAACAAAAGAAACGCCATAATAATTAACAGGTAAAACTGTTTTCTTCCAAAGGATTTTTGCTCTTATTTTTATGATGGGGACTTTATCTCCAAAAAAGAATAATCTTAAACTTATTGCTTCTTTCTCTCCAAAATCATGCCTAGTTTCAAAACACAATCCCTCTATCCCAATATTATTGGCAAAGGACTTTATATTCTTAAGCTTATCAGCGGATTCAATTCTTAAAATAATAGTGCGGTTATAATCTTTGCTTAAATCTAAACGGGAAGATTCTCTTCTTTCCTCTGATTTACCAGAAATCCAGAGTTCGCCTTCTTTTTCAGCAGTTGTCAATTTCTTGGCAAGGCCCTTTTCCACAAGCACCTCTTTTAAAGACTCAAGAGAACCTTTGACTTCTACAACTTCTTTTTCTTTTTGCAATAACCATTCTTCAGCTGTTTTGCGAGCTTCTTGTTCTTGCTCTAAAACCTGTTTTTCTTCCTCTAATTCTGCTTTGAGGTGGTCAAATTCTTTTTCTCTTTGTAAAGAGGTGCTTTCTACGGTTTTACGAATAACCTGTTCATGTTCAAGAAGGTGATTCTGCTCCTGTAGTTGCGTTTTAAGCTTGGCGATCTCGCAAGCTGAAAGGTTTTTATCCAGAATTAGCCTGTATCTTCGCCAGAATAACCAAGCTAAAAGCCCAACACTCGAAATTAAGATTAATCCGATAAGCCAGAGAGCAATGGTTTGCCTTCCGATAAGCCAGAGGGCGATGGTGCGGCTTCCCATAGCCGCAGCCATAGGCAAAGCCATAAGCCAAAAAGCAATCGGCGCTGTGGTTTTCCTTTGAGGAGGATTTGTTTTCGCGATTAATTTTGGGGGTTCGGTTTTGACCTGAACTACAGGCAGCTGTTTAAGAACGGTTTCCCTTGTTTCTAATCTTCTACCTATTTGTTCCTTGGGTTTATCTTTAACAAAAACTTCCCTTCCCTCACTGCCAAGAGGCGCCGTTAAAGAAGCATAGATATCCAAAATAATATTATTGCCTTCCTGCCAAATTTTATAAGGGACTTTTTCCAACAACTCAAAGGTTAATGACTTAAGGGTCTTTTGGATACCAGAATAATATTCGCTAGTTATTTTTTTGATTACACCTTCATTAACCGGAAGCTCGCCTCCTATTTTACTTACCACATTTTTGGTCTGAAACTCAACTACCAATCTAGGGGGATTATCTAACCAATGGGAGGAAAATTTAGCTGAACCAGAAGTGGTAACTATTATTCTTGTCCCGCTGGAAATCTTACTTAATCCCTCGGCTCCGGTATTTCTATCGGGACTCGTGTTATCTTTAGATTCTTGTGCTGGTGGTGTGATTTTGGCTTGCGGCGTTAGTTCCTCTCTTCCTGCAAGACTTATAGGCGAAAATCCAATAACAAAAATAATGAAAAAAAGTGTAAGGTATGACAAAATTTCTCCTTTTAATCCTGAAGATTTTTAATTACGATTTTTTCTAATTCAATATTTTGGGGCGGCTTTGCCGTTAATGCTTCAATCTGCGCTGCCAGGTCTTGCTTTTCTTTTACTACTGTAACCAACTGCTCCTCTAAGTCTTTTCTCGCTGTGACTTCTTTTTCTAATTTATCCAAAGTAAGTTTAATCTGCTCATCACGAGCAGCGATTGTTTCTTTGGCCTCGGTAAGCTTATTCTCTACTGCTTTCTTTGCCTCAATGGTTCTCAATAACTCTGTTTCTTTAGCTATCCTCATTGATTTCTCTTTTTCCTTCTGCATGTAAAAAGTGACACATAGGGTTAAAAGGATAACTATGGCGGGCCAAAAAATTTTTGGCCTGACTACTGCATTTAAGTTTACCTTTGGTATTACCACGAAGCACCTCCTTTTCCCGCCCAAGGCGGGATCCCGTAAAGCGGGACAATTATTTGGAATCCAAATCCCGGTTTGTTTTCCTCTAGAGCCATAACTAATTCTATTGAATCAAGCGAGTCCGCTCTAACTTTCCGCCTTAGAAGTAAGGTACCTGCTTAATTCTTCAAATCGTTCTCTGTGCCTATCATAGAATGGAAGTAACCTATAGTATTCTCTTATCTTACGCATATCCTTTGCCTCTTTAATCTGAATATCTATGGCAAGCCATTTCTTTACATTATGGAAGGCGCCTACAAAGAGAATCCCTCTTTCTCCGTCATCCAGGGTTTCATTTATGCGCCAAGCAATGAATTTATCTCTTTTCCTTAAGAGCCTGTTTTTGACGAATTTATATTTTATGAATGCGACTAATTTTTGTGTGGTTGACTTTGCCTGAATTATGGTAAGTAACCTATCGCGCTCTTCCTTGACTAGATTAAAATCTTCTGTTTTAACTAAAAAAGCCCCTCTTTTAAGGAGCCTTGAGACTAATTCATAATTTCTGCTATTTGATTTTACGCCTTCTTCAACTATCTTCTCACCTACTTCACCTTCTGCTACCATCCCATCTTGGTATATCTTCGCACCTTTTACATCTATAGAATCAAAATAATGCGATACAACATCCCAAAATCCATCTACTGTCTTTGTATGCTCTTTCCAAAGGTCTTCGCCTAAATCAGCAATGCCGCGCTTTGCCACATCCTTTGCCAAAGAGCCAAGGTCGGCACTCGTGTGTATAATGGGAACATAAGTCAATATCCTCATAATAAATGCTGGGCTGGTTATTTTGCTTTTATCTTTTCCTCTAGTCGGCCTAATCTCTTTTTCAATGCCGCATTCTCTTTTTCTATCTCGGTTTCTTTTGCCTTTGAGGAAAGATAAGAATCCTGCTGCCACCAGTTTATGCCCATCTGCATTGCTTTATCTACAGAGGCAACTAATAACCTTATTTTAATATTAAGAAGATCTATATCTGCGAGCTGAATCCTTATATCTCCGGCAATAACAATTCCCTTGTCTAATACCCTCTCTAAAATATCAGCAAGATTAGTAGCCTGTATAGAATGAATCATTTTTTGTTCTTCCATAGGGTTATCCTCCCTTTATTTATCTTGGGTTTTTCGTTTTCATAATTAAATCCGCTGTCCTCTTGCGCAGGTTAGCAATAAAATGACAATTTTTACAATCCAGGCTTGTATCTTTGTAATCTCGACAGGAAAATAGCACATTCACTTCTTTCCATAATTCCCAGGCAAACATCGCCTTCTCCTGCGTTATTTTTACTGCATTGATTTTATCCGTAAGATTTCTAATTATTACTTCCTGTCTTTGGAATACCGGGCAACTTATCTTAGACTCTACCCTATGTATATCTTCTCTCATCCTAATTTAGATTAAATCTCCCAAAGGACCTAAATTTAGGTTTAGCTCTTCATCTTTAAGTCCGAAAATCTCCTTTAGCTCCTTCATCTTATTTTCTAATTTCAGGAGGGTTAAACCAACCTTTTCTATCTCTTCATCAGATAAAGAACCGCCTGCTACTCTCCTCATTGCCTGTTTCTCAAGCAGCTTCCTGATTAATTCTATAAGCGTAAGGACTAATCTCGCCAACCCCTTCTCTACATTTTTAGGATTGGCGTCAATCCTTTTAGGAAGCACATCCTGAACTTTCTCTATTTCTTCAATAAATGCCTCTGGCGAGTCTGTTTCAATTATTCTCTCCATTACCATATTATTGTTCCTGCGGTTTAAGTAGTCTATCTAAAATATCGCCGGGATTAAAATAATCAACCGGGGCGGGCCCCTTAGTCAAAGTAACAAAATTATAACAAGGCCAGGGACCGCTAAACAAGAATTTAAGTTCAGAGGATGCATTCTTTAATTGTTCAAATGCCTGGCTAAATTCATTTTGCCTATCTTTATCAACCAGATAACTGGCATTTAAGAGTAGACTTTCAGTTTGTAGTCTCTTAAGTTTCTTTTCTACAGCGATTTTGTTAAAATAATCATCCACAACTATAACGCACCTATCTGCTTCCTCCTGGAATTCCTTATCTATGATATACTTTTTAAACTTTTCTTCTAGGAAAATTTTCCCCGGAGGTTCTGTAGGCAGAGATACGCGTATAGTTTTATGGTAAGCATCGGTTATCCTCTTTTTTATGGTATCTGCCGGCCAGATGACTTTTATGCCGAATTCTACCTTGTTATGCAGTCTTGCCAAATTGTCTTTAAAATCTTCATAATAGAACTCTACCATAGAAAGGAGTTCCTCCCGGGTATTTAAAACTGTTAAAAATCTCATTGGCAGGACAGTAAATTTTATCATTAATCTTTCTACAACCTTTTCGTGTTCCAGAATGCAGGCATCAATTATTTTTTTTGTTTCTTCATTAAGTTCGCTTACCGCTACTGCGATATCACGATAAGAAACATTATAAATCACTTTCCCATATAATCCTGCAATAGGCTCCTCTAACCTATGATGAGAATCTATTATGCCATAGGCGTATATTTTCACCCCTACCTTCTCCTTATTCTGTTTTTTTCACTGCCCACGCAGTTTTTACTAAAATTTATCTGCTCACTTAAGTCGGTTCCTCGGCTGCGCCCGAAAACGGCGCTCCTCTTAAGCGCTCCATTGTCTCTATTGAGCTAAGTAAAACCTTTAATCCTAAATATATTAAGTCCACATCGGCAATGGAGATGACAATATCTCCTGATATGACTACGCCTTTATCTAAAGCCCTATCCAGGACCTCTAAGAGTGTAATTCTTTTTTCTTTCTGAAGATCTAGGTAGCTATCTTTATCTTGTAGGGTTTTAATCGGTCTATTCATTATGCGCCTTTTTTAATGAGCACATCACTTAGCGAACGAAGTGAAGCTAAGCGAGTTGTAGCAAAACGTCAAGGATCTGTTCGGCCAGATCCCGACTATGCCGGAATGGCCTCACAGAAATTATAGGGCGGCCAGGGGCCGGTGCAGTCAAAGAAGAATCCTTTGTCAGTGTATTTTGTCCTTAGGGCTTCTACTATATTAAGAAAATCCTCTACCTCATTTTTAATAATTAAAAAGGCAGAATTTAAAATCATTTCTTCATTTCTTTCAGTTACTTCTTTGGGTAATAGTTTATTGATGCGCTTCTCAATAGCATATTGGCTTAACCTCTCAAAACTATATTGACCATACTCATTGAGCTTTTTATTCATAACCGTATTTAGCAATTCCTCTTTCTTTTTTTTAAGCAAGAAGGCTTTGCCTGGCGAAGCAGAGTTGATTTCTTTATCTATATTCAATAGCTCTTTGTCTTCTTGTGAGAGGCTTCCTTTTAACTTCTCTATGCCAGCGTAAATCTTAACTCCCCATTCCTCTTTACCTTCGAGGTCCATTAAATTTCTTTTAAATTCTTCCTTGTGTTCATCAAGCATTGTTTTTAAGTTATCTTCGGTATTAAATATAGTCCCAAATTTAAATGGGATTACGCAGGTATAGCTCATAATCCATTCGATTATCTTCTCATGAATAGCCGCTTTTGTCTTAATCCACTCTAAATCAGCTAAATTCTTCTTCAGGTTTTCTTCACTGAATTCACTTTCCTTAACTTTGCCGACTATTGCATAAAGACCCTCATGATAAACGGAAAAAATGTTATTAGCAAAGTTCTCTACCTCTTTTCCCGCCATGCCATCTAATAGCGGGCGGGATCCAGCCTTTGTCTCTATCACCGGGCGGGATAGTTTTGGAATTTTATTAGTAAGACAATATAAATAGATAAGGCCTTTGTCTTGTGAATTCATTATTTTAATAAATTATTCTGATTTACTATATTCGCCCTTGCGCCCATAAGATTCAACTTCTAGTTTATCATTTAATTTAACCTCATAGAAATTCCTATCCTGCACTTTGGTGTTTAACCCAAGGGCTTTTATAAAAGAACTTTCTTCATAAACCTCTGCCTCGGTTTCCCATCCTTCGGCAGCCCTTGTCACCTTAACAACCTTTACATCTTTTGCATTAAGTGTGGCTTTTAAGAATTCACTCACCGCTTTCCCAACTTGCGCTATATCAGCCATCCTTACACCCCCTCTTCTTTCGCTTTTCTAATAGCTTCCAGACGCTCCAAGAGTTCCTTTTCCTGCCTATTATAATTTTCTTCGCTAATTTCATCTATCTCAAAACGAAGCTGCAATTGCATAAGTTTTTCTTTTATCAGCCCTTCATCAGAAAATTCCTTCTCTGCCACTTCATTAATCTTTTTACCCAGCCAGATTATACCGTTCAATGGCGCAAGTAATATATCGTCAATTAAAAACATCTTTAATATTTCCCTGTCTCAATTACCAAATTAACAAAATTAAACGGCGGCAGCGTGCCTACATATTTAAATTTAACTTTATCCTCATATTTTGCGCCTAGTTCTTGAATTTTTTGATCAAACTCTCCTTCTCTGTTCTTTTCCACCAAAAAAGCAACGTTAATAATCATTCTTTCGCCATAGGTATTATTAGCCTTGGTTTCTAATGCCAAGGGTGATAGATTGTTTAAAATATCCTCTTTAAGATTCGCTTTTTCCTTTTCTAAAGCAGTTTCCACCATCTTTCCTATTTCCATACGTTGATAATAACTCTTTTCAAAAGGCAGTGTTGCGAGTTTTTCTTTTAATGTCCTTATCTCTTCGTATTCCTTAAGGATATAATTATAAATATCTTCTTTAAATATTGCTTTCAGCCCCAGCTCAATTTTGCCTTTCATTTTTTCCAATAAATCTAAAATCTTGTCGAAGTCTTTTTCTAATATCGTTTTTACCTTTTTTTCATCTTCGGCGATAGTGGCAAACCTTACCGGCAAGACTGTATAAGCCTTCATCACTTCTTCGATAGCGCGTTCATGTGGAATGAGGTACTCTCTAGCAACAGAGTATTTCTTAATTGGTGAATTACTTACTACCGCGGCGATTGTCTTATGGGTTGGGCTATCGGAAGCCCAACCACTGCCCTCTGGCTTGTAGGAAATTGTATATAGCTCATCGCCTCTTCCTCCAATTCCTAGCGGTCCAAAGTTTAAGAACTCGCAATTATCTATCGCTATAATACAATAAATATATTTACCCTCGCCAGGAATTGTTTCTCTTAAATTTTGGACTTCTGTTTCTGATAGCATTAATTATTTCTCTCCCATTCTTCAGGATAGATAACAATATTGATAAAATTATATACGGGTAAAGGTCCCGCATACATAAATTTTACCCTGTTTTTGTATTCCTCGCTTAAGTCATCCATAATATTATCGAATTCTTTTTCCCTGCCTTTATCTACCAAGAAGGCTGCATTGATGAACATCTCATCACCTATGTTTTTGTTAAGCTTATAATTAACAGCTGTTCTTCTCAAGGCGTCTACAATTCTTGCCGCCTCTTTCTCTTTTTTCTTTTCCATTGCCCGCGCAACCATCTTACCTATTTCCATTTTTGCCTGGATGTTCTTTTTGCTCTTATCGTTTTGAAGCTTTTCTTTCAAATTCTTAATATCTTTATTTTCTTCAACAATCTCTTTAAAAACTACCTCCATATTTTTCCATATCCCCTTGACACCCAGTTCTATTTTATGATCCATATCTCTTAATGCAATTTTAAATTCGCTACATCTTCTATCAAGAAGATTCCTTATCTCATCGGCTCCGGATGCAATCGTGCCAAACCTCACAGGAAGCACGCTATCAAATTCTTTCATCACTTCTTCGATTACCTTTTCGTGAACTAACAAATTCTGCCGGCTAACTTCCAACTTACCCATCTGACAGTTACTTACCACCATGCTTAAATCATCGTAACTAATAGTTAATACCTCATCGCTCTTGCCGCCTATCCCAATAGGCCCAAAATTTCTTTCCTGTTTGGCGCCGATAATGCAATAGATATATTTTCCTTCTTTTTCCACGTTATTCTCTCACCTTAACTAAAACTGCGTTCTTCCTAAATTCATCCTCATTAAATATAAGGCATACCTCTCCAACCTGCTCACAAGCTTGAGCATAATCAAGAAGCATATTATAAGACCTCACTATTTCATCATATTCCTTTTCTATCCCTGGTTTGTTCGGGTTCTTATCAGGATGAAAAATGAATACTTGTTTATGAAACGCTTTCTTAATATCGTCTTTAGAGCTGCAATCTTCTAAAATTCCCAGCCTTTTCCTTGCCAAATTTACGTCGTTAAACTGCATCTTTTTTATCTCGATAGTAAAAAAACTATAGGCTGGAAGAGGACCAACGCATCTAAAATTTAGTAATTCCTTAAATTCAATATTCAGTTCTCCAACCTTCGCATAAAATTCTTTTTCTCTGTTTTTATCTACTAAAAGGGCAATATTTGCCACCATTTTATCATCCATAAGTTCATGCAGTTTATAGTTTATACCAACCGTCTTTAAAACATCTTGTATCTTAAGGGCGTATTTCTCTCTTTTTTCGTCCAATGCCTTCTTAAGCATAAACCCTATCTTCATCTGATCATCAACAGTAATACCTTTAGGGCTTCTAAGAAGTTCTTCTTTAAATTCTTTAATCTCCTTTACCTCTCCTGCGTCCTTAATAGTGGCGGTAAAATCACTCCAAGAAGCCACTAGATCAATTTCTATTTTATCGCTTACCTTTGGAATTATCTCTTTTATAAGGCCGTAGCCTTTACTTAAAATGTCTTTAACCTCTGCCTCATCTATCGCGAATGTTCCTAATCTCATAGGGATAATTGCATATTGCGGCATTATGCCTTCGATTATCATCTGATGTTTAACTAATTGTTTAGCCAAAATATCTTTGCGCAGATGAGTATAATCAACTACTTCTGAATCGCTAATAATTGCCGCGATATCCCGATAAGCAATAACACAAATCCTTTCATTAGCCATAATCCAGCAACGGTCAAAGGAATTTTCAGAATTAGAAACTATAATGCCATAAATATATTTTCCTTGCTTTTCCATAATATTCCGCTCGTGTCTAAATTAAATGAGCAATCGTGGTGTTTTTTTATAAAATAGTGGCGGAGGGAAGGCTGCCATTACCGGTTCTGCCGGTGTATGGATACACCCTCTGCGTCAGTTTGATTGGCGATGTATTCCACACTGTGAAATATTAACATCGTCTTAGTGACAAACTCCGCCATAAATTTAGCCGATGTAAATCCCAACGGGTCAACTATTTCTGTTCCGGTGGTTTCGCCTTTTTCTTGAAGATTCCGCCAAAAAACTTTTTAATGCTATCCACTAAACCCTTAATTAATTTTGCCATATTTAAACCCCCTTTCTTTTTTGCTCTGTTTTAATCACTAAGGCCAACGCCTCTTCAAAGTGCCGCTTCGTAATCTTAAGCTCAGGACTCTGGGCTTTACTCTTTGAACTTTGAGCTTCTATATATTCTCTTATCGCCAGCATCGCCGCTTTCCTGCATATAAATTCGATATCCGCGCCTACTTTGCCTTCGGTATCTTTGACGAATTCTTTTAAATTTATTTCCTTAGCCAGCGGTTTATTCTTAGTGTGTATCTTAAATATCTCCTCTCTGGTCT
>ERZ1292645.597-Hain-H14-02um-R2-597-length-12270-cov-4_pt1 | contig 12270 bp, 4 predicted proteins | sample MGYA00564401_ERZ1292645 | MGnify/ENA primary metagenome ERZ1292645 (study PRJEB36523, sample SAMEA6512644) | groundwater metagenome | collected 2019-01-09 | study: AquaDiva: Metagenomics assemblies of 32 groundwater samples | reverse complement strand
AATATAAGCTATAATTACAGTCATGTTTGCCTACAATCCATACGATACTAGAGTGCCTTATGATATAATGGGTTTATATACATTGTTAAGTATGAACTGCAAGAATGTAGGTTCTATAAAATTTGATTCATAAAATGAAAAATATAAAGTACGCTATTCTAATCTGCATATTTATATCTTTATCTGCCTTATTAGTATTTGTACCTAAAAAAGATAGTACAATTATATGGATCAATTTTGATGGACAGTCTAATCTTACCGATGATATTAAGTATAATAAAGACATAGCAGAATTTATAAAAAAAAACAAAAATGTCTCTAACGAATTTGATACACAAGAAGATAGGAACTTTTTTAATGTCAGCCTTTCATACATTAATGAGGTTTACTCGCAAAATCCCAATGTAAAAGAATACAAGCCAACTTTATTATTAAGTAATTTTAATAATCCCATTATAATAGATATATTTTATTATGTCAATATCAAAAACAATTCTTATATTGTAAACCTATCTGCAGTTTTTACTAATTGTAAGACAGTAGATAATTATGAGGGTTTTGGTAATGAAGAGGTATACAATTTTGTAGAGTATTTTATTGAAAATATAACAGACTGTTTTATCAAAGAATTGACAGCTAGAAAAAATACCGATTTTGTTTTTGTAGGGACAGATCATGGACTTTCTTTATTGACGATAAAATTAGCAAAGAAAATGAATCCAAAATCGAAGATAGGGCTTTTTGTGTTTGATGAACATATAGACATTTATGGTATCAAAGATCACGCTAATCTGGTGAACAAGGCTAACGTATTTGGTAAGTTGATATTAGAAGAATATGTTGATTATATAGTTTTTTTTGGTGCGTCAGATGCTGCAAAAAGCATTGTCCAAACATCAGTCGATAAAAATTTTACTAGAAATGACATATTCAATAAAATGAGTGTATACTCAGACGAAGATACGCGTAGTAATAAATGGAAGCATATCATATCTAAAGAAATATACCAAATGAAGAAGAGAGGAATCACAAATGTTTTAATTAGCGTTGATGTTGATGTGCTACCCTCCCAATATACTGGTTTTGAGTACTCTATTTTAGCGCCAGCGATTGGCATAATAAGGTATGGTACAAATAGAACTGATATAACATTGGCAGAGTTTCCAGAAGGATTTTCTAAAGGTTTAGGTCCGCAAGAATTAAATCAACACATAAGATTTATTAGGCATTCATCATTAAGAAATGGTATGGATTTTGGTACTTCAAAAAACACAATAAAAATCCTAGGTGACGTTCAGGAACTCTTACCAAGCCAAGATTTAAATTTTGATACAACAAAAGCTGCAAAAATTATAATTGACTCTTATTATCAAGGTTGATTTAAAACCAAAACATTTTAATAGAACATATTCAAGTTAGATATAAAAAGAGGTAATGATGAAAGGCACAACTAATCCTATAAAAATTTCTAAAATTTATATTTTACTTACTTTAATTATTGTAATTTCTATATTAATGTCAGTAATTGTTGAAGCTGGAGGAGGCCGCAGAAGAGGCTCACCCCCACCCCCACCCCCACCCCCACCACCATGTCCAATTCAAAGCGCTGGTTGTTATAAAACAGGAGATGTAAAAGCTGGTTTTGGAGAATTAGCTCCAGCAGAGTTTGGATATTTTCTTTCTGAGAATAAATGCAAGAGAACCGCTAGCTGTGATTGCAGAGGAGTTCCGGATAACATTGCACAGGAAACAGACCCAGATGGTTCAAGCGGAGCTTGCAGTTGCATAGCTGGAACTGATTGGAATGCAAAGGGAAGATGTTGTGGTGATGATACAGATGATTGTGGCAAAATTAGCATAGGAGTTTTATGTAATATAGATGCAAATGCAGAATTTGCGCAATGGCTGCCATCAACCCCAAACTTAGGCGATGTAAGGTATGTTGGATGTGGTAATGCAGAGTTTCTCTCAGACGGAGTTAACTGGATAAAATGCGATGGGACTTTTTGGAAAAGGACTATAAGCAATATTGAGTATGTGTGCATCGGAATTGGCAGAGAATCGATTGTGGAATGTTGCGGAGATGCTTCTTGCAAAAGTAGAATCGATGGAAAAAGGCTTTCAACAGGACAATCAGTGACAGCAGATAAAACTTACTATTGCAGAACTGACAAAAAATTTGTCACTGACTTGGATGTTCCGAATTCCCAAATAGATGACACAGCATTGATAAATAAGAATAAAGCAACTTGCGAGAAAGCTGGCTTTACTTGGACTGGAACAAAATGCTGCAGCGAAGCAGATGATACAAATGAGTATTATAATGACATTAATGGTATAGGAGGTTGTTGGAATAGTAAACCAGTTATTAGCATAAGTTTTGTCGAAGGTACAGATGATTCCGTAGTAAATGGTAATGGACAATTTCATGGATGCGAGATTGACAAAACAAACTACAATAAGGCTAATGATAATTTGTTGAACATAGTAGATTTACATGCAGGCGTATCATTAATAAAAAACGATAATTACTGCTCTAACGACCCAGAAAAAAACTATTACTGCTCGTTTACAGAGAAATGGCTTCCAACAGATTTTGCTGATAGGACTCACTTTAGCTTAGCTCCAGTGCAAAATCCTAAGCAGCTAGGCGAATGCTGTGCCCAAGATCAGTGCTGGGATGGCTCGCAATGTGTTGAAAACCAAGCAAATAAGCCATTGGCGCAGCCAATAGAGGGCTTTAGATGCATTAATGGTCAATGGACAAATGCAGAGCCTAAGCTTAGTCCTGATGAAACAATAGCAGGATTTTGCCCAAAGCCAACGCAATGTCTTGTTAACGTCTTTGCAAGCAAAGACCAGTGCATAGACTCAGGACAGTACACTGGCGACAATTACTGTGAAAATGGAAACTGGTCATCAAGGACAAAATTACTGGCGCTGAAGTTATTAAAGCTTAAAACCGGTGATTATACGCTGTTTTGTGATTCCAGAGAAAATACATTAAACAACCTCAAATATTTGACAGAATCAAATGAATTGGTTGCCAATGTTCTCACAAATATACAGACAAACAATTTTTGCATCTTAAAAACAGCTAATAAAGTTGTTGCAGCAACATCAATAAACAAAGATGTTGAGACAATAGGCAGCAGCTTGGACATATTTGGGGTTACAAGCTGTAATGATGCATTAATAGACGATAGTCAATATCACCCTTGTGATAATACAAACAGAGTATGGTACAATAAAAATCTAAAAAGCTTAATCTATAGTGTAACTCCGATAACAATTCCAGCTGAAGCAGACCAGCTTGGCTCATTTGAGGAATTCATCTTAAATCCAATTAAAAGCATAATAGCAGCAATAAAAAGATTAGTAACAAAGCCACCATACGATCAATCTTATATCAATGCTGTTAAGAAATTTGAAAAGCTGTACATGACACAGCTTGGAAGCAAGTCAATTAAGGGCACAATTGAAGGAAAAAATTTCAAGAATGCTGTGATTGAGTACCTCAACTCAGACACCGACGTATGCAAATTTGTTGACCAATACAGCTTAGCCAAAAAAGACGCATTGTCTGGAATTTCATGTCAGAAAGAGGCTAACAATTATTATATTCTAGTTCAAGGAAGCCAATTCACCAGTATAAATCCCGATTTAATCTGGTCTGATTTGACAGCCAAGCTAAGGCTAAAATGAATAAGCTTAAATCTCAGGTTACAATGCTCATGATTGTAGGCTTAGTAGTACTTATTATTGTAAGCTTGGTCATATATTTATCAAAATATGCAGTTAAAAAACAGGGTCAACAAAACATAAAAAGATCACAAGAGGCATTTGACACGCAGCCAATCAAGGAATTTGTTGCAAAATGCTTTGACAAGCTTGCAAAAGATGCTATAGCATTGTTGGGCAAGCAAGGTGGCTATATATATGCAAGCCAAGGCGGCACAATTGTTGATTACAGCGAAACAGATGAAGGATTATTCTTTGTCAAGTACAATGGCCATAATGTTGCATACAATATTTTGCCTCCAAAATTTGATATTCCCCCGTACTCATCTAATATTCCAGATTATCCATGGGGGACTTTTCCTTACGCGACAGCTGCATCAAATGAAGAAACCTTTGAAGGATTTTTTGGAGTAAACAATATGCCCCCTCTTGAGTGGACAGGAGGCCCAAATTCAATACAAACACAGATCGAAACATTTATTGATAAAAACATGATTAGCTGCGCGAATTTTGGCCTTTTCGAAGAGCAAGGCTTTGAAGTTGTTATTAGCGCATCAAATACATCAGTTGTTATAGGCATTAATGGGCTGAGTGTCAAATCAAGGATTCCAATAAGATTAATAAACCCAACAAAAAATGAAGTTACCGAGCTTAATGATTTCTCAACCATTGTGGATGTAGGGCTAATGGATATGTATCTTTTTATAAAGAACTTGGTTGACAAAGATGTCCAGGATATAAAATTTAACATTAGTGACATCAAGAATTATAAAGATTTTGTCAGCGTTAAGTTGGTTAAGAATGTGTTTTCTAATGACGACTTAGTCATTGTAACTGATGAAGATGGTTCAATATATGGAAAGCCATTTGAATATGTATTTGCAAGGAGAAACAGGGCACCAGCGCTTTACTACATAAAAAACAATCTTCTAGAGTTTCCTCATCTTCATGGAATAACCCAGGAAGATTTGCTAGGAAGCTATACATTAAAAGCTGAAGACCCTGATGAAGACGAATATACTTTTAAAATTACGCCTGCGTTGCCGCGTGTTTTAAATGTACCTCAAATAAAATTTAAGGTAGAGGTTGATGATGTAGGATTATGGGACTATCAAATAGTAACTGTTAATAGGAAATGAGAAATATAAAAAGAGGGGTTATGTTTTTAATTGCTTTGATACTTGGTTTAATTACTCTCCAGTATGCTTTAGCCGATGAGGTTGGATGTTGCGTTAATCCAGGAAGTACATTAGCATGTGCAGTGGATAGACTTGTGTTAAGGGATAAGGAATGCTGCCCTAAGCCAGAATCGAGTTTTCCTAACTATTATAAATCAACACAAAATCCAGGAGGACCACTAAACTACAATGATTGCTCAACCAATTTCTTCTTCACAAACAAAGCTTGCTCAAGCGTAGAAGCTTGCGCTCTTGGATGTTGCTGCTCAGCTGTAGGAGGTACAATTTCATCTGATGCCCAATGCAAAGGGACTGGGTTAACTTTTTACAAAGGAGAAACTAATTGCAATCAAGTTTGTGCAACGCCACAATGCAATGACGGCACAGACAATGATAATAATGGCTGCGCAGATTTTGCAGGAGGTGACTTAGGGTGTTTTAGCGCTGCAGATAGCTCCGAGTCAGGAGGAGGATGCACTACAGCAGGAGCTGGCTGCAATGATCTTAGCTATTTGCCTAAGCTGAGCAATTTTGAAATCACACCTGTAAAAGGAGAAAGAAAATTTTTGCTAAGATGGCAAGATGAATGCAAGGAAACTGCAGTATCATATGAAATTTTGAGATGCAAGGAAAGCGGATGCACAAATTTTGAAGCGATAGGAACAGCAAATACGAACTCATTTGCAGACGTGTTAGGTGACTTGCTTTTTGATACAGTTTACACATACATGATTAAAGCAAGATACAGCTTGCAAACAGCAACACCTACAATTACAAAAACAGCAACCTTAGGCAACCTCGAATGCTTTGGCCAGTTTTCAGCTAATAACTTTTGCATTCATGAGTCGTATTATAACCAATACAAAAATTATCTCTTAACTTATTTTCCAGCTGATTTCTCAAAAGATTTTATAGACGGTGTAAAGAATAAATTTGGGAGTAGACTTAATAGAGCATTTTTCTGCGACACAGCAAACAAGCTTGCACCGCAAGGTACTTCGTGCCTCTCAACCCAAGTTTGTGTTGTCAGTGACAACAAGCCAGCATGCTTAAGCAAAACTGATTGCGGTCCTACAACCACAAACCCTTTTGGGCTTTTTTTTACCCTTGAAAGTTGTGAAGAAGGCAGATATTGCTTTTATGACAGGTCTCACACAAGTGTGAATTCTTGCTTTAGCTGCGATACATCACTATCTTGTTATGACTATAAAACAGAAGAAACTTGCGAAAGGGATAATTGTAATGTTGGCAATTGTATGCGGAAAAATTTAGCGAATCAAATAGGCATAGGTGTTTGTGTCAGCACAAAAGAGTACAATTGCAAATGGTGCGATCAGAAAGGAACAACAACTTTGGGAAATCTCAGAGCATTCAATGAGGTTTTTGATTTCTGCACTCAGCAAAAGTCTGATGCATTATCTGTTGGCGAGTTTAAGTGTCATTTCAGCAATGGAAAATCAAGAAATTGCGAAGATATTGTCTGCAGCGATTACAACACAGAACAGTGCAGCAATGCACCTATAACCCATGATGAAAAAAACAAAATTTTAAACCCTTCTCTGGACAATTGCGGAATCGGGGTGTGCCAAAACATAAACAGCAAATGTTTTAAGAATGCTGATGGCGATGATAAGAATGACTGCACAACAAAAGCCTGTGAGCGTGACTATTTTGCTCCTAATGTGACATTAACGCCAATAATAAAAAAAGGCATAGTTGACAGCCTTATCATACAAGTTTATGATAGGACAAGCATCAACAGCTCACTAATCCTAAAGAATTCTCAGGATTACTTAACATATCTTTGCGTAGAGCCTTGTGGATCAAATGGCCATCCTTACAGTACTTCAACATCGAGCAGGCTTATAGTAATAAGCAATCTAAATGCCTTTGATGGCAGCAACGGGAGCAGATTATTAGCCCTAAACGAAGGGATTAATATAATTAGATATTATACACAGGACCCAGCCGAAAACATTGGAGAAGTAAAGAAAATAAACTTAGAAACTCATAGCGGAACAGCTGGACCAAAAGTGCTGAGCATTAATGTAAATGGCGGCACAAAAATATTGGACAAAATATATACAAGCAATCAAAAACCAAACATAGAAGTGCAATTCTTTGAGCCTGCAATTGTGACTTATTCGAGGCTTATTAACAAAAAAACAGGATTAATAGTTACTTTCCCAGCAAGTTCAGAACTTAACAATAAGGTTAACTTTGTGGTTGGCGAGGTTCTACCTAATGGAGAGTATACTTTCGAATTAAATGCCAAAAACAAAGAAAATATCTTTATGGACCCGCCATTATCACAAATCATCGTTATAGATAATATCAACCCTATACTGACTATTATACCTTCTGATGGTGCGATATTAAATAAATCAATTGTAACTATACAACTAATATTTGATAAAGAGGTTAATCTAAATACAGTTCAGTTAAATTCTGATGAGATAAAAGATAGGTTTACAACAATAGACAATAAGTTATTCACAGCAACATTAAACTTGTCAGACGGCAATAAAAAACTAGAAGTCGATGCAATGGACTTTGCCAAAAATAGCGTTAAAAAAAATATTGAATTCATAGTTGATGCAAATCCAACAACGATAAGTCTTGTAAATCCAAGATTTGGCACATCATCTAAGTATATTTTTGATCTTGTTGTAGAAACAGATAATAATGCAATTTGCAGATATTCTCTAGATGATAATTTTGAATTTAATTTTATGGACCAATTCACAATTACAGGCGGGACTATGCATACAGTTCCAAATTTCAACAAGATAGCAACTGGAGATATGAGCACCCATAAACTCCATATAAGATGCCAAGATAGGCATGGAACTGCATTAAAAATTTTCGATATAAATGTTGACACAACACCACCAGGATTAATTAATGCATTTGCATTTCCAAACCCCGTTATTGAGAAGCCATCAACTACAACATTGACAGCAGAAGCTAATGAGCCAGTTGTTTGCAAATTTAGTACTGTTTCAAAGGATTTTGATTCTATGGAAGGTAAATTTGAAGGATTCGAAAATGCTAGCTTTAAAACAATAAATAAAAAGTTAATCACCTTGGAAAATGAAGGGAGTCATGTGTATTTTGTTGCATGTGAAAACAGGGCAGAACTTGAATCAGAGGTTAAGGAAATCCAAATCAAGGTCGACTTATCAATTCCAATGTCAATCATTTCACATACGCTAGAATTCTTCAATACAACAAATGTTTTGCTGTCTATCGAAATAAACAAAAAATCACAATGTAAGTTTTCAGAAACAGACAGCACGGCCCAATCAGGGGAAATATTCGGAGCACCAGGCTATATTCACACAAGGCAATTAAAATTAGCACCCGGCGAGCATACATTTTTTGTAGTTTGCAAAGACCAGTTCCTTGGAGCATTTTCTGAAGTTAAAACAATTAATTTTTTAATTGATGCCACAGCTCCTGTGATGCTTTTTGTTGATGATACAAGCACAGAGAGCTTCCCACCAGAGAAAACTTGTTTGACAGACCGCTTAAGGGTTAAATTCCTCGGAGAAGACAATGAATCAGGAGTTAAGGAATACTTTTTTTCCATATTAAAAAAGCTAACTAGTAAACCTGTAACAGACATTATACAATCTTTTGTCGGCAACGAATGGCTCTGGGTTCAAAATCTGAATCTCGAGGACAACACTCAATATTTCTTCAAAGTTAATGCAAAAAATTTTGTGGGATTAGTAGGTTTGCCTAAAAATAGTGATGGTATTGCAGTTGAGCAATCATTATGCAAGGCAAAAGCTTTCTGTGGGGATGGTAACCTTGATCCTGGCGAGCTTTGCGAAAATGCCAATGGAACTACTATTTTTGGTCCAATAAACGAGTGCACAGACTACACCAACTTTATTGGTGGCGAATTGCTATGTTCTCTAACAACTTGCTTGCCAGATACAACAAACTGCATTCAACAACCATTCTGCGGAGATAAAATATTGCAAAAAGGGGAGCATTGCGATACAACTTTATTCGGAGCAATAGACAGTTGCGCTGATTTAGGATTTGTAGGAGGAACTTTAACATGCGCATCAAACTGCTTTATGGACACAAGCAAATGCACACCAAAACCATTATGCGGCAATGAATTAATAGACACAGGAGAAGAATGTGATGGCAGCAACATAGGATCATTAAGCGGTGACTGCAAGCAATACTCTTCATTTTTCACAGGAGGCACACTTAAGTGTAATAAGTGTAAGCTTGACACAAGCAGCTGCTTTGGCACAACTGGAACTTGTGGTAATGGCGTAATAAATATAAATGAGAAATGTGACGGCAATTTATTTGGGGCTATTGATAGCTGCTTTGATTTAGGATTTAATGGTGGGGCACTAGCTTGCAGCAATTGCCAGCTGGATACAAAAGGCTGCACTGCAGCACAAAAATGTGGCAACAAATTAATTGACCCAGGCGAGGAATGCGACGGCAGTAATCTAGGTCTATTAAGCGGAAGCTGTGTTGAGTACAGCCAATACTTTTCTGGTGGAACTATAAAATGCGGAAGTGATTGCAAGCTGGATACAAACGGATGCCAGGAAGCACAATTATGCGGCAACAAAATTATCAATGGCATTGAGGAATGCGACGGCACAAATTTCGGCAACTTAAGTACAAACTGCGCATCCTACAGCAGTTCGTTCGAGAGTGGCACTTTGAGTTGTAGAAGTAATTGCAAGATTGATACATCTAACTGTGTGAAAAGAGGGGCGTGCGGAAATAAAATACTTGAGACTTTCAACAACGAGCAATGCGACGGCACCAACTTCGGCAACTTAGATGGAAGTTGCGCTTCATACTCACCCAGTTTCTTGAGCGGCAATCTAAAATGCACAAATTGTCAGATAGACACCTCCAACTGCAAGGATAGCACAACAGGCTTTTGTGGAGATGGCAGGCTAGGCGCAGGAGAGCTTTGTGACCCAGATAAAGGTATAGCAGTATTCGGTTCAATAAACGATTGCACAGACTACACAAACTTTATCGGAGGAACTTTAAGCTGCACAAGCGATTGTGATTTAGATCCGTCTGGATGTATAAAAGTTCCAACTTGCGGCAATGATTTCCTCGATCCAGGAGAAGCATGCGACGGCACTATATTTGGTCAAATAAAGACATGTACTTCTTATAGTGCATCATTCTCTGGCGGCACTTTAAGGTGCACTGCTACATGCCAACTTGACACAACAAGCTGCATTGAAAAACCAAAATGCGGAAATGGCGCCATTGATGCAGGCGAATCATGCGATGGCGCTAACCTAGGTCCATTATCTGGCAACTGTGCTGAATACAATCCTTCAACGTTCACAGGAGGAACAATCAGTTGCAGTAATTGCAAAATTGATACCTCAAAATGCCAAGGCATACAAGGAACATGCGGGAATAGCATCCTTAATGTTGGCGAGCAATGCGACGGCACTAAGTTTGGTGCAATAAAGAGTTGCACAGACTTCTCTACATTCAGCGGAGGCACACTTAAATGCAATTCAGCATGTCAGCTTGACACAACAAGCTGCATTGAAAAACCAAAATGCGGCAACGGAGCTGTTGAAAAAGGAGAAGCATGCGACGGCGCTAACCTAGGTCCATTGTCAGGCAACTGCGCTGACTATAGCACCTTCTTTGTTGAAGGCACTATCAAATGCTCCAACGATTGCAAGCTTGACACTTCAGAATGTGTTTCAACAAAATGCGGCAATGGCAATTTGGACACAGGCGAGCTTTGCGATGGTACAAACTTTGGCAATTTAGATGGAACATGCAAAGGCTTCAACAGCAATTTTGAAAGCGGCAATCTAAAATGCAAAAACTGCCAGATTGATACAACTGACTGCAAAGGCCCAGGCGGAGGAGTTCCAAGATGCGGCGATGGAGTTGTAAATCAATTAAGTGAAGAATGCGATACAAATGATCTGAAAGGCAAAACTTGCTTGGCATTCGGATTTGGAACCGGAATATTAAAATGCTCAACTGGATGCACTTATGATAAGAGTGCTTGCTCAAATCCATTGCCCAAATTCTGCGGCGACGGAGTTGCACAGAAGCCAAACAGCATAGGCTTCAATGAAGATTGTGACTTAAGTGATTTGGGAGGCAAGTCATGCTCGAGCTTTGCTTCATATTCCGGAGGGACTTTAAGCTGCAGGAATGATTGCACTTATAATTTTGCAAACTGCATACAAAAGCCAGCAGGCCCATCCTGCGGCGACGGAATAGTCAACCAACTAAGCGAAGATTGTGATGAGAATGATTTAAGAGGAAAGACCTGCCAGCAGCTTGGTTATACTGGAGGTTCATTAAAATGCACACCAAATTGTGTATATGATGCAAGCTCATGCACAGGCCCATTGCAAAAATTCTGCGGAGATTCACAAGTACAAAAACCCAATAGTGTTGGCTTCAACGAAGATTGTGACAGAACAAACTTAGCTGGAAAAACATGCACAAGTTTTGAAGCCTACTCAGGAGGCACTCTTGCATGCAGAAGCGATTGTACTTATAATTTTGCTCAGTGCATTACCAAAGCACAAGGTCCTTCTTGCGGTGACGGCTCAAAGAATCAAATCAGTGAAGACTGCGACAAGACAGATTTAGGAGGCAAAACATGCCAGTCACTTGGTTATACAAGCGGAGCATTGAAATGCTCTAATGACTGTTCTTACGATGTAAGTTCATGCTCAAATCCCCAAGACAAATACTGCGGAGATTCCTTAATTCAAAAACCCAATAGTGCAGGCTTCAATGAAGACTGTGACAGAACAAACTTAGCTGGAAAAACATGCACAAGTTTCGAAGCCTACTCTGGAGGTACTTTATCATGCAAGAACGATTGTACTTATAATTTTGCTCAATGTATTGGAAAACCTTCAGGCCCAATATGCGGCGATGGAGCAAGAAATCAAGTTGGTGAAGATTGTGATGTAAACGACTTAGGCGGTACAACTTGTGAGTCATTGGGTTATTCAGGAGGCATATTGAAATGCAAATCAACATGCGATTACGACACAAGCAGTTGCACAAATCCAAAGCCTTTATTCTGCGGAGATTCACAAGTGCAAAAACCCAATAGTGCAGGCTTCAATGAAGACTGTGATAAAGCAAACTTAGCTGGAAAAACATGCACAAGCTTTGAGGCATACTCTGGTGGTGCTCTATTATGCAAAGGCGACTGTACTTATAACTTTGCAGCATGCACTCCGAAAGCAACAGGCCCCAGCTGTGGTGATGGCTCAAGGAACCAAATTAGTGAGGATTGTGACAAACTAGATCTTGGCGGCAAAACTTGTCAGTCTCTAGGCTACAC
>ERZ1292645.596-Hain-H14-02um-R2-596-length-12276-cov-7_pt1 | contig 12276 bp, 14 predicted proteins | sample MGYA00564401_ERZ1292645 | MGnify/ENA primary metagenome ERZ1292645 (study PRJEB36523, sample SAMEA6512644) | groundwater metagenome | collected 2019-01-09 | study: AquaDiva: Metagenomics assemblies of 32 groundwater samples | reverse complement strand
CCGGGTCGCGGCCGACATAGTCGCGCGCGAGCTCCTGGAATGCGAATTCGGCCCCTTTGCGGCATTGCCACAGGAAATCGGTGTCCAGGGCGTCGGCAAATCTGCGCGCCTCGGCAAGCAACTCCGCGCCCGAAGGCCGCTCGAACGACAGCACGACATTGGCGGCTTTCACCTTCGAGCGCCGCCCATGCGGGCTCTCGACTTGGTAGGCGGCGGCGCTCTGCGCGAGCACCGCGCCGACCTTGAACTCGCCCTCCTCCTCGTACAGGACGTGCATGCTCGGCTCAGGATTGCTCAGGTCCCGACTTCTATTCCGGCGAACGCCAGGATGCGCCCGATATGCTCGGGGAAGCTCTGCAGAGTGTGGTCGCCCCCCTGGACCACGATCTGCTCGGCGCCGGCGTAGCGCTCGACCGCCCTGCGGTAGTCGAGCACCTCGTCGCCGATTTCGACCAGCAGCAGATAGCGCTGCGGTGTGATGCGCGGGGCGTAGAGTGCCTCCCATTCCTGCAGATGCGTTTCGGTCAGCTCGTAGGGCTCGCCGGTATGCAGGTTCTTCTGCGGCCCGAGATAGGCGCGCAGGCCGACATGCGGGTCGATCGCCGGATTGATGAGCACCGACCTTGCCCCGTGTTTCTCCGCAAGATGAGTCGCGTAGAACCCGCCAAGCGACGACCCCACGAAGCTGACGTTTGATCTTCCCTTGATGAGCCTCTCTATTTCCCTGATGGCCTCGCTTGCAAGCGGCGGCAGGTCGGGGCAGATGTACTCGGCCCGCAGCCCCCGCGCGGTCATGGTCTGCGCCAGTAACTGCGCCTTGTGCGACTGCGCCGAGGAGTTGAAGCCGTGCAGATAGACCAGCATCGCGCGGGCCCCCGAATCGTCAACCACGGAGCGCCGCGAGCAGCTTGTCGTGGATGCCGCCGAAGCTGCCGTTCGACATCACCAGGACCTGGTCGCCGTCGCGAGCTTCGGCGGCGATCGCGGCGACCAGCGTCTCCAGGCTCGGCTCGCAGCGGGCGCGAGGCCCGAACGCAGCAAACACCGCGCGCGCATCCCAGGCCAGTCCCGCACTGTAGACATAGACCCGGTCCGCCCCGGCGAAGCTCGCGGCAAGCGCCTCGTTCATGACGCCTTTCTTCATGGTGTTCGAGCGCGGCTCGAAAACGGCGAGGATGCGCGCCTCGCGCCGGCGCTGGCGCAATCCGGTGATGGTTTCCCGGATCGCCGTGGGATGGTGCGCGAAATCGTCATACAGAGTAACCCCGCGCGCCTGGCCCCTCATCTCCATCCGGCGCCGCACCCCCCGAAATCGGGCAAGCGCCGCGATCGCGGCCTCCGGCGCCACTCCGACGTGGCGCGCCGCGGCGATGGCAGCGAGCCCATTCAAGCGGTTGTACTCCCCGCAAAGCCCCCAATCGAGCCGCCCAACCGCCCTTCCCTGCCAAGCAATCTCGAAACCACCCGCAGCGTCGGGAGTGCCGGCCTCCCAGCCTGCCGGAGCGCCGAACTCCTCCAGCGGAGTCCAGCACCCTTGTGCGAGCACTCGCTTCAGTGCCTCGTCCCTGGCATTGACCACGATCCGCCCGGAGCTGGGGACGGTTCTGACGAAATGGTGAAATTGGCGCTCGATCTCTGCAAGATCGCCGAAGATGTCTGCATGATCGAACTCGAGATTGTTCAAAACTGCCGTTCTTGAGCGGTAATGCACGAATTTGGAGCGCTTGTCGAAAAAGGCCGTGTCGTATTCGTCTGCCTCGATGACAAAGAGATCGGAGCTGCTCGACCGGGCGGAAACCCCCAGATCTGGAGCAATGCCGCCGATCAGGAACCCCGGGGCCCGGTCGGCGTGTTCCAGGATCCAGGCGAGCATGGCTGCAGTCGTCGTTTTCCCGTGGGTCCCGGCAATAGCTAGCACCCACTTACCATTCATAACTTGTTCGGCAAGCCACTGCGGACCCGATTGGTACCGGTCGCCCCGGTCGAGGATCGCTTCCATGAGCGGGTTGCCGCGGGTCACGACGTTGCCCACGACCCAAAGGTCGGGATCGAGGCGCAATTGCTCCGCGCCGTAGCCCTCGATCAGCTCGACGCCAAGCGCGGCGAGCTGATCGCTCATCGGCGGATAGACGTTGGCGTCGCAGCCGGTGACGCGAAATCCCGCCTGCTGCGCGATCGCCGCGACTCCGCCCATGAAGCTGCCACAGATGCCAAGGATGTGAAGATGCACTGCGCTATTATCCGGATGCAGGTTTCCGGTAACCGCCCGACGCAATCCCACAGGTACCGCGATCATGGAGAATCGCTGATGGGCCGCAAGAGTGCGCGGCAAAACGGCATGCGGGCGAGTATCGCGGCCGCGGCCGCCCGCATCATGGCCGAGGACGGCGTCGACGACTTCGCGCTCGCCAAGCGCAAGGCCGCGCGCCGGCTCGGCGCCTCCGAGCGCGAAGCGCTGCCCGCGAACGAGGAGATCGAGGCCGAGTTGCGCGCCTACCGCGCGCTCTACCAGGCCGACGAGCATCCTGAGCGCATCGCCGAGCTGCGCCGGACGGCGCTGGAGGCGATGCGCGCGCTCGAACGCTTCAATCCTTACCTCACCGGCCCGGTGCTCTCCGGCATCGCCGGGCCTTATGCCGAAATCGACCTGCAGCTGTTTCCCGAAAGCGCCAAAGAGGTCGAGCTGTTTCTTCTCGACCGCAACATCGCCTACGCGGCGAGCGAGGGGCGGCGCTATGTGGGCGACCGCGCGCGCGCCGTGGCGGTGCTGACGCTCAGCTGGAACGCCGCGCCGCTGCGGCTCTCGGTGTTCGACCCGCGCGATGAGCGCCTGGCGCTCAAGACCACGCAGGCCGGGCGCGTCATGCCGCGCGCCGGGGTCGCGGAAGTCGGCGCGCTGATCGAATTCGGCCATGGCCCCAGGCCGGCATGAGCTGTTGGTCCTGGCCGCCGCGGGCATGGCGGCGGCGGGTGGCCGGCTTCCTCGCCGGTCCGATCCTGCACCAGCCAGGGGCAGCGGATGGCTTGAGCTCCGCGAGCCTGGTCGATCTCGCCGGCCTAGAGATCGTCGGTATCGCGTTAGATTCTGCCGCTAAAGTCGCCGAATTTACTCGAACGACCAGGATCTCCTACCCTGTGCTGCTGGCGTAGGCCGACGGTCTCGACCTGATGCGCCGACTCGGCAACAGCTCCGGTGGACTGCCCTATACTGTGTTCTTCGACCGTAAGGGCGCACCGGCGCACCGCAAGCTCGGGGCACTCAAACAGGCGGATCTGGATGCCGTCCTTGGGACGCTGATCCCGATATAGATCGTTAATTTCGTCTAAAATGCGGTTATCTGCGTCGAACATGACCAAAAAGCAGAAATTCAAGTCCGTGCTGGTGCTTCACGGGCCGAACCTGAACCTGCTCGGGACACGCGAGCCGGCGATCTACGGCCGCGAGACGCTCGCGAGCATCAACGGACGGCTGCATGCCACGGCCCGTGCAGCGGGGGTAAAGCTGGACTGCCTGCAGTCGAATCATGAGGGCGTGCTGGTCGACCGCGTGCAGCAGGCGAAAGGCGAGGGGGTCGGCTTCATCCTGCTCAACCCGGCCGGCTTCAGCTACTCGAGCATCGCCTTGCGCGATGCACTCACCGCGGTGCAGATCCCCTTCATCGAGGTCCACCTGTCGAATATCCACGCCCGCGAGCCTTGGCGTGCGCGCTCGCGTTTCACCGCGGTCGCGGTCGGCAGCATCCTCGGCCTGGGCAGCCGCGGCTACGACCTCGCGCTCGACTACGCCATAGCGCGCATCAAAGCCCGATAGTCCGGACGGCGGGGAGGCTTCCTGCCGGAGGAGGAAACTGTATGGACCTGCGCAAGCTGAAGAAGCTGATCGACTTGGTGCAGGAATCCGGCATTGCCGAGCTCGAGATCACCGAGGGCGAGGAGAAGGTGAGGATCGCGCGGGGCGGGGCGGTGAGCGTGACGCCGCTCGCGGCGAGCGTGCCGGGACCACCAGCGACTGCCGCAGCGCCGCCCTCGAGGGCGCCGGCAGCAGCGCCCGCCGCAGCGGCCGCGACCGAGCCGGCCCCCGGCGAGGAGGGGCACGTCGTCAAGTCGCCGATGGTGGGCACCTTCTACCGGGCGCCCTCGCCGGAGGCGAAGCCCTTCATCGAGGTCGGCGGCACGGTGAAGGAGGGGCAGACGATCTGCGTCATCGAGGCGATGAAGCTGATGAACGAGATCGAAGCCGACGCCTCGGGCGTGATCAAGGCGATCCTGGTCGAGAACGGCCAGCCGGTCGAGTACGGCCAGGCGCTGTTCATTATCGGCTGAAGGATGTTCGAGAAAATCCTGATCGCCAACCGCGGCGAGATCGCGCTGCGCATCCAGCGCGCCTGCCGCGAACTCGGCATCCGCACGGTGGTGGTGCATTCCGAAGCCGACACCGAGGCCAAGTACGTCAAGCTCGCCGACGAGTCGGTGTGCATCGGCCCGGCGCCAGCGGCGAACAGTTACCTCAACATCCCCGCGATCATCAGCGCCGCCGAGGTCACCGATGCCGAGGCGATCCACCCGGGCTACGGATTCCTGTCGGAGAACGCGGATTTCGCCGAGAAGGTCGAGGCGAGCGGCTTCGTCTTCATCGGCCCGCACCCCGAGAACATCCGCCTCATGGGCGACAAGGTGAGCGCCAAGCAGGCCATGATCAAGGCGGGCGTACCGGTCGTCCCGGGCTCCGAGGGCGCGCTGCCGGAGCAGGGCGCCGAGATCGTCAAGATCGCCCGCAAGCTCGGCTACCCGGTAATCATCAAGGCTGCCGGCGGCGGAGGCGGGCGCGGCATGCGCACGGTGCATACCGAGGCGGCGCTGCTAAACGCGGTCAACCTCATGCGCCAGGAGGCGCTCGCGGCGTTCGGCAGCGGCACCGTATACCTGGAGAAGTTCCTCGAGAACCCGCGCCACATCGAGATCCAGGTGCTGGCCGATGAGCACAAGAACGCCGTGTTCCTCGGCGAGCGCGACTGCTCGATGCAGCGGCGCCACCAGAAGATCCTCGAGGAAGCCCCCGCGCCCGATCTGCCGGCGAAGCTGCGCGACCGGATCGGCGAGCGCTGCGCCGACGCCTGCCGCAAGATCGGCTACCGCGGCGCCGGCACCTTCGAGTTCCTGTACGAGGAGGACGAGTTCCATTTCATCGAGATGAACACGCGCCTGCAGGTCGAGCACCCGGTGACCGAGATGATCACCGGCCTGGACCTGGTGCAGCTGCAGATCCAGATCGCGGCCGGGGAGAGGCTGCCTTTCCGGCAGAAGGACATCGAGCTGCGCGGCCACGCCATCGAGTGCCGCATCAACGCCGAGGATCCCTACCACTTCACTCCTTCGCCGGGACGGATCACGGCCTACCACCCGCCGGGCGGACCCGGCATCCGCGTCGATACGCACGTCTACGCCGGCTACAGCGTGCCGCCGCACTACGACTCGATGGTGGGCAAGGTGATCGCCTACGGCAGCGCGCGCGAGCAGGCGATCCGCCGCATGCGGATTGCACTCTCCGAGATGGTGGTCGAGGGCATCCAGACCAACATCGCGCTGCACCTGGAACTGTTGCACGACAACCGCTTCCTGCGCGGCGGCACCTCGATCCACTACCTCGAGCAGAAGCTCGCCGAGGAAACAAAGAAGAAGAAATAGGCCGGTGAACCTCACCACGCGCTGCCCGAGTTGCGGCACCGCTTTCCGCGTCCAGCCGGTGCAGCTCTCGGCGCGCGGCGGCAAGGTGCGCTGCGGCAAATGCGCCACGGTGTTCGACGGCGTCGCGGCGCTGGTCGAGGAGGGCACGGCGCAAGGCGCCGCGCCGGCCGTTGCCGAGGCCGAGCCCTCGCCGCAGCTGGCCCTGTTCGAGGCGGCGAAGAAGCTGCCGCCGCTGGCCGGCGCGGGCGACGCCGCCAACGAGGAGGTGCCCTTCGCCGAGTTTCTCGACGAAGAGCCGCAGCCGCGAGGGCGATTGTTGTGGGGCCTGGGCGCGCTGCTCGCGCTTGCTGCGCTGGCCGCGCAGGCGGCGCTGCAATTCCGCACCGAGATCGCGGTGCTCGTTCCCGAGACGCGCCCGCAGCTGGCGGCGGCTTGCGCGGCGCTCGGCTGCGAGCTGCGCCTGCCGCGCCGCCCCAAGCTGATGGCGATCGAGTCCTCCGACCTGCAGGCCGATGGCCGGCGCGACAATGTGATCGTGCTGAACGCGGTGATCCGCAACCAGGCGCCGTTCGCGCAGGAATATCCCGCGCTCGAACTCACCCTCACCGACGAGCGCGACGAGGCGCTGGCACGGCGCGTTCTGCTGCCGGCCGACTACCTCACGGGCGCGGCCGCCGAGCGCCTGGCGCAAGGCATCGGCCCGGGCGCGGACGCCGCGCTGCGGGTGTATTTCGACACCAGCGACCTGCGCGCCATCGGCTACCGGATGTATCTCTTTTTCCCCTGAGTGCGGCACGCCAGGCATGCAGATACTGGTCACCGGCTCGATCGCCTACGACACCATCATGGTGTTTCCGGACCGCTTCCGCAATCACCTGCTGGCGGACCAGCTGCACATCCTCAACGTGTGCTTCCTCACCCCCGAGATGCGGCGCGAGTTCGGCGGCACCGCGGGCAACATCGCCTACAACCTCAAGCTGCTCGGCGAGGACCCCCTGGTCATGGCCACCGTGGGCGAGGACATCGAGCCCTATCTCGCGCGCCTCGAGTCGCTCGGGATTTCGGCGCGGCTCCTGAAGCGGATCTCCGGACAGTTCACTGCGCAGGCATTCATCACCACCGACCTGGACGACAACCAGATCACCGCCTTCCATCCCGGTGCGATGAGCCGCTCGCACGAGAATCACGTCACCGCCGAGCTCGGCGCGCGCCTGGCGATCATCGGGCCGGACGGCAAGGAAGGGATGCTGCAGCACGCCCGCGAATGCGAGGCCAGTGGCATTCCGTTCCTCTTCGACCCGGGGCAGAACATGCCGCTGTTCTCGCGCGAGGAGATGGACGAGATGCTGCGGCTTGCCGATTACCTGGCGATGAATGACTACGAGGGCAGGATGCTCGAGGAGAAATGCGGGCGTTCGATCGAAGACATTGCCACGCAGTTGAAGGCGCTCGTAGTGACGCTGGGCGGGGAGGGCTCCTATATCCTCGCGGCACGAAGCCGCCACGATATTCCGGGCGTCAAGGCCGACTCGCTTGCCGATCCGACGGGTTGCGGCGACGCCTACCGCGCTGCGCTGCTCTACGGCATCGCGCACGGCTGGGATTGGCCGGCGACCGGGCGGCTGGGCTCGGTACTGGGCGCAATCAAGATCGCGCACCGCGGCCCGCAGAACCACTCGCCCACGCGCGCGGAGATCGAGGCGCGCTACCGCAAGGCTTTCGGCTTTTCGCCTTTCTAGCTATCCGATGGATCAGGAAAATGCGGCCCGGATCTTCCCGGCGTACTCCTCGAGTTTCTCGCGCGGCGGGTTCTTCACCGGCCAGGTGAGCTCCATGCCGTCGCCCTCGTGCCTCGGCAGCAGATGCACGTGATAGTGGAACACCGTCTGCCCGGCGGGCTTCCCGTTCGCCTGGTAAACCGACAAACCGGCGGGCTTGAAGGCATCCCGGATCGCGCGCGCGACACGCGCGCTTGAGCGCGCCACCGCAGCGGCCTGCGCGTCGTCGAGCGCGTAAATATTCTCCGCGTGCTTCTTCACCGTCAGCAGCACATGGCCCGGGTTGACCTGGCCGATGTCCATGAAGGCGAGCGTATGCTCGTCTTCGAACACGCGAGTCGACGGGATCTGCCCCGCCACGATCTTGCAGAAAACGCAGTCAGTCATCCTCACTCCTCGACCGGTTGGTAGCCGCGACAGGGTACCTGCGCGAGCCACCGGTCCTCAAGCCGCAGCGCGGAAAGCGCGCCGCCCCAGACGCAGCCTGAATCGAGCGCGGCGATCCGCTCGGTGAGCTTCAGGCCGAGGGCCGACCAGTGACCGAACACGATCGCAGGTTCCGCTCCAGTTCTCGTTTCATACCACCGAAAATACCCCGGCGGCGGGTTGACACCGCTGCTGTGGAACTCCATCGCCCCCTCGGGCGTGCAGAAGCGCATGCGCGTCATCGCATTGACGATCACGCGCAGCCGGTCCCAGCCCGCGAGCGCTTCATCCCAGCGCTCGGGCTTGCTGCCGTACAGGTTCGCCAGGAATCCGCGGTAGTCCGGCGCCGCCAGCGACCTTTCTACTTCCTTTCCCAAGGACAACGCGTCGTGAATAGTCCATTGCGGCAGCAGACCCGCATGCACCATCGCGTAGCGACCCTCGACATGCATCATCGGCCGGGTGCGCAACCAGGCGACCAGTTCCTTCGCATCGGGGGCTTCGAGCACATCGTCGAAGGTGTCGTCCTTGCGCTTGCGCTCGAAACCTTCGTGCTGGGTGACCAGATGCAGGTCGTGATTGCCAAGGACGACAATCGCGCGCTCGCCGAGGGAGCGCACGAAACGCAGTACCTGGAGCGACTTCGGGCCGCGGTTGACGAGGTCCCCCACGAACCACAGCCGGTCGCGCGCGGCATCGAAGCCGATCCGCCCGAGCAGCTCGCCGAGCTCGTCAAAACATCCTTGCACGTCCCCGATCGCGTAGCTAGCCACCGGGAACGACTATAACTTCAAAAACTCGGGTCCAGCCGCCGGTACTGGATCGCTTCGGCGAACTCGTGAAAATTGCGCCCAGCCTACCCAACCACACCCATGTGGCTGAGGTGGATGTTCGCGAACTGGCCGTATGAGTTCTTCAGGTCGAGCCGGATGTCGCCTGTCGCCGTGGTGGTTCCGCTGCCGATCTCGGCAAGGCGGTACTCGAATCCGTGCGGCAGATCGATGCGGGCGCGATGCTCCAGGCCGGTGACCGGGTTGCGGATCGGCTCGCCCACCGTTTCGACTACGCCCGGCACGATCAGGCGCGCGCGCCGCCCCTGGACGTCGACCGTGAACTCGATCGGCTTGAACAGGGGCGCGAGCTTCTTCGGGCACATGGCGGCGTAAACCCACCACATGGTGCCCATCTCTTTCGTCTCCTGGCCCGTCATGATCTTCAGGAGCGCATCGCGCTGCTTGTCGTCAGCCCGCTCGTCGATGATGAGCTGCATCGTGCCGTTGCCCTCATGCACGGCGCCAGGCCACATGTACAGGCCGGCGGCGCGCAAGCCATCGAGCTTCACGTCACCGAAACGCCCCTCGTCGATCTGGTAACCGACCGCGGCCCGGCAGTCGCCATGCGTCGGGCGCGCGTTGAACTGGCACGGACAGCCGTATGAGCAATTGCAATTGGCAAATTCCCTTGCCTTGATGTTCCATTCGACCATTGCCACGTTCGTTTCTCCTTTTGCTCAGAAAATCAGCAAATACGCTCCCACAGCCAGCATGAGCGCCGCGCCCGCCCGCCCGAACTGCGCGCCTGCGGGGGCCAGTTTCTCTACCAGTATGAAAGCCGTGATGGCAGCAATCCAGAGCAGGTTCATGACGCCAAATGTGAACAGCAGCGCCATCAGCACCCAGCAGCATCCGATGCAGAAAGTACCGTGCTCAAGTCCCATGACGAAACCGCCGAAACGTCCCGCGCGCCAGCGGCGAACCAGGAACTGTGCGGGCGCGCGACAATGCGCAAGGCATGCGTTCTTGAGCGGAGTGAGCTGATAGAGGCCCGCCGCAACGAAAAGAATCCCGCCAGGTATCGGGCTCGCACTCGTCATCGTCGACGACAGCAGCGCCGCTTCGCCAAGCGCCCACTGCGCGAACGTGGCGACGACACTGAAGCTTGTCCAGGCCGCCAGATATCCGGCCGTGAAAAATCCACTGCCAGAGAAAGACTCACGAGGACTTGACCCGATCTTTCGCTGCAGCGCCGAAAACAGGAGAATCGTCGGCGCCGCACCCGGAATCATCATGCCGACCATCATGACGACCCACATCACCAACATGACCGCAAAGTAGCCCGCGCTCCAAGGCTGGGCCGGCGCCAACGCCATGGCAGCTGCATTCACATCGGCGCCGGGCTCGTGCAGCGCCATGTGAGCGAGGTACGCCCAAGAAAGCGTTACGACTATGAGCAACGCGATACCAACTACGATTCGATCGCGCCGCAGCAAGGCTTCGAGCGTTACCGTCCCCCGTTTCATGGTCGAGTCGATGTCGCGAAGGCACTATATGGTACGGAGATGGCGAGGTAAAGACCGCTACAGCCATAACGGCTTGCTCCTGCTTCAGAACGATGCGTCGAGCCGCCGGTACTGGATCGCTTCGGCGATGTGCGCGGCGCCGATCGCGGCCTCGCCCGCCAGGTCGGCGATGGTGCGCGCCACGCGCAGCACCCGGTGGTAGGCGCGCGCCGAGAGCAGCAGGCGAGCGAGCGCATGGCGCAGCAGCTGGTCGCCTTCCTTGTCGGTGGCGCACAGGCGGTCGATCTCGCGCGTGCCGAGCATGGCGTTCGGCATGCCCTGGCGATCGAGCTGGCGCTGGTGCGCGCTCAAAACCCTCTGCCGGATGGCGCCGCTCGATTCGGTGGCGCCCGGGGTCATCAGATCGGAATCGCGCGGCGCGGGGACTTCGAGCTTGATGTCGACGCGGTCGGCGAGCGGGCCGGAGATGCGCCCGCGGTAACGGGCGATGCGATCGGGCGTGCAGCGGCAGCGCCCGGCGGGCGAGCCGCAGAGGCCGCATGGGCAGGGGTTCATTGCCGCGACGAGCTGGAAGCGCGCCGGGAACTGCGACTGGCGCGCGGCGCGCGAGATCGAGACGCGGCCCGATTCGAGCGGCTCGCGCAGCGACTCCAGCACGTCGCGGTCGAATTCGGGCAGCTCGTCCAGGAACAGCACGCCGCGATGCGCGAGCGAGATCTCGCCCGGCCGCGGCAGCTGCCCGCCGCCGACCATCGCCGCGCCCGAGGCGCTGTGATGCGGCGCGCGGTAAGGCCGCTCGCCCCAGCGCGCCGCCTCGAATCCCGAGGCCGAGACGGAGTGGATCGCCGCCACCTCCAGCGCCTCCGCCTCGCTCATCGGCGGCAGGATCCCGGGAAAGCGTGCCGCGAGCATCGATTTGCCGGTGCCCGGCGGCCCGATCATGAGCAGGCTGTGGCCGCCCGCGGCCGCGACTTCGAGCGCACGCTTGGCCTGCGGCTGGCCTTTCACCTCGCAGAAATCCGGATAGGCGCACTCCGGGGCACGCGCCGGTGCGTCGAAACGCGGCAGTTTCGCCTCACCGCACAGGTGCGCGACGACTTCCAGCAGCGTTCGCGCCGGCAGAATGTGCGCGCCCTTGGCGAGCGCCGCCTGCGGCGCGTTGTGCGCGGGCAGCACGAATGCGCGCCCGGCCTCCCGCGCCCGCAATGCCATGGCAAGGGCGCCGCGCACCGAGCGCAGGTCGCCGGTCAACGATAGTTCGCCCGCGAACTCGTGCGCGGCGAGCGCCTCGGGCGAAATCTGCCCGCTCGCGGCGAGGATGCCGAGCGCGATCGGCAGGTCGAAGCGGCCGGAATCCTTTGGCAGGTCGGCGGGCGCGAGGTTGACCGTGATGCGGCGCGCCGGAAACTCGAAGTGCGTGTGGTTGAGCGCGGCGCGCACCCGGTCCTTGGCCTCGCGCACCTCGGCGTCGGGAAGGCCGACGATGGTGAACGAGGGCAGCCCCGGCCCGAGGTGCACTTCCACGGCCACTTCGGGCGCATCGATTCCCGCGAGCGCGCGGCTCGCCACGGTTGCAAGCGACATGGGTCCCCCGGTGCGAACAACGCGCCGCGCGGCAGGGAGGTTTACGGGACGCGCTTGGCGGCGGCGCGCGCCTCGAGCTCGGCGACGCGGGCTTCGAGCGCGGCGAGTTTCGCCTGCGCGCGCTCGAGAAGCTTTTGCTGGACCTCGAGATCGTCGCGCGCGGCGAGCTCAAAGCGATCGAAAAACGCCACCAGCAGCGCGTGCAGGTTTTTCTCCAGGTCCTGCGCCGGCGAGGCGCGCAGCGCTTCGCCGATGCGATCGAGGAGTTCCTCCAAGGGGCGCCGCTCAGTCACGGCCGCCGCACCGCGATCGGGCGCGCCGGGGTGCGAGCGCCCCGATTCGGTGCGCAATCAACGAGCGAGGGTTCCGGACAGATCATAACGCCTTGATTGTTCGCGCTAAAAACGCTGGCATCGATCGTGCTAATGAGTAGGGGCGTGCATCCATTCATGGAGATCGACCTATGCGCAAGACAATCCTAGCAGCCTCTCTTGCCGCCGCGCT
>ERZ1292645.595-Hain-H14-02um-R2-595-length-12303-cov-5_pt1 | contig 12303 bp, 13 predicted proteins | sample MGYA00564401_ERZ1292645 | MGnify/ENA primary metagenome ERZ1292645 (study PRJEB36523, sample SAMEA6512644) | groundwater metagenome | collected 2019-01-09 | study: AquaDiva: Metagenomics assemblies of 32 groundwater samples | reverse complement strand
TTGTCTGTAATTCCTAAATCGTTTACCTTAAACGCGTCAAGCCAGTTTTTGGCTTCGAGAGCTGTTTTATTTGACTTCCAATTACCTACAATAAAAAGCTTTTTCATATGTTAGAATTATAATGCAGCTTTTTTATTATACTTATGATTGATGCCTTTCTCAAGGACTTAAATCCTTAATATTTTCTTTACTAATTTATAAGTATTTCCGTGTTTTAGTAGACCTAAATATGAAACAAGTATTTCTTTTGAATTATTTTGCTTTAAATTTCTAAACATTCTTCGCTTCGTTGCGGTTCTTAATATTCGATGCTGAGGAAAATGGACCCAGCCTAAAAATTCTATACCTGAAGAAGGTGTTTTAATAAAGACTTTTTTGGGATGAAGAGAAAGTTTTAGTTCCTTTTCCAGATATTGCGATATTTTGGGAATAAGTTTTTCTAAATATGTTTTGCTTTCATGGAAAATCACAAAATCATCAGCATAGCGGATATAATACTTAACTTTCAGTGTTCGCTTTACGAATTGGTCAAATTCATTCATATAGATATTAATAAATAATTGACTGGTTAAATTGCCAAGCGGAAGACCAACTCTCTTTTTACCTTTAGTACAAAAGCTTTCGATAATTTCCTTTAAAAGCCACATTACGTCAGCATCCTCTATATCTTTCTCTAAAATATTGAGTAAAATCCGGTGGTTAATATTGGCAAAGAATTTTTTAATATCGCATTTCAATACCCGCGCTGTCCGAGCATTATTGCAGGAAGCTTTTCTGGCAAAATCTCTAAAACGATTTATTGCTCGATGGGTTCCTTTTTCTAATCTGCAGGAATATGAATCAAAGATAAATTTCTTATCAAAATACGGATATAAAACTCTGCAAATTGCGTGATGAAGAAATCTATCTCTTACATTTGCTTTATGGATGTCTCGAGGTTTCGGATCATTAATTTTAAAAGCCTGATAAAACCCATGTTTATATGTTTTATTTAATAGTTCAAAGCGAAGAAAAAAGATATTGTCCATTAAACGCAGTGAAAATTCGGCAACATCTTTTCTTTCTCTTTTGCCTCTCAAAAATTCCTGCCATGAAATAAGTAAATTTTCCAAAGAAATGATATCATTATATTTAATATGAAACGGTCTTTTACTCTCTCTCTCTCTCTGAAAGCAGTTCTATTTTGAGCAGAATTAAACAGGGATATTTGATTTGGATTACTATTGTTCCGCATATTCCAAAAACCAGCCGCTATACACTTGGCGTCAGAATTGAAAATAAATTTCTCGATCTTTTGGAAATTACCTACACTGCCTATTTTAGCAGTAAGGATAAAAAACTTGAGAAAATTTCTAACTGCATCTTTAATCTGGATATTCTTAAGTTCTTGATTTCTTTAACCTGGGAAGCCAAACTTATCTCCCATAAGCAATACGAAGAGATAGCAATAAAGCTTGATGAAACCGGCAAAATGTTTGGCGGCTGGAGAAAAAGTTTAGAGATAGAATCAATAAAAAACCGCAACGGTTAAGTTGCGGAAAGAACTTCTTTCGAGAAGAAACAACAAACCGAATTTCCGGATTCCACTGATTGTCAGAATTAGCATAATTGCTATTCAACCACAATCCATCCTTGTTGCGTTCAAGATAGAGAACTTTCGGATTGCCATTCGTGTCAGTTTTCGTATAACACGCCATCTAATTCACTGCTTATCTAGTAATAACAAGAGATTAAGCTGTATTTTACTTGTGATATTTAAATCAGCCAGCGCATTACACCAAGTTTTTCTTTTTTAATTTGACAAAATACAAATCCTCTACAGAAAGCCTTAACCATTTGTATTCCCGATATGTATTTGCCGGAGAGATATTGAAAAGCCTTAGCCGTTCAGCAATATCTTTCTATTAAAAGTATATCAAAAAAATTTTGACGGAAATTTCAAAGTATAACAGAATCAAAGAGACTAAGGAACAAAAAAAACGAAGTGTCAAAAGATTTAAGAACTAATTACTTGCGAGAAGAAACAACAAACCGAAACACCGGACCCCACTGATCGTCAGAATCAGCATAACGGCCATCCAACCACAATCCACCCCCGGAGCGTCCAAGACAGAGAACTCCCGGACCGCCACTCGTGCCAGCCACTGGCTCCATAATCGCAACAAACGGTTTTCCTATTTCTACAGGGATCTTTCCTTCCGCAGCCTCTATTGCACAGCGGACGAATCGTTCCGCGGAAATTTTGTTTCCAAATTCAGCCGATTTTTCCCATACTTGCGTTGTTGTTGGGTATTCAGGAAGTCCCATAGTAAGATTATCCAATGCCATCAATTCTGATGCTTGAGGGTCTTTGGAAACATCAGCTCTTCCAATTATTCTTCTTGCCCAATCGCTGACCTTAAGACCTTTTTCTCTTGCAGAATCTAGCAATGCTTCCATTTCCTTGTTAGTCAGACCCTCATCAGCCGGTATACCTAGAAGAAATACTGGAACTTCTGAAAGGATTCTAGGTGTTCCTCTAGCTTGCTCTTCTGCCGTTAGCTTTGAATATAGAGCTGCCCTCGTAGCATCTCCTTTTATTCTATAATGTATGGATAAATTTTCTAAAGCCTGCACCATGATGACGTATATTATCACACTATAAGGTGGTTGTCAAGAGCTTAAGCTACTGTTACAATTACAAGACACCTTCAACTTAATAAAGTAGTTTACTTATAATAATACTTATGATTGATGCCTTTCTCAAGGACTTAAATTTGGAACAAAAACAAGCAGTAATAAATACAGACGGTCCGATGGTCATACTTGCGGGTGCAGGCAGCGGCAAAACCAGGGTTTTAACTTATAAAGTTGTGTATTTAATACAGGAGAAAGGTATCGATCCGTCCAATATATTAATGGTAACGTTTACCAATAAAGCGGCAAATGAAATGAAAGAAAGAATTGGAAAGTTTATCACAAAAGGAAAACCATTAATCGCAACGTTTCATTCTTTATGTGCCAGAATTCTTAGAATAGAAGGAAAACACATCGGCCTTTCGGAAAAATTTGCCATATACGATACTACCGATCAGCTGGATGCAATAAAAGAAGCTATGCTAAAACTAAATATTCCAACCAAAGATTATAAACCTTCTTCTATATTAGGCGCAATTTCCCAGGCCAAAAATGAGCTGATAACCTCGCTTGAATATCCTAGATATGCAAGAGGACATTTTCAGGAACAAGCAGCCAGAATTTACATTAAATATCAAGAACAGCTCTCGGAAAACAACGCTTTGGATTTCGATGATCTTTTACTAAAAACCATAGAGCTTTTCAACAAAGAACAAGAAATCCTTAAGAAATATCAGAATCGCTTTCAATATATTATGGTTGATGAATATCAGGATACCAATCATGCACAATACTATTTAACCAAGACCCTTTCTCTTAAATGGAAAAATATTTGCGTTGTTGGCGATTTTTCCCAAAGCATTTACAGTTGGCGGGGTGCGGATTTTACCAATCTTACGAAATTCAAAGAGGACTTTAAGGGTGCAAAAACATTTGCTCTTTCACAGAATTATCGCTCTACGCAGAAAATTTTGGATGCTGCTTCTTCGGTTATCTCACATAATACTACTCATCCTGTCCTATCTCTTTGGACCAAAAATCCAAAAGGAGAAAATATTATAATCTACGAAGCAAGAAACGAACAAGATGAAACAGAATTTATAGCTAGAGAGATTGCTAATCTTAAATCTCGAAACTCAAATTTTTCCGCCAAAGGCGGACCAACCTCTGACTGGAAATTTACCGACGTAGCAATTTTTTATAGAACTAATGCACAATCCAGAGTCATTGAAGAAATATTATTACATCAAGGCATACCCTATGTTCTGGTTGGCGGTACTAGGTTTTACGAAAGGAAGGAAATTAAAGATATCCTAGCGTTTGTTAGATTTTTGGAAAATCCAAAAGATATGGTTTCGTATAGAAGGATTGGCAAATTGGGGAAAGGAAGAATGAATAAATTTCTGGAGTTGGTAGAAAAAATAAAAGATCCAATAAATATTACAACTCTTGAGGTATTGGATAAAATCTTACAAGCAACTGATTATCTTTCGTTATATGATAAAAGCGAGGAGGAAGATAAAGAAAGGCTGGAAAATATTAAAGAACTTCGTTCGGTTGCAGTTGCCTTTCCAAATCTTACGGAATTTCTGGAAAATATTGCCTTAGTTGAACAAGAATACATGCCGGACAAACCTGCCAAAGATAGCGATAGAAAAGATGCGATAACTTTAATGACTCTTCATGCGGCTAAAGGACTTGAGTTTCCCATAGTTTTTATGGTTGGAATGGAAGAAGGATTATTCCCCCACCAGAGAAGCCTTATGGACAAAAATGAATTGGAGGAAGAAAGACGTTTATGCTATGTAGGAATGACAAGAGCAAAAGAAAAACTCTTTTTAACTTTTGCCTCCCGAAGAATTTTCTTCGGACAGCGAACGTCCAATACAATATCCAGATTTCTTTTGGAGCTACCGGAAGAAGTAATTTCGAATAATTTGCATGCTGTAAATTTAGATAGAAATTTACCGGAATATCTATGAACAATAATTCAATTCATCCCATGCAATCTTTAGAATGGGGCGAATTTAGGCAAAAAACAGGACTAAAAGTTATCAGAGAAAAGGGATTTCAGCTAACAATCCATAAAATTCCGCATACTCCTTGGACTGTAGGATATCTGCCGAAAAGCCCTATGCCAACAAAAGAAATGGTAGTTAAACTTCGTGAGATTGGTAAAAAAGAGAAATGTATTTTTATCCAACTTGAACCAAACGTAAAGCAAATGGCAAATGGTAAATGGCAAATGGCAAATTTAGGCATTAGGCCTTCTTTTCATCCTCTTTTCACCAAATATACATTTATTTTGGATTTAACAAAAAGTGAAGAAGATTTATTAAAATCAATGCATCCGAAGACTCGATACAACATTAAAATAGCTCAAAAACATAATGTTGAAATAATTGAAGATAATTCGGATAAAGCTTTTGAGGAATATCTAAAACTTACAAAAGAAACAACTAAACGTCAAAATTTCTATGCACACACAGAAAATTATCATAAGCTGATGTGGAACACATTAAAAACTCAAAATTCAAATGTCGATAAATTGACTGCACGGCTTTTGTTAGCAAAATATAAAAATCAAATATTAACTGCTTGGATTCTCTTTGTTTATAAAGATACCCTTTATTATCCTTATGGCGCCTCATCAAGTCTTTATAGAGAAACTATGGCATCAAATCTCATGATGTGGGAAGCTATTAAATTTGGCAAAAAACTTGGTTTGAAAAAATTTGATATGTGGGGAGCGCTCGGATCTAATCCTGATAAAAATGACCCATGGTATGGATTTCATCGGTTTAAAGAAGGCTATGGAGGACAACTTGTTGAATTTATTGGAAGTTTTGATTTAGTTATTAATTCATTCTTTTATGAAATATATAAGCTATTGGATAAAATTAGATGGACTATTTTAAGAATTAAGAAATGATACGCTTGATTCCCCTTTTCAGTTTCCTTCTTATATTTTTCGTAGTCAAAGTGACAAATTTGGGGATAAGACTTTCCGACACCAATATTTATTTTAATATCGCATACCAAATTATCCACGGAAAAATATTATATAAAGATTTCTTTTTCTCCAACTTCCCTTTATTTGGATATATTTCATCATTTTATTATTTTATAACTGGGGGCAATATTAATCTTTTTTACCTCACATCCACAATAGAAGTCATAATCGTAACTTTTATCATCTACGTAACTACTTACCATTCAACAAAAAGTAATTTTATCTCTACGCTAAGTTCTCTGCTCTACATTTTTTCTTTTATTGTATTATCTACTTCCGATCATCAAACTGGCGTTTTTACCGCCTCTTTATTTGCAGTATTAGGTTTTTTATTATTCCAAAGAAATAAATTTTTTATATCGGGCGTTTTTATTGCTTTGGCTTTATTAACTAAAGCCTATTTTATTTCTATACCCTTATCTTTTTTTACCATACTTCTAGTAAATAAAAACTGGAAGAAATTATTCCAGTTTGGTATCGGCTTCTCTATAGCATTAGCCATTATTCTTATCCCTTCTTTAATTATTGCCCCGAAGCAATTTTTTCATGATATTTTTGGTTTTTCTCTCATACGCCCTGCAGGAATTTCCAAAATAGAAGTTGGATGGTTTTTTATAACAAAAGACTTCGCACTTTTTGTTCTTTTAATTTTTAATCTATTAAATTTCAAGAAAAACAAATTTTTTGCCGCCATTTCTTTCTGGGGACTTGCTTTCTTCTTCTATTATCAGGACATATACTACTTGTATCTTAACTTCATAATTCCTTTTTTATGCCTTTCCCTGTATGAATTTTTTGAATTTTCAAAAAATAAATTTGGTATTCAAAAACTCGTAATACCTACTATTGTTTTTATTTTCCTTACTTTTAATCTTTATACGTATATTTCTTCTTATAAAAATTTACAAAAAGTTAACGATGTAAATAAAATTCTTGCTGTAATTAAAAAAGAAAAACCGGAATTTCTTTATGGAGTTAACGACATTACTCCGGCTCTTCTTATATTAACCCGCACTTCTCCTCTAGATAATATTAGAGATGCTCATGAATATTTTTTTACAAAAGGGTTGTACGATAAAGAAGTTTTAACAAATGACGCCATTTCAAGTAAAACTATTGTCATTGCCCACGGAGCAAATTATCCTGAAGCTAATGTAAAACAAGATATTTTGGATGGGATATTCAATAAAGAAAAAATATATCAAGCGTGTAAAGTATTACTTAGCGTACCTGTTCAAGCTGAAGGAATTGCAAACAGAATTAACTTTTTTAAATGCTATTAGGCTGTATATAAATTAATATTGTAATTCTTATCGTACGATTTAAGAGGTAAATCCATTTTATATCTAAAACTTACTATTCTCGTACCTGGTCTTAATTCTTTCAAAAACTTTGGCTTAAGTTTATTAAGAGTTTTTGGGACAAGATATACAAATATTACTGTTGCCGGAGATAAATCTTCATCAAAAAAATTTTTTCTCCTAATTATTACTCTCTCCTGCACTCTAATAATACGTATCATTAGAGTGGAAATAGAATATCGAAGAGGATCGATTTCTATTCCAATGCCCTTTGCTCCGAATTCTTTTGCTGCGATTATTAAAGCTGTTCCGTCTCCTGAACCTAAATCGTAAACGACATCATTTTTGGTGACTTTTGCCAAATTACACATTGCTCTTGCTGTCTTACTATTCGTTCTCCACCATGGCGCCCAAGGACTATCCGGTGGCCAAACCATAGAAAGAACAAGAAAAAGAAAAACAATTATTATAAATAATAATAAATTAAAAATTAAAAAACTCATCTATCTAATATAAATAACTTTTCCTAAAATATTATCTTTCTCAATCCAACCGAAATGTCTGCTATCTCTACTTTCTTTCTTATTATCACCAATAACAAAAATTTGTTCCTTTTTTATTGCTGCGATTCGCTTTATTATATACTTTTGTCGCTTCAATACCACAATATCTCCAACTTTTGGTTTTTTAAAGAAATATGGAATTGAACTCACCATAACTATCTGATTTTGTTTTAGAGTTGGCTCCATGCTATGACCAAGCACTTTGATTTTGGAAAGAAGCATTATTTATAGACGACAATTTCCCGCTCTGTTGGGTAGGGAGACTTTACTCGGATAGGTTCAAGATTTTTTGTCTTATAAAATATTTCTGCAATCTTTAAAACCGCCTCAAGTAATTGCTCTGCCGATATCATATCTATAGTTTGTCTTGTTTTAATTGAAAGTTTTACTGCATCCGCAATTAACTTTTTTAATTCAGGATAATCCTTGAAATGCTCTTCTTTAAAATAATCATTTTCCAAAGTGCCAAGTTCATCCTCAATCAAACTGCCATGCTCTTCTTTTACGTGGGTCATTCTCGCAATATCGTGTTCTGCTTTTGTTTCGTCTTCTCTTTTTAATTCGCTAAGTAATTGAGTCATCCGAATAACAGTATGGGCTCCAACTTGTGCGGCATGGGGATCATAAATACCGCATGGAATATCACAATGCGCATAGGCTATTTCATGAGGCAAGTGCTTTATCAGAAAATTTAAAATTTGCTGTTTTGTCATAACCTCAATTCATAGTAAGAAACTTGATGATGAAAGTCAAGCTTATTGCAAACAAAGTTTGCTTTTTGTACGATAGAGTTATGTTGTCCTTCGATGCTCTTTGTATTGGCAGCGCAAAAATAGATATCTTTTTGTCATTTCTGGAAGAAAATCCTTATATCCATCTTAATAAAGACGCTCATGAGTTGAATATCGCATATGGTCAAAAAATTCCGGTTGATATGTGCTCTCTACAAGTTGGAGGAAATGCATGTAATGTTTCTGTTGGATTAGCAAAGCTTAAAATAAAAACTGCTATTATGGCAGAGATAGGAAAAGATGAATTTTCTCAAAAAATTATTAATGGTTTAAAATCAGAAAACGTGAATACGGATTCTTTACTTCAAAACTCTAATAATCCATCCTCATTCTCCGTAATATTAAGTTTTCAAAAAGAAAGAACTATTTTTGGCCAGCACCTTAAAAGAGAACATAATTTTTCTTTTGAAAATTTATCGGCAAAATTGATCTATCTAACCTCACTGGGGCCTGAGTGGAAAAATACGTACCAAAAAGCACTGGAATTTGTGAAAAAAACAAATACTCTTCTTGCTTTTAATCCGGGGACTCCACAATTAAAAGACGGGTACGAAGGAATTAGAGGGATCCTCGAGACAACTAATATTTTGTTTGTAAATAAAGATGAAGCTCAGGAGATAGTTGAATCATACGATGGAACAAAGATTGATAACATTAAAGAGTTGCTTAAGAAATTGCAGACTCTCGGACCAAAAATTGTAGTAATAACAGATGGAGAAAATGGGTCATTTGCCATAAACGAAAAGGGAGAATTCTTTACTCAAGATATTGTGAAAACAACCATTGTTGAAAAAACAGGAGCAGGAGATGCTTATGCAAGCGGATTTTTAGCGGCAATGCTTTCAAATCTTCCAATACAAACTGCGATGAAATGGGGAACCTTGAATGCTTCAGCTACAATGGCTATCCTTGGGGCCCAAAACGGACTCTTATCGAGAAAAGAGATGGAGGAAAAATCATTATGACATTAAAAGATTTGCATTTAAAAGCCAAACAGGAGCATTGGGCAGTTCCTCATTTTAATTTTTCAAGTTATTCTCAACTGTTGGGCATCATCAAAGGAGCATCGCAGTCAAGAGCGCCGGTTTTGGCAGGAACATCTGAAGGCGAAAGAGAATTTATTGGGATAAAACAATCTGTTGATATAATCAAAAGTTTAAGAGAATCAAATAATATTCCCATTTTCTTAAATGCCGATCATTGCCACAGCGTTGAATCAGCCAAAATTGCTTTTGATGCAGGATACGACTCTATACATATTGATCTTTCTAAAAAACCTTTTAAGGAAAATTTGGAAGGAACAAAAGAAGTGGTTGATTATGTAAAAAGTAAAAACCCTGAAGTTGAAGTAGAAGGAGAATTGGGTTATTTAGCAACTGATTCATCAAAAGTTTATAACGAAATTATAGAAATTCCGCAAGATAGTTATACGAAAGTTGACGAGGCAGTTTTATATGTTCAGCAAACCGGTATAGATAGATTTGCACCTGCAATCGGAAATATGCATGGTATTTCCGTAAGACCAAAAAAAATAAGATTTGATCTTATTGAGGAATTAAGCAAAGCTCTTCCTCCAAATCTTACTTTTACTCTACATGGAGGATCAGGAACTGACGCTTTAGATCTAAAAAAAATTGTAGAAATGGGATTTAATAACATTCACATATCAACCGAGCTAAGAGTTGCCTATACTAATGCCTTAAGAGAGACTTTGGCAAAAGATGTTAGCGAAACAACTCCGTATAAATATCTTGCTTCCGCCCGCGATGCAGTCGCAAAGTTAGTAATTGAGAAATTAAAAATATACAACACTGTAAATGTGATCTAAAATATGAAAATTTATTTAGGAACGGACCATGCGGGATTTGAATTAAAAGAAAAAATTAAATCATACTTAAAAAATGAAGGATATGATATTGAAGATTGCGGTGCATTTGAATTTAATAAAGATGATGATTATCCGGATTTTATTGCATCTTGTGCGAATAAAGTAGCTCAAGATCCTAACAGCAAAGGAATCATATTTGGCAAATCAGGTGCTGGTGAATGCATAGTGGCTAATAAAATTAAAGGAATAAGAGCAGTATTAGGAGTCAACAAAACTAATGTGGAATTATCCCGTACTCACAATGACGCAAATGTTTTATCTCTCGGATCGTTATTTGCAGATGAGATATTGGCAAAAGAACTAACTAAAATATTTCTGCAAACTCCCTTCTCCAATGAGGAACGCCATATCAGAAGAATTGATAAAATCAAAATGATTGAAAATGAGAATAATTAAAAACTTTGATGAATTGGCCGCAACAAAAGACAGAAAAATATGCTTAGAGATTATTGAAGCAGGTCTTTCCTCAATCCAGCCGGAAAAAATAATAGCAGAAAATATTTCGTTAACAAACTCCATATTAACCATTCAAGATAAAACAATAAATCTTCAGGAATTTGAAAGAATATTTCTCTTAGGGTTTGGCAAAGGATCCGCCCGTCTTGCAAAAATTATAGAAAATTTATTAGGAGATTTTTTAACAGAGGGTTACGTAATTGACCTTGCAGATGAACAATTTAATAAAATAAAATTCACAAAAGGTACTCATCCTCTCCCCTCCCAAGAAAATTTTTCTTTTACTCAAAATGTAATATCAAAATTTTCCAATCTTACCCAAAAAGATTTGGTTTTAGTTATTATTTGCGGAGGCGGATCTTCAATGCTTATTCATCCACACAACATAACCCTGGAAGAAAAAATAAAAGTTGATAGGGCTTTGCTTAGATCAGGTGCAGATATTACGGAGATGAATACGGTAAGGCAGCATTTGTCAGATGTAAAGGGCGGAAGTCTTGCAAAAATCCTATATCCTTCAACCGTCGTCAGCCTTATTTCCTCTGATATTCCCGGAAATAATATTTCCTATATTGCTTCCGGCCCAACAGCAAAAGACAACACAGTGATAAATGATGCTATTAATATTCTCAAAAAATATAATCTTGAAAAAGAATTGAATTTGTCCCACGACGCATTTGTAGAAAACCCTAAAGAAGATAAATATTTTGAGAGGGTTGAAAATATAATAATACTGAGCAATAAAACAGCCCTAAATGCGATGCAAAAAAAGGCGCAAGAATTAGGACTTACGCCAAGGATTTATTCGGATAAATTTGAATCCGGCGCTGATGATGCAGGAAAAATACTAATTAACGAAACTGCCCATAATGAAATTTTGTTAGCCGGAGGAGAAACTACTGTCAAGGTGATGGATAAGAATGGAAAAGGCGGACGCAATCAAGAGTTGGTCTTAGCGGCATTACCATACCTTAATTCTCATGTAACCATTGCGTCTTTCGATTCCGATGGCTGGGATAATACCGAATTTGCAGGCGCAATTGGCGATGTATTAACTTCTCAAAAGGCGGAAAATTTAGGCATTAATCCAAAAGATTTTTTAGAACATAATAATAGTTTTCCCTTTTTTGATAAAATAAAAGGCGGCATTGTCACCGGCCGTCTCCCCTCTAATGTGTCCGACCTAATGGTTGTGATAAAAACTTAAAGTTATCACCATTTTTATTCCCAACCCAAAACCAAACCTGATTCCTCAATCTTTCCGTTAGTTTATAACTCTTTGCATGCCCTAAATATCCCAAATAAGATTGCAGGGATTGATTAAAGTTTTCCAAACCAACCTTTTCTTTAAGTAAGCTAAGAAGAATTTTATGCGTTCTGATTTACTACATAATAATCGAGAAGTCTTCGTATCATTGCCTGATAAGAAGCGCTGTGCTTTTTGGCAGCGGTCTTAAAGAAATCCAAGCTTTTTTGAGTAAGCGTCAAAGTTACTCTTGTTTTTTTCTCTTTCAAAATCAAACTTTCAGGGCTTGGTAAAAAATCGCTTATTACTCGCACTTCTATTGGCTCATTGCTGTATCTTATTATGTTTTTCATATATATTTTTGCCCTTTCTCCAATATCCAGCACCGATTATGCGGATGCTGTTATTCCGATATGTAAAGCGGACTGT
>ERZ1292645.592-Hain-H14-02um-R2-592-length-12345-cov-8_pt1 | contig 12345 bp, 11 predicted proteins | sample MGYA00564401_ERZ1292645 | MGnify/ENA primary metagenome ERZ1292645 (study PRJEB36523, sample SAMEA6512644) | groundwater metagenome | collected 2019-01-09 | study: AquaDiva: Metagenomics assemblies of 32 groundwater samples | reverse complement strand
GCTTGATGGTGAGCAGCGTGTCCACGAAGAAACGGTAGCCGCGCGCGGTGGGCACGCGCCCCGCCGAGGTGTGCGGGCTCGCGATGAACCCCATTTCCTCGAGGTCGGCCATCACGTTGCGGATGCTCGCGGGGCTGAGGTCCAGCCCCGAGTACTTCGACAGCGCGCGCGAGCCCAACGGCTGGCCTTCCGTGATATAGCGTTCGACCAGCGTCTTGAGCAGGATCTGGGCGCGCTCGTTCAGGGCCGGGGTGTCGGCGGGCATGACTTATTCTAGCCACAGGCTGGTAAATGGTAAACGGTGAACGGTAAACGGTAACCGGCGAACAGCAAACGGCTTTTGCGGCGAAGGTCCGCAGATCACCGCTTACTGTTCACTGTTCACTGCCTTATGGTTTAATGCAGGCATGAAAACGTCATTCAAGACCGTCGCACTGATCGGCAAGTACAAGAGCCCGGAGATCGCGGTGCCCTTGCTTAAGCTCGCCCAGTTTCTGGAGCAGCGCAAGGTCCAGGTCCTGATCGACCGTCTCACGGCCTCCCAGGTGGGCGAGAACAAGTACCCGGTGCTGGTGCTGGAAGAGCTCGGCAAGAAGGCCGACCTCGCCATCGTCATCGGCGGGGACGGCACCATGCTCAACATCGCGCGCACGCTGGCGCCGTACGACGTGGCGCTGGTCGGGGTCAACCAGGGTCGGCTCGGCTTCCTCACCGACATCTCGGTCGACACCATGTTCGACACCATCGGCGCCATCCTCGACGGCAAGTTCGTGACCGAGGACCGCATGCTGCTCACCGCCGAGGTGCACAGCGGCGCGGGGAAGGTGTTCGAGGTGCTCGCGTTCAACGACGTGGTGGTAAGCAAGGGCGTCAAGGGGACCATGCTCGATCTGGAGGTGCGCATAGACGGCCAGTTCATCTACACCCAGCGCGCCGACGGTCTGATCGTCGCCACCCCCACGGGTTCCACCGCCTATGCGCTCTCCTCGGGCGGGCCGATCGTGCATCCGTCGCTGTCGGTCATCGCCCTGGTGCCGGTGTCCCCGCACACGCTGTCCAACCGCCCGATCGTGATCAGCAGCGATTGCACGGTGGAGATCATCGTTCACAGCGCCGCCGACACGCGCGTCCACTTCGACAGCCACTCCCGTTTCGACCTGCACGAAAGCGACCGCGTGGTGGTGCGGCGTTCTCCGCACATGATCAGCCTGCTGCACCCGGTGGGGCACAGCTACTACAGCATGTTGCGGGAGAAGCTCAACTGGAATAGGGAATAAAGGCGTGAGTCGTGATTCGTGAAGCAAGCAGCGGCGACGCTATCTGGATTTTTCGAATCACGAATCACGATTCACAATTCACGCATTGATCAATGCTGCGCAGCCTCAGCATCCGCGATTTCGTCATCGTGGACCGGATGGAACTCGAATTCTCCTCCGGGTTCACGGTGCTCACGGGGGAAACCGGAGCGGGCAAGTCCATCCTGATCGACGCGCTCGCCATGGTGCTGGGCGAGCGGGCCGACCCCATCGTCGTGCGCGGCGGCGCCGAGCGCGCCGACATCAGCGCCGAGTTCGACGTGGGCGGGCAGGGGGACGTTGCGCGCTGGCTGGCGGAGAACGATCTCGCGGGGGACGAGAGCGCGTGCCTGATGCGGCGCGTGATCGAAGCCTCGGGCCGCTCGCGCGGCTTCATCAACGGGCGGCCGGCGACGCTCGTGCAGCTGCGCGAAGTGGGCGAATTCCTGGTGGACATCTACGGCCAGCACCAGCACCAGTCGCTGCTGCGAGCGGCGGCACAGCGCGAGCTGCTCGATGCCTACGGCGATCTGTCGCAGTCCTCCGCGAAGGTGGCGGAGCTCTACCGCAAGTGGCAGCAGCGCCGCGAGAGCCGCATCGCCTTCGAGACCAACGCCGCGGCGTTCGCCGCCGAGCGCGAGCAGCTCGAATGGCAGGTGCGGGAACTCGAAGCGCTCAAATTCAGCGCAGACCAGTGGCAGGAGCTCACCACGGAGCACGCGCGGCTCGCGCACGCGGCGAGCCTGATCGAGGCCGCTCAGCTCGGCACCGAAGCGTTGTCCGAAGGCGACAATTCCAGCCTGGCGCAGCTCAACGCCGTCATCAGCAAGCTCAATAACCTGGTCGAGTTCGATCCCAAGCTGCGCGAGATCCTGGAGGTGCTGGAGCCGGCGCAGATCCAGCTGCAGGAAGCGGTCTATCAGCTCCGCCATTACGGGGAGCGCCTCGAGCTCGACCCGCAGCGGTTGCGCGAGGTCGAACAGCGGCTCGATGCCATTCATACCGCCGCGCGCAAGTACCGCGCTACGCCAGAGGAACTGCCGGAGAAGCTCGCCGTAGCCAAAGCGCGGTTGCAGGAGCTGGGTGAGGGCGGCAACGTCGAGGCGCTGCGCCGGCTGGAGGAGGAAGCGCACGCGGCGTGCCTCGCCGAGGCGAAGAAGCTCTCCGGCGCGCGGAAGAGGAGCGCAAAGAAACTGTCGGAGCAAGTGACTGCTGCCATGCAGGAGCTCGCCATGGTCGGAGGCCGTTTTGAAGTGGTAATTAATGCGGCGACGGAAGTCGCCGCATATGGGCTGGAGAACGTTGAGTTCCTGGTCTCGATCCACAAGGGCATGGCGCCGCAGCCGCTCGCCAAGGTCGCCTCCGGCGGCGAGCTGTCGCGCCTGAGCCTCGCGATCCAGACCGTCACCACCCAGGTGGCGCAGGTGCCGACGCTCATCTTCGACGAAGTGGATGCCGGCATCGGCGGGCGCGTCGCCGAGATCGTCGGAAAGATGTTGAAGCAGCTCGGCAAGAAACATCAAGTGATGTGCATTACGCACCTGCCGCAGGTCGCCGCTTCAGCCGATCAGCAGTGGCAGGTGACCAAGACCACCGCGAACGGCAAGGTGTTGAGCAAGGTAACGGTGCTGGACAAGGCACAGCGGGTGGAGGAAATCGCGCGCATGCTGGGCGGCGTCAAGATCACGGAGACCACGCGCAAACACGCCGCCGAAATGCTCGGAATCAAGAACTAGCCGCCAAGGCGCCGGGAAATACCAGTTTTAATTCCGCGCGGTTCGAGCCCTGATCGGGAACAAAAATCGCGTCATTTCGCCCCTTGAGCCCCGGTGGGGACGGGTGCCCGGCACTTTCCTGATTGACTAGAGTGGGAGTCAGGACTAGATTGGCTGCGGGGACACTCAGAGGGGCTTAGGGGGTTCCCTACACAGTGTCGATTTAAATCGGAATCTTCAATGGGGGTATATATGAAATCTGCAACAAGAATGATTTGCCGCTTTTTAATCCTCGTGATGGCGATGCTGCCGTTCCAGACCGGACAGGCCAGCATGATCGGGACCGATCAGGTGAATTCCGCCGCCGCCGTTCAGGTTGACCGTACCGTCGTATTGGACTACCTGAGCCGCTCACAGACCGTGAACGAGCTCCAGACGCTGGGTCTGGATGCACAGGCTGCCAGGGACCGTGTTGCTGCGATGACCGATGAGGAAGTCAGCACGCTGGCCGGAAAAATCAGTGCGCTTCCTGCCGGCGCCGATGGTGGGCTGGCTCTACTCGTGCTGGTCGTGTTCTTTATCTGGTACTTCGCCTTCCGCCGCTAGGAATCATGCCGCGGAGGCACGCCGGACCGCGCACTGACGCCGAGAGACAGTGATGCCGGATTTGGTTGCCTGGTACAGATGCGCCCGCCTCACCGCGGGCGTTTTTTTGCTTCTGGCTGCGTTGAGCGGCTGTGCGTCGCTGGTTCCGCAGACCATGGGACTGCGCGATACCTGGCCGGCAGGTGTCGCCGTCCAGACCGAACTCGGCGAGGTGCCGTTTTTTCCGCAGCAGGATTATCAGTGCGGTCCCGCCGCGCTGGCGACGACGCTGGTCAATGCGGGCGCACAGGTCACCCCGGAAGAGCTTGTCAAGCTGGTCTATATACCTGCGCGCCTGGGTAGCCTGCAGATCGAAATGCTGGCCGCGCCGCGCCGCTATAGCAGGGTTTCATACCAGCTCGCGCCGCGCTTCGATGACCTGTTGCGCGAGGTTGCGGCGGGCAATCCGGTCATTGTGCTGCAGGATACCGGCGTTGGCTCCATTACCAACTGGCACTACGCAGTCGTTATCGGCTTCGACTACCCGGCGGGCGAGTTGTACTTGCGCTCGGGAGAGACGAAGCGGCTGGCCATCCCGTTCACGGTCTTCGAATACACCTGGAAGAAGAGCAATTACTGGGCGATGGTCACCGTGCCGCCCGACCGCATTCCGGTCACCGCCACCGAAGCGGGCTATCTGGCGTCCATTGTGGCCATGGAACGAGTCAGCAAGCCCCACGCCGCGATCATGGCGTATGCGACGTTTCTCAAGCGCTGGCCGGATAACCTCACCGCAAGCATCGGGCTCGCAAACGGCCGTCACACCCTGGGGGAGCTGAGCGAAGCGGAGGCCGTTTTGCGCCGTGCGGCGGATCGCCACCCGGATTCCGTGGTCGCGTTGAATAATCTCGCCCAAACGCTTTCCGATCAGAAACGCGACGACGAGGCATTGGCGATCATTGAGCGGGCGGTTGCGCTGGGAGGTTCTTTCGCTGCCGCAGCGCTTGAAACGCGCGAACTCATCCTGCGGCGCATCAAAGGAAGCAAATGATATAAGCCGCCAAGACGCCAAGGACGCCAAGAAAAGCAAGAACAAGAATTGAACCGCAGATGGGGGTGGTTCTCGAAATCTCTGTGCTCTCTGTGCTCTCTGTGCTCTCTGTGCTCTCTGTGCTCTCTGTGCTCTCTGTGTTCTCTGTGGCTGATGTTTTTGTTTTATCCGTGTTTATCTGCGTGTATCTGCGGCTAATCTTGTTTTGGATTTGATCGCATGAGCGGACCGCTTGCCGGCGTCCGGATCGTCGATCTCACGACGGTGGTGATGGGGCCGTTCGCGACCCAGATCCTCGCCGATCTCGGGGCCGACGTCGTGAAGGTCGAGCCGCCGGAAGGCGACGTGCTGCGCCACATCGCGCCGATGAAACATCCAGGCATGGGGCACATCTTCCTCCACCACAACCGCAATAAACGCTCTGTCGTGCTCGACCTCAAGCAGGCGGCGGGGCGCGAGGCGCTGCTGCGGCTCGCCCGGACCGCCGACGTCCTGATCTACAACGTGCGCCCGCAGGCGATGCGGCGGCTGCGGCTGGCCTACGAGGACGTGTCCGCCGTCAACCCGCGCATCATTTACGTCGGCGCGTACGGCTACAGCCAGGCCGGCCGGTACGCGGCGCAGCCCGCCTACGACGACCTGATCCAGGGAATGGCGGCGCTGCCCTCGATCCTGCATGACGCGGGCGCGGACCGGCCGCGCTACGTGCCGACCGCGATCGCCGACCGCATCACAGGCCTCGCCGCCGTCAACGCCGTCTCCGCTGCGCTGTATTTCCGCAGCCGCACCGGCAAGGGCCAGGCGGTCGAGGTGCCGATGTTCGAGACCCTCGCGCACATGGTGCTGGGCGATCACATGGGCGGGCGCACCTTCGAGCCGCCGACCGGCCCCGCCGGCTACGACCGCATGCTGGCGCCGCACCGCGCCCCGTACGCGACAAAGGACGGGTACGTATGCGTGCTGATCTACAACGACAAGCATTGGCGGAAGTTCTTCAGCCTGATCGGCCGCGAGGATCTGTTCGAAACCGATCCGCGTTTCTCGAGCCAGGAAGCGCGCTCCCGCAACATCGCCGAGGTCTACGCGTTTGTCGCCGAGAGAATCGCGACGCGCACCAGCGCCGAATGGCTGCGATTGTTGCGGGAGGCCGACATTCCGGTGACGCCGTTGAATTCGGTGGACGACCTCATAGACGATCCGCATCTCGGGGAAACAGGGTTCTTCGCGGTGACCGAGCATCCGACCGAAGGGAAACTCCGCTCGATGGCCGCGCCGGGCGCGTGGTCGGAAGCGCCGCCGGACAAGCCGCGACCGGCGCCGCGTCTGGGCGAGCACAGTGTCGAGATACTGCGCGAAGCGGGATATGGCGATGCCGATATCGATGCGATGATCGCGAGCCGGGTGACGCTGAAACCTCAAGATTAGCCGCCAAGACGCCAAGGACGCCAAGAAAAGCAAGAAGACCAACTCTCACCGCAGAGGACGCGGAGGACGCAGAGGGAATCTCAACACATCAATTGAACCGCCAAGGACGCCAAGACCGCCATGAAAACCAAAATCTAATTAAGCCGCCGATGAACGCCGATGAAACAAAAACCTTAAGCCACAGAGGACACAGAGGACACAGAGGACACAGAGGACACAGAGGAAAACCAAAGACAATTCAGCCGCAGATAAATGCCGTTACAACCTATGCTTCCATGACCCGATCGCTATGACAGGTGCAGAGAATCAAGTGGCGCGGTTTCGGCCTCGTGGTGGTTGTAACGGCATAAACGCAGATAAACGCGGATACAACTCAAGAATCATTCTGCCTTCATCCTTCTGCCTTGTTCTTCTTCGACGCCAAGGACGCCAAGAAAAGCAAGAACAATAATCACCCGAACACTGCCTCGAGCAGTAGATGCGTGGGCAGATAGATGAGCAGCGGAAAGCCGATCAACAGCAGAGCCAGATAGGCCAATGGCGGCATCCACGTCTGCGGCTTGCCGCCCAGGCCGAACACCCAGTTCACATTCTCCTCGGGGTCCGTCAGCCAATAGCTCAGTGGGAGGACAATCCAGGCAAGGACGGTCTGCGCAATCCAAGCTGTTGGTTCATACCCGAGTCGAGCGATCATCCAGACGAGCAGTACCGGCAAGAACACGTGGAACAGCGAGATCGCCCTGAGATACAGGGGCTTTTGTGGATCGAACATGTATTCGGTCAGCCCGCTCACGCGCTTGCCCGTCAGGAGCTGCCCGAAGAAGCTAAGGTTCCAAAGCACGTCCGGCAGCAGCGTCCCGACCGCCATCATGCTCGCCAACAGGGGGCTTTCGAGCCAGAGCGCGGCCACTGTGGCCAGCAGGGTGATGTCCGAGAACCAGAGGAAGTTCCCGTGGCTGTACTTGACCGCGTAGACCGGTACCGTGATCGCTACAAAAATCGTATAGGCGAGCTTGATCCACAGCGGGATCAATGTCCCTTCGAGTTCCATGCCTCTAGTGCCGTTCCAACTTAATCGAGGTAATGACTACGCAAACTCTTCCGCTGCATATCGTGCCTCGTTCACGCGTCACAGATAGCTCGAAATAGTTGGAACGGCACTAGCGGAAGCTACTTGACCGCCATCGGATTGATAGGAGATCCGACTGCGCCGGTGATCGGCAGCGGCGGGGCGCAAAAGAGGAATTCGTAGACCTTGTCCTTCGCGCAGTCCTCGGCGAGGTCCTTGAGGTAGAAAATCTCTCCCATGGTGATGCCCATCATGGGAATCACCACCCAGTGCCAGGGCTGGAAGGCCTCGGTGCTTTCGTTCGGACGCACTTCGCAGCCCCAGGTGTCGCAGCAGATCGCCGCGATGTGCTTTTTGTGGATCCACCCGGCGGTCTCGAAGCGCAGTCCGGGCGCGTCGCCCGCGGCGTATCCTCCCCAATCGCCGCGCGCGAGGCAGTTCTCCATCTGGCCGGTGCGCACGATCACGAAATCGCCCCGCCTCACCTCCACGCCCTGCGCTTTCGCGCAGCCGTCGAGATCGTCGTTGCCGATGCCGTAGCCGTCCTCGAGGTAGCCACCGCCCTTGAATCGCGCGACGTCGAGCAGCACGCCCCGGCCTATCATCCGGTCGCGGGTCTTCTCGATGCCGTTCTTCTTGGCGCCGCCGGCATCGACGAGCCGCGCGTCGTAGCCGTTCCACATCTTGTCCCCGTAGAAGATGTGGCCCAGCGCGTCCCACTGCGTCCCGCACTGCAGCGGCATGGTGACCATGTCGTCGGCGTACTGGATCTGCATGGACTCCTGCGACCCCGCGACGGCATCGGTGCCGGTCGCAAGCATGGTGTGGATCGGGTTGAACCGGCCGCCCCACCCCCGTTGCGGACCGAATTGATTGAAGTCGAGCCCGAGGGAAAACGCCTTGCCCTTCTTGACCAGAGAGCCAGCTTTAACGAGGTCCTGCGGCGTGACGTAATTCAAAGTGCCGAGCTCATCGTCGGGACCCCACTTGCCCCAGTTCTTGACGCGCTCCGCCATGGCCTGGATCGTGCGCAGGGTGACATACCGCTTCAGGGCGTTCCTGGGCACCATCTTCATCGTCTTCGGCTTTGCTTTGGACATTGCTTTACTCCTTCGGGTCAGCTCAGTCTGACCCCATTTTTAATGCCCTGGCGGTTCAATCGGTGAATGCACAGAAAATGGAGTCTGACCCCGTTTATTTTGTTTATCTCACGGCGCCGCTTCGCCTTCGTCACTCGACGATTGCATCCACCCGCTGCACGCTGTTGATGCCGTAGCCGCCGAAGTTCCATTCCTGCTCCGCCGGCTGCACGTTCCCCGCTGAATCGGTTGCCCGCACGCATAGTGTGTAGCTACCGGGCCGGGCGTCCCATTCGAAGGTCCATTCCCTCCAGGCATGAGGCGACACTGGTTCGCCCAGGCGTGCGTTCGACCAGGTAGCGCCGCCGTCCGCGCTGACCTCGACACGCGCCACAGCGAGGCGGCCAGCCCACGCTCGGCCAGCCAGGATCACCCGGCCGGCACGCACCAGCCGCGTCCGCGTCATGAAGTCCGGAATCCCGGGGGGAATCATGAGCGCGCGTACCCTGATGAGCGCAACGGGTTCCCCCAACTCGTCCGCCGACCGTGCATACCGGTAGACGCGCATCATCTGGAACCCATGGAAAGGCTCGGCTGTCACCTCGATCCGGTCCAGCCATTTCACGCTCGCCATGCCATACCAGCCCGGCACCAGCAGGCGCAGCGGATAGCCGTGTTGCGGCTCGAGCGGCCGTCCGTTCATCTCGTACGCCAGCAGGACTTCATCGCGGAGCGCCTCGCTCACCGCGAGGCTGCGCTGATAGCGCTGTACCACGTTGCCCTCGACGCCCTCATCGAGCCCGGTGAAGACGACTTCGACGGCCTCACGGGCGAGACCCGCCGCCTCCAGAACGGCCTTCAGCGACGTACCGGTCCATTCGGCCGTGCCGATGGCCTCCACCAGCCACGGCTGGCTGATCCGGCGCGGCGAGGACAGCGCGCGACCGTTGCCTGCGCATTCCATCGTGACCGCGAGCGTGCGCCTCGGCCGCTTGCGGATATCATCGAGCGTCAGACTGAGTGGCGTGGCGACCAGACCGCTGACCGCGAGTCGCCATGCACTCGCATCGACTTCCGGGATGTCGTAGTGGACGAGTAGGTAATGGATGCCGGTCGGCGTAATCGGGTAGCGCAGCGCTTCGAGCGGCATTCCCTTGTTGCGGAGGGCGAGCTGCAGCTCTTCCGGGTAGAGGGTATCGTCCCGGCCGAACCCGCTGCCGTCGCCGATGGTGCGGAAGCGTCTCGCTGCGGTTTTACGTTCCATTTTCCTCTCGGTGACCCGTTCACTCGTTCACCCGAAAGCCCGCGGCGTCACTCCGACACATCCGCCGGCACCTTCCCGCTGTGTATCCAGGAAAGTATGGCCTTGACCGTTTTTGCTTCCATGCCCACGAAGCCGTGCTCGGTGAACGCCTGGCAGGCATCGCCGCGGACGTTGGCCGCCCCGGTGACAGTCACCAGCGGCGTCTTGGTTTCTTCGGCGTACTGCCTCACCCTCGAATGCTGAGTGTAACGGCAGGGGTCATTCCGGTGATGTACCCATAGCACAGGGGCGGTGATTTTCCTGATGTCTTCGGCGCTCAATGCGCGGCCACCCCTGCTCGGGGTTACCAGGGATGACGTCAGGACGACGCGCTTAGCGTCGGACGAGAGCGTCCGCGCTACGTAGGCGGCGCTTACCGAGCCTTCGCTGGTGCCGACGAAAGTCCAGTCGAGGGCGCCGAATTTCTTCGAAACGGCATCGAGGACGCCCTTGACGTCTTCACCGTAGCGCGCGGATTCGCGGAACCAGTGCAGGAAATTCTCCTGCTGGTCGCTTGGAGCGTCAATCACCACGGTGAGGAAGCCTTCTTCCAGGAAGTGGCGCCGCGCCCGCACCAGGAAATTACCGCGCTGGCCGTACTTGATTTCCCCATCTTCGACACGCAGGTTGCCGTAGCCGGGGCTTCCGGGAAAGAGCGCATCAGCGTGGGTGAACTTCGTCTCGCCGGGCTTATGCGTGACGAGGGCAGAGATGGAGCGGCCCGGCAATTCAGCGGTGATCACCTCGTTGACAAAAGCGGCATCCGGATCGGTGCCTTGTGCAACCGCCTGCTGCGCTGCCCAGCCGCTCAGCGCAACGCAGAGAATTCCCAGTCCACGTAGCACTGCTCGCACCGCTTTTTTACTCCTTGCCCTCACGCCTTTCTTTCTTGTATTCCTTGGCGCCTTGGCGTCTTGGCGGTTCAAATTATTGGTTTTGTTTTCTTGGCGCTCTTGGCGCCTTGGCGGCTAACTGCCCTTGTGCGGGCAGTTAGCCTTGGTGCAGTCCGCGTAGATGTGCAGCGAGTGGTCGTGGATCTTGAAGCCGCGCTCCTTGGCGACTTTTTCCTGACGCCGCTCGATATCCGCGTCGTAGAACTCCTCCACCCGTCCGCACTGCATGCACACCAGGTGATCGTGGTGGCCGCCCTGGTTCAGCTCGAACACCGCCTTGCCGCTCTCGAAGTGGTGGCGGATCAGCAGGCCCGCGTGCTCGAATTGGGTGAGCACCCGATATACCGTGGCGAGCCCCGTGTCGGTGCCGTCCCTGGAGAGCGTCTTGTAGACGTCCTCCGCGGAGAGGTGCCGCACCGGGCTCTTTTCGAAGAGCTCGAGGATGCGCAGGCGCGGCAGCGTCGCTTTCAGGCCTATCGTCTTGAGATCGTTGGGCGAACTCATGGCGCGTCCCCGTGTCGGAATGGGTGAGCGTCGGTTATCATATTCGCATTTCACAACCTTGGAAACCGCGTGCTGCCTGGGGTTGTTTTCGTCCCGGTCCGCACAATGAAACGTGCCAAGAACGGATATTACCGCCGTGAACAGAGATAAGATCAAGACCAGAATGGACAGGATTAACATGATTTTAAGAAGAGCTCTAATCCTGTAAATCTTGTAAATCACGTCTATTTTTGGTGTGCTGTTGGATTTTGAGTTTTGTCGGCGTTCATCTGCGGCTAAGTTGTGTTTCTCAGGCCTTTTATGGCGGAGCTAGCTACGAACATGGGGCGTAACCCGTTCATGTCACCACGCCACATCGTTCTTGTCGCGCTGCTTCTTGCCGGGTGCAGCATGCAGATGCCGACACTGCCCACGATCACGCCGTACAAAATGGATGTCCAGCAGGGCAATGTCGTCACCCAGGAGATGGTGTCGAAGCTCAGGGCCGGAATGACGCGGCAACAGGTGCGCTTCGCGCTGGGCACGCCGCTGGTGGTGGATCCATTCCACACCGACCGCTGGGACTACGTTTATCTCTACGAGAAGGGCGGGAAGGTGAAGGAGCATCGCCGGATCATCGTCATCTTCCAGGACGACAAGCTGGTGCGCATCGAGGGGGACGTGGTGCCAGCAAGCCCGGGTAGCGCAACGGCCGGCGGCGTGAAGATAGACCAGCCCGCTGCGGCACCGCCCAAGCCGGAAATCGCGGCGCCGGCCGCGCCCAAACCCAAGCCTGAAACTGCGGCGCCGCCTCAACCGGAAGGCGCAAAACTGGTGACGAGTACAGGCGAACCCGTGGCGTCCGGCAGCGCGGGCGCTGACACGGCAGGCGGCGCACAGCAGGCGAAGGAAGAAAAGGCCAAGGAAGAGAAGCCGAAGCAAGAGAAGCCGCAGGAAGAGCGCGGCTTTTTTGGCAGAATGCTGGAGAAGCTGGGTTTTTAGCATCACTGAATCACTCAATCACAAATGAAATGAACATGGCTACTCTGAAGGTCGCTATCGCAGGTAGTTCCGGCCGCATGGGACGCGCATTGATCGAGACGGTGCTGCGCGCCTCCGACCTGCGGCTCGCCGCGGCGCTCGAACAAAAGGGCCACGAGCACGTCGGCAAGGATGCCGGCGAGCTGGTGGGCTCGCCGTGCGGCGTGAAAATCAGCGACGACGTCGCGAAGAGCATCGCCGGCTGCGACCTGCTGATCGACTTCACGCGTCCCGAAGCCGCGGCGGCGCACCTCGCCGCCTGCCGCAAGCAGGGCGTGAAGATGGTGATCGGCACCACCGGCTTCAGTGAGGCGCAGAAGAAGGAAATCGCGACCGCCGCGCGCGATATCGCCATCGTCGTGGCGCCCAACTTCAGCGTCGGCGTCAACGTCGCATTCAGGCTGCT
>ERZ1292645.430-Hain-H14-02um-R2-430-length-15527-cov-7_pt2 | contig 12356 bp, 15 predicted proteins | sample MGYA00564401_ERZ1292645 | MGnify/ENA primary metagenome ERZ1292645 (study PRJEB36523, sample SAMEA6512644) | groundwater metagenome | collected 2019-01-09 | study: AquaDiva: Metagenomics assemblies of 32 groundwater samples | reverse complement strand
AATACTTTGCCATTCATTGATGTGCATTACTATGCGCTGGAGGGCAAGCCTAGAAATATTGCCGGTATGATTTGGGACTTGTGGCAATAAATTTATTAAAGAAAGTTATTTTTTCGAAAACAATTCCCACTCTTTTTTAAATAAAAATTTACAAATTTGGAAGATGCCATATGTAATAAAAAAGGCAGATGCAACATCTATTGAATAATGGATATGTCCTAAAAGCACCACTGTTGCAAAAAGAATAGAAAAGCCAAGAAAAACTGTTTTGAGAGTTTTATCTTTCCAAAACATTAGAGCCAGAAGAAAAGGTAATCCAGTGTGTCCAGAAAAGAAAAGATCATTTCCAGTAAAAATACCATTAAAAACCGCATTATTAAAAAAAGATGACTCTATTGCTATTTGAGTTGGGAAAGCGCCAATGTGTGTCAGTACAACAAAGACTGATCTTATTAAAGTAAAGAAGGCGACACTTTTTATTATAAATGGCATACAGTTGATTCGACTAAGTCCTACAAAAAGACCTATAAAAAAAAGTAGCGCCGATCCATACACAAAAATTCCACCGACATCATAGACTCTTATATTGCTAAGTATTAAATCAGTCACAGGCGCGCTAGGTAAACTGTTCACGTAGCCATTTACAAAAAATTGCATAATAAGACTTATTCCCAACAAAATCATACCACCTCCAAAAGAGATGAGAAAATTTTTATCAGTAAAATAAGTTCTATAAGATTGCATGTATTTAGTATAACAGATTTTTCTTATTTTTTGCTATAAAAGATTCTATGGCTCCCGAAATTATTTTTGGGGCGTTGTGTACTGTCTGATGGTCTATATTTTGAATAGACACAAATTCCGAATTTTTTATTTTTTTGGACATTGCAATAGCATTTTTAAATGGAACCAGTGAATCTTTTTCGCCGTGGATGATAAGTGTAGGCATATTTATTTTCTCTAGAAAATGTTCCAGTTTTTGATTGAGAGATTGTCTTAGGGCGTAGAGATGTGAATGTAGACCAGTATTTTTAATATCCGCCAAATTTCTTTTAATGTTCCAATCAGTCGAATTTTTATGCTTGTTATAGTCGACATGACCGCGAGGTTTTAAGTTAAACGGTAAAATACAGAGAATTCCTGTCAATATCCCGAGAGTTGAACGGATTATTTTTGTTATAAAATTTTCATACAAATATATTTCTGGAGAATTAAAAACACAAGCGGTAACACTTTCTTGCCATGTTTTTAGGTATTCGAGCGCGATCAGCGAGCCGAAAGAATGGCTGACTAAAATAAATTTTGAAATACCGAGATGTGTTATCAAATTATGTAAATCGTCGGCAAAATTTTTTATTTCATAATCCGAATAGTTCGGGAATTTTTTTGATTTGCCGTGTCCGCGAATGTCGAAAGTCAAAAGATTATATTTATTTTCAAATATTTTCTCGTAGGGAAGCCACGCGGAAGACGAACCCATCAGTCCGTGAACAAACACCAAGGTTAACCGATTTGACTCGAAAGTGTTGGTTTTATAATATAAGCCTTGCTCTTTCAGATAAGATTCCTGCATAGTTTTTTTCACCTAACTTTTTTACTTAGTTGGCGTCTTATCTTCTCTTCTCTCTAAAGCATCAAGCGCCACATAGACAGCATGAGTGTATTGTTTTGAACGCATAAATTTCATTATTGCGAAATCTGCCGGGGTACAAATGAGCGGCAAGAGCCATATAAATCCCACCTTCCGAATGCGCTACCACATCAGCTTGTTTAATGTTTTTCTTATCCATTGCTTGAAGAATAGCAGAAAGTTTGGCTAGTTCGACTTCCGCATAATCACGGGCGAGATTTTCTTCTATGCCATGTTTGGCTAATCCGTGAGGAGAATCCACAGAAACAACTCGGCGATCAACTTTGGCTAATTCCAGAATATTTTGTTCAAAAGCCATGGGTGTGGCTAAAAATCCTGGAGCAAGAATGGTCACAACTTCAGTTTTTCTCTTTTTCGGAGAAATATCATAGACATCAATTTCCTCTTCACCCACACGAATACGCTCAAGACGGGCAAATTGATTCTCTAAATCTAGTGGATTTAATATCGGAGAATTTTTATCCGGAAAATGGTCTTTGGAAAATTGCATATAATTATGTTATATTTTCGGGTATTTTATACATAGGCATTATCGTAAATAAATAAACATTAGCGAAAGTAAATATAAATGTCCAGTACCAAAGCAGTAAATTATTGCCGGTTAATATAATTCCAATACAAACTATAAAAGCAATAAATGATCCAGCGTTATCAATAGATATTTTCCTTCTTAGTAATTGTAAATGAGGCACAGATGTTATCATATGGGTATATTTATAAGTAGCAGTTAAAAAAAGAGCTACGATTAATATCATTGCGACGACAGAATTGTTTAGATTCCAAGCCAAATATATGTATTCGAAAAATAAGATAACATCTATAATTTTTTGGTTCATATCTTTGTTTTGGACTAAGGCGTCAAAAAGCTGTATAGAGAAAAAAGTATTAAAGCAAAGCACTATATAAAATATAACTAAAGCCGTGAAAAATTTTCCCTTGTATATATAAGAAATAATGCCTGCAAGTATAAATACGCTTGTTGCAAGAAATGCTTTGGTTGTGGCTAGTTTTATATTACCCATCTCTATTTTAAAAATGTTTTTTAACGAATAACTTTCCATTCTTTACTCAAAGATTTATTAAAAAATGCCACAAAAAGACCATTTGTCATCCATTGTATCCACATTCGTATCCAGCCGAGTTTGTGAATGCGTCGTCCGGTGTGGTAGACTGTCAAATTTTTTGGAAGGCGTGTAATTCCAAATCTCGATAATCTTCTAAAAAATTCCTGATCTTCCGCAACCACAATTTTCTCATTAAATCCTCCGAGCGCCTCGAATGTTTTTCTTTTCAACATTTGGAATTCACCCATAGCCATGCCAATATGGAGAATGTTATTAGCTAAACGATGAATTGAATTTATAAAACCAAAATTAATACGATCGCTAAATTTCTCAAATTCCGGCAGAACTTTTACTTTTGATGTGATACCGACTAATCGAGGGTTGCCCTCAAAATTTAGCAACGCTTTTTTAAAAAAATTATTCATATCGGGAATTGTCACATCAGCATCTAAAAAAACCAAAAAATCTCCAGAAGCTATGAATGCCCCGAAATTTCTACCGCCACCGATGGTTTGACGAACAACACCTTTATAAACCATAACTTTTGCGCCATATTTTTTCGCAATTTCCACCGTTTTATCGGTGCTTTTTCCATCGGAAATAATTATTTCATATTCATAGTCACTAAGTTTCTTTAAAGATTTTATTGTATTTTCAATAGTTTTTTCCTCATTTAAAGTTGGAATTATGATTGATAACATCTGTCCATTATACAAAAAATAAAATTATAATGCACTACCTATAAAAGCCTGATATAATTCTCTTGTGGATATTGCAAAATTGATTTCTTTATTTTTGGTTTATAAATACCCGTTTATTTTTTTACTGACCATTGTGGAAGGTCCTGTAATTATGACAGTGTCTGGTTTTCTAATTTATTTAGAGATTGCAAATTTTTGGCCTATATATATTACACTAATGGCTGGCGATCTCGTTGGTGACATAATTTGGTACAATGTAGGATATCATTTTGCGCATCCATTGACAAAAAAATATGGTAAATTTTTAGGTTTAACACCGGAATTAATAGAAAAGACAAAATCAATTTTTACAAATCATCAAACGAAAATTTTATTTATATCAAAAATAACTATGGGTTTCGGTCTTCCTCTGGCGGCTTTAATCGTTGCTGGTATGTCAAAGATGTCTTTTAAAAAATATATAAGCAGTCTATTTTTCGGTCAAATTTTTTTTACTGGAATTCTTATAGCCATTGGCTATTTTTTTGGGAATCTTTATGAAAAAATAAATAAAGATTTTAAAATTATTTCTGCGATTTCATTTTTTATAGTTATTTTTTTTATTCTGAAGGGGATAAGATCTTATTTTCAAAAAAGAAAATCTTAAAATACTGTCAAGAGTTAAATTTTGAAGGAGTAATTAATGCGCCACAGTGAAAGCGATTATTTTTCGCGCTCCGGCTTGTTTCAGAATTTTCCTTGCTTCATTTAATGTCGCGCCGGTGGTAGTGATGTCATCTATTAAAATTATATTTCTACCTTTTATGGTTTCTTCACTTTTTATAGCGAAAGAACCAATGATGTTTTTCAAACGTTCCGCGCGGTTTTCAATGCGCGCTTGATGTTCTGTTTCTTTAGGTTTTATTAAAATATTATTTTCTAAACGGAAGTTATTTTTTATATCTACGCCATGGCGTAAATTGTTTATTTTTATTAATTCTTTGCAAATTAATTCTGCTTGATTATATCCGCGTTCTCTATATCTTTTAGTCGAAAGGGGAATGGGAATCAGAATGACATTCCTAAAATTTTCCATTACAGACAGTTCAGACAATTCTTCTAAAATTTTGTCATAAATAATTTCCGCGAAACTTTCTGCCAGTCTTTTTTTGCCCTTATACTTGAGCAGCCACAGCGCCTTTTTCATAGATGGATGACGATAGTCATATAAGGGGAAAATCCATTTAGCAGTTTCGCGTTCTGCGAGAGGAGAATCCGAAAGACATTTAATACAAAAATCCCTTCCATTTTTCCCACAAGAGACGCACTTTATAGGAAAAACTATGTTAAATATAGTGTTTAATAATCCCATATATGATATAATATTAGCATAAATGGATTTTGCGCGAAACGGGAATCAAATATTGCAGCAAATCTTTATTTATTAATTAATTTCATACAGGGTGGATAATCTATTAAAAAAAATTTTCTCTAGTCTAAGTAAACTTGGAAGCGGCGCCGAGAATAGCGCTGTCGGTGTTGACATTGGTTCTTCCGCAATCAAGGTGGTTGAGATTAAAACAAAAAAAGGCAAGATAATACTTGAGACATATGGATCAATAGCCCTTGGTCCTTATAATGCCCTTGATGCAGGGCGCGTTACCAATCTCTCGGTTGAAAAAATCTTGGAAGCCCTGAAAGAAGTTTTGAGACAGTCCGGGGTGACTACTACTTCGGGGGCTTTCTCCATTCCCGTACAATCAAGTTTAATTTTTACCGTTGAATTGCCAGCTCTTGTTAAAGAAAGTGAAATAACGACAATTATTCCCACAGAAGCTCGTAAGTATATTCCAGTCCCAATTACAGAAGTTTCCCTTGATTATTTTATATTACCCCAAAAAGAATCTTCCTTTGAAGAGATGAACGACCCCCTCCGTCATTCTGACACCTCCCCCTTGATAAGGGGCAGGGAGGGTGGGGGTGACAAAACAAATGTGCTTGTTGTTGCGACACAAAATGATGCAATTTCTAAATATCGTTCTATTGTTTCGCAGTGTCAATTAACGGCATCTTTTTTTGAAATTGAAATATTTTCTTCAATTAGGGCGAATTTTGAGCACGAACTTTCCCCGGTACTGTTGATGGATTTTGGCGCATCACGCACTAAACTTTCTTTAGTTGAATTTGGTATGGTTAAAAGTTATCATACAATAAATAGAGGGGGAGCTGATATCACTGACTCTATTTCTAAATCTCTAAGCATTCCTTTTAATGAGGCTGAAAAAATGAAAAAAGAATTTGGTCTTTTGGGGAACCCGGTAGAAAAAAGTTTATCTGATATTATAAAAATTCATATTGACTACATCTTTTCTGAAGCTAATAATGTATTATTAGAGTATGAGAAGAGGTATAATCGAATTATAAGTAAAGTAATATTTACAGGTGGTGGATCTCTTTTAAAAGGCCTTTCAGAAGTGGCAGCGAATAATTTTCGAGCGGAGATAGAAATTGGTCGTCCATTTTCTAAAGTTAATGCTCCAGTATTTTTGCGAAAAGTTCTCGAGACGATAGGTCCTGAGTTTGCAGTTGCATTAGGATTGGCATTGCGAAAATTGCAAAAAAATCTCTAGCCAGGACTGTTTTTGTTAAGGGATACCAGGCAAAGTTATGCACAATTTGCTTCATTTCTAGTCTTTTTTATAATATAATAGTAGTGCGCAATGGAACCGAATTTCCAAACATCATTTATACCCAAAAAACCAATAATGCAAGAGCGCGTTGCTCCCGTTCAATCTGTTGGTTTTTTTTCTATTATCTCAATTTTTATTTTATTCACTGTCCTTTTAGTCAGTCTGGCTCTTTATTTCTATAAAGGAATTCTAACAAAAGATATTACCCAAATGGATAATAGCTTAAATCTGGCTAAAAATCGTTTTGAGCCTTCTAAAATAATAGAGTTTCAACTGTTAGACAAACGTCTGCGCGCTTCAAGTGAAATCTTATCCCGTCATATAGCCATAACTCCTATCTTTCAAGCATTATCCCTAATCACTATGAAAACCGTTCGTTATACCAAATTTGGTTATGATTTAGAATCTGTCTTGTCAAGTCAAGACGGGGATAGAAAAAATACGAAGGTTTTTATTAAAATGAGTGGAGTTGCCGCTGGTTATCGTTCTGTTGCGCTTCAATCTGATCTTTTCAGCACTAAAGATATAGGTAAAAATTTTATTGAACCTGTTTTTTCCAATCTTACGCTTGATGATAAAGGTAATGTTATTTTTGATTTGGAATTTTCGGTCGATCCATCTTTTGTTGATTATAAGCAAATGCTTTTAACGCAAAGTTAATTTTTATGATGCGATTTATTATGCCAATCGTTTTAATAGGGATAAGTGTTGCTGTTTTTTTTATATTTGCCAATCCTATGTATAGTGATGTTACGCAATTGCGCATGAAAGTGGCATCTTATAACGAAGCCCTCTCTAATTCTAAAGCTCTTGAAAATGCGCGCGATATACTAACTGCCAAAAAAAATTCTATGAGTCCAACTGATTTAATGAAACTTCAAAAACTTTTGCCTGACAATATTGACAACATACTTTTGATTCTTGAAATAGAAAAAATGGCGTTTCCTTATGGTATGGTATTGAAAAATGTGAAATATAATGCAACCGACACTAAGAGCGCCGCAACTTCTCCTACAGAAGACATACAAGGAGGCAAAGTGATTAAACCTCTGCTTAAAGATTATGGAGTCTGGGATTTGGAGTTTTCTACGACAGGCACTTACAATAATTTTCTTAATTTTATAAAAGATTTGGAGAGTAACCTCCGGATTGTGGACATATCTTCAATCCAATTTTCATCTTATAATATTAGCGCTGGACCTAACATTCCTCCCAATACTTCTTCTGCGGAAGCTTACAAATATGATTTTAAAATTAAAACCTATTGGTTGAAAAATTGAAATTCCAATAGCGTCAAAACAAGAAAAAATGCCAAAAATAAAAAACATAATAATATTTCTAGCAATTGGAACAGTCCTCATTTTGATTTATATTTTTTTGATAAAGCCAGCTCCCGATAATGCGGCTACTTTAATTTCTTCTTCAGCAACTCCTGTGGTTTCAAATACAGTGGCAGGAAATATGAATAAAACTATCACTCAAGATTTTCTAAGTTTACTCTTCAATATTAAAAGTATAAAATTAGATGATGCTATTTTTTCCGATATCGCATTTACTAGCCTAGATGATTCTAACAGTATCACACTTATACCAGATGGGACTGAAGGTAGAATAAATCCATTTGCCCAATTTGGCAGCCCTTAATTTAATTATGAGTTTTTTAGAAGAATTAGTTAAAGAAGGTCTAATTAACAAAAGCCAAATAGGCGAGATTAAAAGTCGCGCAAAAGATAAGTATGGGGGAGACCTAGATGAAGCTTTAATTAAATCTGGTGTCACAGAGGAAAAAATTCTTGAAGCAAAAGGACAATATTTACAAATACCAATAAAGAAAATTAATATACAAGGGATTTCTTTTAATGCTCTTAATTATATTTCAGAAGATTCAGCGGCCCATTATAACTTTGTTCCAATTGAGTTACGAGAAGGAGTATTGGAGGTGGGTGTCACAAATCCAGAAAATGTACAGGCAATAGACGCATTGCAATTTATTTCTGCCAAGCTTGGTATTCCTTTTAAAATTTTTCTCATTTCTAAAAGTGATTATCAAAGTGTAATGGAAACTTATAGAGGCATAAGAAGCCAGGTAAAAGAAGCGCTTGATGAATTAAATGACGATGAAGTTAAAGGTTTAAATGAGGCAAGTTTAAGCAAAGAGATTGAAAATATAAAAGAGGGCGAAAACGCAAAAATGGTGGAAGATGCGCCAGTTATAAAAATTGTCGCTGTGATGTTGCGTAATGCTGTAGAAGGAGGCGCTTCTGATATACACATTGAGCACGCTGGAGAAAAAATAAAGGTGCGTTTTCGTGTGGATGGAGTATTATATACTTCTATAATATTACCGCCCAACGTTTATAGTGGGATAATATCACGTATAAAACTCTTGGCTAAAATTAGGTTGGATGAAAAAAGAAAACCTCAAGATGGATCATTTAGCGCCGATATTGATGGACACAAAATTGATTTTCGTGTTTCTACTATGCCGGCCTATTATGGCGAGAAAATTGCTATGCGTATTTTGGATAGCGGAAAAGGAGTTAAGTTGCTAGACCAATTAGGTTTATCAGAAACAAATCTTAATATGATTAGAGAAGCGTTAAAAAAACCCTATGGACTTATTTTGATTACTGGTCCGACCGGGTCTGGAAAAACTACGACTCTATATTCAATAATGAATGAGCTTGATAGAGAAAAAAGTAATATTGTGTCTTTGGAAGATCCTGTGGAATATCATATGCCTGATATTAATCAGTCGCAAATGATGTCTGAAATTGGATATACTTTTGCTTCAGGACTTCGTTCCATTTTACGTCAAGATCCGGATATAATAATAGTTGGAGAAATTCGCGACAAAGAAACAGCTCAACTGGCTGTTCAAGCCGCTTTGACTGGACATCTTGTTCTTTCAACGCTTCATACAAACAATGCCATTGGCGCAGTGCCCAGATTGGTAGATATGGGTGTAGATCCATATCTCATTTCGCCGACTCTTATTTTATCTATTGCTCAACGTTTAGCTAGGATGACTTGTCCAAGTTCAAGAAAACTTGTGCCAATGGATGAGAGTATTAAAGTGCAGATCGAAGAACAAATGAAAGATCTGCCCCCTGAATTTAAAAAAGAGATTGGGAAAAAAGGCGAGATGTATGAAACGGTTCCCTCAAGTGAATGTCCTTCCGGCACGAGAGGTCGTATTGCCATTTTTGAAATGTTTGAAATTAATAAGGAAATGCAGAATGTAATATTAAAAAGTCCCACGAATGGAGAAATTTACAAAGTAGCTCGCAGACATGGTATGCTTATGATGAAAGAAGATGCAATGCTTAAATCCTTAGAAGGCATAATTCCCTTTACGGAAGTATATAATTTTAGCAGTGAAAATGACTAAACCCCCACACCTACTTTGGTATCGCTTTTATTCTGAAAGTCAAATAATTAAAAGAAACCAATCTTTATAAGAGAATTTGAAGTACAGTAATATGTTTATTGAGAAAGCAGAATAATACCAAAGTAGGTGTGGGGGTAAAGTTGTCCACAGAGTGTTGTTAAAAAGTCATTTTGTAGTATAATTAGTTATATGGAAGGACAAAAAAGAAAAATTTTTATAGTTGACGATGATAGTTTTCTTTTAGATATGTACGCGCTCAAATTTAGTCAAAACAACTTTGAAGTTTATACAGCGAGGAATGGCGCTCAGGCTATAGAGAAATTAAAAAGTGAATTTCAGCCTGATGTTATGTTGATAGATATACTTATGCCGGAGATGGATGGTTTTAAAATGTTGGAAAAAATAAATGCTGATAAATTATCTCCAAATTCTGTGAAAATAATTTTGTCCAACAAGAGTCAACAATCAGATATTGACCAAGGTAATAGTTTGGGGGTAGCCGGTTATATTATAAAAGCGAATTCCACTCCCGTAGAAGTGATTAATCAGGTGATAAATATTTTATCTGAAAAAGTTATAGCTCCAAAATAAGAATAATGGATTATAAAACTAAACTTGAAGAACTTGTTTTAACCGTTATTCGCGAAGGCGGATCGGATTTGCATTTAGGCACCGGAAGGGTGCCGATAATTCGTGTCTCGGGCGAGCTCATATTTCTTGTCAAACATTCAGTTTTTACCGAAGAAGATATAATTGGAGTTTTAGGCGAAGTGTTGGAAAAAGCAAAAATCGATAGATTTATGGAAAATCAGGAGGCCGATTTTTCTTATGATTTCCGTGGAGAAGCTAGATTGCGTGGTAATGCCTTTTTTCAGAAAGGTTTAATCTGTCTGGTTTTTCGATTGGTCCCAAAAGTAAAGACCATCGCAGAATTACACCTGCCTCCTATTCTTGCTGATTTAGCTCGCAAGAAACAAGGATTTTTTTTAGTAGTTGGTCCCGTGGGGCAAGGCAAATCAACTACCCTTTCGGCGATGGTTGATTTAATTAACAACGAACAGGCGCGCAATATCGTAACGATTGAAGACCCGATTGAGCATGTCTATATCCCCAATAAATCTATAATTAATCAGCGTGAAGTTGGCATTGATACTCATGATTTTCACATAGCGCTCAAGTCGGTTTTTCGCGAAGATGTAAATGTAATAATGATTGGCGAGATGCGAACATCAGGGACCATAGCAACTGCGGTAACGGCCGCTGAGACAGGACATTTGGTGTTTTCAACTTTACATACCAATAATGCTTCTCAGACGATAGATAGAATAATTGATTCTTTCCCAGGTAATCAACAAGATCAAATTCGCGCTCAACTGGCATCATCGCTTCTCGGTATTTTCTCTCAAAGACTAATTCCTCGGATTGCCGGCGGACTTATTCCCGCTTACGAACTTCTTTTAAATAATAATGCTGTTGCCAACTTGATTCGCGAGAAACGCACACATGAAATAAATGTAGTTATAGAAACTGGAATGGAATCCGGAATGGTGGACTTGAATCATTCACTCATAGAACTTGTGCGCGCCGGAGAAATTAGCATAGAAAATGCTCATCAATATTCTTTAAATCCAAAAGGTCTGGAGCGTATGATGTAATTGATTTCATGTTATTCAAATATAAAGTAATAGATTCTCAGGGTTCAAATAAAGAAGGAGAAATTGACGCGCCTAATCGTGATGTGGCGATAAGCGGCTTGCAAAGAAGGGGATTTTTGATTATTTCTATCAAGGACGAAAAAGAAAACAAATCCATTTTTTCCATTACTTTTTTTGAAAAAGTTTCCAATAGAGATATTGTTATTCTTTCCCGTCAGATTTCAACTTTATTTGAAGCTCAAGTTCCCGCCTTGAAAGCTTTTACAATGATGGCCGCTAATACCGAGAACAAACTTCTAGGCAAGAAGCTAACCGCCATCGGCGATGACCTTCAAGCGGGAATTTCCATTTCTGGCGCATTAACAAAGCATCCGGATGTTTTTTCTGATTTTTATGTAAATATGGTTAAAGTGGGTGAGGAAACCGGAAAACTCAATGAGACGTTTCTACGTTTGGCGGAATATTTAGATCGTCAGTATTCCATTACTTCTAAAACTAGGAACGCTTTAATTTATCCGGTGTTTGTGGTCGTTACTTTCTTTGTTGTGATGACTTTGATGTTTGTGATGGTTATTCCAAAACTTTCTTCAATTATCTTGGATTCTGGACAGCAAGTGCCTATTTATACAAAAATAGTTATCGCAATTTCGAGTCTTTTCGTCAATTATGGTTTTTTTGTAGTGATTTTTCTGGTATTGCTCGGTATCTGGGTTTGGAGATTGTCTTCCACCGAGAGAGGAAAAGCATATCTTGATTCATTAAAACTCTCTGTGCCGGTTGTAGGCAGCTTGTATAAAAAGCTTTATCTTTCCAGAATAGCGGACAACTTAAATACGATGCTTAGTTCTGGTGTTCCGATAGTTCGGGCGATAGATATTACTGCCGAAGTTGTCGGCAGTCGTGTATATAAAAGACTCCTGGGAGAAGTGGCGGATGAAGTAAAATCCGGTCTGGCGCTTCATGTTGCATTTTCCAAACACAAAGAAGAAATACCCGGTATTATGGTGCAGATGGTGCAAGTGGGTGAAGAAACAGGTTCACTGGGTACTATTTTAAAAACCTTAGCTGATTTTTATAATCGTGAAGTGGACAGCGCGGTTGATACATTAGTGGGTCTGATCGAGCCGATAATGATTGTTGTTTTGGGTCTGGGGGTAGGGTTATTGCTCGTGTCTGTCTTGGTGCCTATTTACAATTTAGCGGAGGGGATTTAGTTAGAAGGTAG
>ERZ1292645.590-Hain-H14-02um-R2-590-length-12383-cov-5_pt1 | contig 12383 bp, 11 predicted proteins | sample MGYA00564401_ERZ1292645 | MGnify/ENA primary metagenome ERZ1292645 (study PRJEB36523, sample SAMEA6512644) | groundwater metagenome | collected 2019-01-09 | study: AquaDiva: Metagenomics assemblies of 32 groundwater samples | reverse complement strand
ATACTGAAAAAGAACCTGTAACTATTTACAATAGACCAGTATAGCCTATACCTTATTCCCCTATTTCTGGAAATGATAGATACAATTATAATGCCTCCGGGTTTTAAAAACCTCTTTATCTCTTTGAATGCCCTGATTCTATTTTCACTTTTAGGCACAAAAGATATTAAATGATTAACCAGAGGCGCATAATTAAAACTTTCCGGTTTGAAACCCATGTCACAAATATCCATTACTGCCAGAGGGATATTAAATCCGCGTTTAATAAAGTTTTCTTTGGCATTTCTTAACATCTCAGGCACAATATCTATCCCTATGACCTTATGCCCTTCTTTAAACAACGCTACAGCCTCTCTTCCCCCCCCGCACCCTGCATCCAGAATAATTCCTTTCTCTTTGAAATATTTGCTTATAATCCTCTCCTCTGCTTTATCCAATCCTGTGTCCACTATATCTGAATATTCTTTCAGTTCTTCGGGTTGACTGAACTTAAGGGACGGTTCTATTTTTGAAGAATTAAAAATAGAACCGTCCCTTTTTTCTTTTATCATCTCTTCATATAAATCAGATACCTTATTTATCATTGCTTCTGTCCCAAAGAGCCCGGTGACAAACCTTCTGCCCTCTATTCCCATCCTGACTCTTTTATCTTTATCTTTTAAGAGAAGTAGGACAGCCTCTGCGAGCTTTACGGGGTCTTTTGGAGGAACCAGTATACCTGTCTTGCCATCTAAAACCACCTCTGGCACTCCGCCCACTTGAGTCGCTACTACAGGTACCCCTGCTGCCTCTGCCTCTACCAATGCCCTTCCCATCCCTTCGTATAGAGAAGGTAAAACAAATACGTCAATACAATTTAATAATTCCGGCACATCATCCCGCATCCCTAAAAATAGAACGTTATCCTCTACCCCCAGCCTTTTGGCCTGGTTTTCAAGGTCAAGGCGTAATGGCCCATCCCCTATAATAAGGACCTTTATACCCTGGAATACCCTCTTTATATGTGGGATGGCATCCAACAGAAACTTGTGCCCTTTAACAGAATCAAGTCTCCCAACTGTGCCAAGCACAGGGACATCCAATGGAATTTGCAACTCTCTCTTCTTTTCACTGACATTAACTTTAACATTAATTAACTTCTCCATCTCTATCCCGCTGTATATTGTGATAAATTTTTCTCTTCTATCAATCCCTGCCTTTACCTGCTGCTCTATCTCAAGTCCTGTTAGCGTAATAATCTTATCAGTAATCCGAGCCGCTAATCTCTCTAAAAAGACAAAGAATCTTATTCCAAAAATCCCTTTTGATACTCCCCGTATGTTTGCTTCAGGGTCAAATATATGCCCATGCGGAGAATGGACAATGACAGGGACGCCTGCAAGTTTGGCGGAAAACCTGCCCAATATACCTGCCTTTGAAGTATGCGTATGAACGATGTCAAATCCTTCTTTTTTTATCAACTTATATAATTTAAGGAATGCCCTGATATCATTTATAGGGCTTATCTCTCTTTTCATTTGAGGAATATAATATAAATCAATACCCATCCCATTAGCAGCAGTAACGAGTTCCCCTTCGTCTCCTGAGGTAAACCCGTAGGCAAGTCTCGCATCATACCCTTCTTTTTTTAATCCATTAATTGTCAACAGGGTATTCTTCTGTGCCCCGCCATTTATAAGTCTCGTAATTATATGCAAGACCTTAATCCTGCTCATATATAATCTCTTTTGCCCTTGCCCCTAATATACTCCAATTTAACTCTCCCTCAACCCTCTTCCTGCCATTTTCACCTAACTGTCTTGCGAAGTCCGTGTCTTTTAACAATTTTAATAATGCATTGGATATATCCTCGGTGCTTTCAGGCTCAACTAACAGTCCTGTTACCCCATCCTTTATTGCCTCAACCGTTCCGCCTGATATGCCTCCTATTACAGGTTTCCCAAGGGCACCTGCCTCGACAAATACTATTCCAAAACCTTCTACCTCACCTCTATGAATGATTGGCCTTGTAGCCATTATAAAGATTTCACACACTTTCATAAGCCCGATAACTTCTTCCCGAGGAAGCCTGCCTGCAAATCTCACCCTGTCTATCAAACCAAGCGTAGATACCAACCCCTTTAACCTTTTCTTATCAGGACCGTCTCCAACAACTAAATAAAATACTTGAGGAAATTTCTTTAACACGCGCGGTAAGGCATTTATCACTTTATCAACACCCTTATAATCATCCAATCTTGCAACAGTAAGAATTACCTGCCTGCCTTTGAGTCTATATTTATCAATTAATTCCTCTCTAACAATTTTGTCCTTAAACTCATCCAAATCCACCCCGCCATATAAGATATAAATCTTTCCCGCTTCTATGCCCTGTTTGACTAAGAGGTGCTTTGTATAGTTACTGATAGCTATTATCCTGTCTGCATATCTAAAGGTCTTATATTTTAAGAATCTTAATCCATCCTTAATCCGCTGAGAAAGGCTTGCCCCCTTCCCTAACCCTTCCATGATTTCACAGCCGAACGCTGTCACAATATACGGCACCTTGAAGAGCCATTTCCAAAACATAGCTAATATACCGCAAGGTGCCCACATCAGATTTATAATCCTGTGAACCCTGAACCTTTTGATTATAAAGGGCAGAATAAAAAAGAATGCCAATTCCCGAAGGATTGGAATGTTAGTTACTCTAATAGTCTTGAAATCCTGTAGGCAGTCAAATTCCCGAGCCCCGTTTATATGCGGTGCCAGCACCAACACATCCTCTCCAAGTCTATGCAGACTCCTTGCAAGATTGAACGTCCAGTTTGCAATGCCGCTTCCGGATTCCGGATAGTAATCAACTGTAAAGATTAAAATCAAAAAGTAATCTCCTCTATCTCTTCACCTGATTTGAATAAGCCGCATATATACCCACAAGCATAAGCAAGCTGATACATGAGTAGAATAAACTTAAAGGTAATCAGTGCCAGCAAAATTCTCATCAGCCCTCTGACTGCCCTGTAAATAAAATTGCGTTTTGGGACAAAATTTCGGACATTGCCTTCCGGTGTCTCATACGCAAGTTCTGGAAAATTCCTGAAGACCCACGCCGCCCCTATACCGTTTTTGAATCCTTTTTGAATGAGGCTATTGACGTTGTTTGGGAGGGGGTGGTATATCCATGTATCAGGGATAACGACCACTTTAAAACCATTCTTTCTTATGCGATACCTCAAATCAGGGTCTGTCCCGCGAACTAATCTTTCGTTCTCGCCACCTACAGATTCATATACCTGCCTGCGGATAGCCATGCAATCGTGTGTAGCCATATCAGTCTCCGACATATTCTTCACGACAGGAAATATGCTCCTCGGTAATTCCATAGATGCCCTCTTTTGAAACTCGTTTGCATCAGGCGGCAAAAGACGCGAGGTTCCCGCAATCCCTATACCCTCATCTGTCCTCAAAGCCTTTATCAAATTCTCAATAACAAACTCATCCCCAAGCCTAACGTCATCATCTATGAATACGATGTCCTCTCCTGAAGTCCGCCTCACCCCTTCATTCCTTGCCTTTCCATTAGGCTTTATCCCCTTTACGATATGCAATTCAAAATCTCTTAAGGACTGCCTTTTCAGGTCATCTAATAATTTAGGGACATTACCCCCCCTATAGCCGTCAAATGATGGTATGATTATTGAAATTTTAGCGTTCCCCATACACCTTTAGCGTCTCCCTCGCACATCTTTCCCATGAGAATAACCTTGACCTATCCAATGCCCTTTTCTCCAAATCATTCCTGAATCCTTCATCTAATATTACTTTTCTTAAAGCGGATGATATCCCCTCAATATTTTGCGGGTCTATTAAAACCCCTGCATCCCCTACCACCTCTGGCATAGAAGATACATTTGAGGTAATAACAGCCTTACCACAAGCCATCGCCTCTAAGACAGGCAAACCAAACCCTTCATAGAGAGAGGGATATATAAATAAACAGGCGCTATTCATCAATACCGGCATATATTCTTCGGGAATTCCTTCTTTTAATATCACATTACCATTCAGATTATATTCTTCAACTTTTTCCCTCACATCTTCCGGAAAACGTCCAATTCCAACCAATACCAGAGAAACATCTTTCTTGCATTTTTCAATGAATAGCCTGTAGGCTTCTAACAGATTTTTGATATTCTTACGAGGTTCAATAGTCCCCATTGCGTACAGTATAAACTCACCCTCTCCAATCCCTATCTTTCTTAGAATATCTGCTTTATCATCACGCTTTATGGATGGTTTATATTCCTCACCCACTCCGAAATAAATAACCTCTATCTTTTCTTCAGGTATTCCCAGGAGTTCCATGACGTCCCTTTTAGTAGAGTGGGATATGGTTATTATCCTGTGTGCCCTTTTCGCCGCATTTGGCAATAATACCCTATAGCCATGGGCATTCTGGGGGTCAGGAAAAAAGAATTCAGGATATTTCAGATATGTTACGTCATGAATGGTTAGAATAGACTTACCTTGATGTTGTGGAGGAAGAACAAAATGAAGGGAATGATAGATGTCAATTTTTCCGGTCAGGAACTCAATCGAAGGAAATCTGGTTATGTCCCACATGCGGGTCAATAACCTCCTCGGGAATCTGCAGATTATATTGGTTATGTTTTTACCATTAAAAACCGGTAGGGTTTTATTATCTATTCTTCTGAAAGAATTATAAAATAAAAGATATTGATTCTCACTGTCTATCTTCAACAATCCTTTGATGAGATTTACAGTGTATCTATGGATGCCGCCGTATCCACCAATAGCATGATATGCATCAATGCATATTCGCATTATCCCCCAACAATCACCTTTAGCCCTTTACCTTTCTCTGTAAGTTCAATGCCTTTTAATGTCTCTTCAATACTGACCTTATGTGTTAATAAATCCCTGGCATTGATTGTACCTTTTGCAATCAAATCTAAAGCAATCTTGCTATGCCGAGGGGTGGAACCGTGTGTCCCGACAACGTATACCTCTCTATAGTGTAAGAGATTAGAATCAAACTTTATATACGGATTATCTTTTGGCAGTCCTCCAAAAAAGTTCACACACCCGCGTTTTGCAACCATCTGAAGCCCATCTTCCTGTGCCTTGCCTGATGAACATGCAACTATGACTATCTCTGCACCTTTCTCATGGGTCTCTTCCATTACCTTTTCTATGGCATTTTCTCTTGACCCATTTATGACAATATCCGGCTTTGCCACTTTTGACATATTCAGCCTCTCTTCCGAGACGTCTATCAAAATGACGCATCTTGCACCCTGTGCCTTTGCCAGTTGCACATGGAAACACCCTACAGGTCCAGCCCCTATAATCACCACGACATCCCCTAACTTTGGACGGGATAGCTCCTGTCCATTGATAGCACATGCAAGCGGCTCAGCAATAGCCGCCTCGCCAAAAGATATGTTTGGAGCAAGTATATTCACGCATCCGTTCTTGATGGATAGTGAAGGAACGAGCATATATTCCGCAAACCCGCCATCGTAATGGTATCCTATCGCCTTAAGATTATCACACATACTCTGTATGCCGTCTAAACAATACTGGCACTCGCCACATGGTATGACCGCAGCTACGGCAACCCTGTCACCTGACTTATATCCGGAAACATTTTTGCCAACCTCAACTACAGTCCCTGAAACCTCATGCCCTGTAATCCTCGGAAGTTTAATCAGCCTGTGTCCGTGATGGTAAATCTTAATATCCGTCCCGCAAATAGCACACGCCTCCACCTTGATTAATATTTCATCATCACCACATTTTGGTTTGGCTACATCTTTAATAACTAATTTCCCAACATCTTCCAGCACCGCCGCTTTCATTGTCACCTTTCTCCATCTTGTAGCGTCCCCACGGGGATTCGAACCCCGGTCGTCAGATCGAAAATCTGATGTCCTAGGCCTCTAGACGATGGGGACAATAAATAAATGAGGGCGCTGAGTCTCGAACTCAGGACACCCACCTTAAAAGGGTGGTGCTCTACCAACTGAGCTACGCCCCCTCTAACCCTCTGTAATCTCGGATTCTTTACTCTTTAATATGTGGTCAATGTTGCTGATATATTTGTCAGTCAATTTCTGGACGTTATCCTGGAACTTGTGTGCATCGTCTTCGCTAATGAGTCCGTCCTTCTGAAATTTCTTTAAAGACTCATTAGAATCCCTTCTGATAGACCTTATAGAGACCCTTCCCTCTTCTGCTACTTTACGGACTATCTTTACGAGTTCCTCCCTCCGCTCCTTTGTAAGCTGCGGTATACCTATACGCAGGAGTTTACCGTCATTTGTAGGATTTAATCCCAGGTCTGATTTTAAGATTGCCTTTTCTATCTCTGGCAGGACAGAAACGTCCCATGGCTGGATAACGAGTAATTTAGGGTCAGGCGTGGTAATGGTAGATAATTGTTTAAGCGGTGTGGGCGTCCCATAATAATCAACCTTTATCCCTTCAACGAGTGCACTTGAAGCCCTGCCACTGCGGATGGTAAGAAATTCCTTAGACACTACATCCGATGTGCGTTTCATCTTATCATCGGTATCTTTTAATAATTGCTGGGCGTTCATACCGTTAGACCCTCCTTATCCTACAAGAGTTCCTATCTTTTCACCCATTATGACCCGCTTAATATTTCCTCTTTTAAATAAATCAAATACCACTATGGGTAACTTATGGTCCATACAAAGGCTGATAGCAGTAGCATCCATAACCTTCAGCCCCATTTTCAAAACGTCTATAAACTTAAGGGTTTTGAATTTCTTTGCATTCTTATTTTTATGAGGGTCTGAAGAATAAACGCCGTCTACCTTTGTTGCCTTTAATATGACCTCGGCATTTATCTCCATTGCCCTCAATGCTGCAGTGGTATCTGTTGTAAAATAAGGATTCCCTGTGCCGCCTGCAAAGATTACCACCCTGCCTTTCTCCAGATGCCTTATCGCCCTTCTTCTTATGTACGGCTCTGCCAACTCCTGCATCTCTATGGCTGTCTGGACACGGGTGAAGACCCCTATCTTTTCCAGTGCATCCTGTAACGCCAATGCATTGATTACCGTTGCTAACATACCCATATAATCCGCTGTAGTCCTGTCCATACCATCGCCCTGTGCAGGTGAGCCTCTAAAGATATTGCCTCCGCCGATGACTATTGATATTTCCACTTCTAATTCCCTTATCTCTTTAATCTGATAGGCTATAGAAGTAACTACCCTGGGGTTTATGCCGTAACCTTCTTCCCCCTGCAGTGCCTCACCGCTAAGTTTAAGCACAACTCTCTTATATACAGGTTTTGACTTTACCAATTTTTATGTCTCTTCCCCCAATTGGTATCTGACGAACCTTCTTATTATGATATTTTCACCTGTCCTGGCAATTATAGACGTGAGATACGAATTGACAGTTATAGATGGGTCCTTCACGAAGGGCTGCTCTAACAGACATATGTCCTGATAAAATTTTTCTAATCTCCCGGAGACAATCTTCTCCACGACATTGGCAGGCTTGTCTTTAATCTGTGCCGAGAGCATCTCTTTTTCTTTGTTAATTAAATCATCAGGAACGTCTTTTTTACTTATATACAAGGGATTTGAGGCGGTTATTTGCAGCAGCAAATCCTTTACGAATTTCCTGAAATCTTCATTCCTGGCAACGAAGTCAGTCTCACAATTGATTTCTATCATAACCCCAATCTTATTACCCGGGTGGATATACGATTCTATGCATCCTTCCTTTGTTGCCCTGCCTACCTTTTTTCTTGCAGTATCTATCCCTTTCTTCCGCAGGACGTCTATTGCCTTATTTAGATCGCCGCCTGATTCCTCAAGCGCCTCTTTGCAGTCAGTAACCCCTGCACCTGTTTTTTCCCTTAATTGCCTTACAACCTCTAAAGTAATTGTCATCTAATCACCCTTCCTTACTTACCCCCCTTAATCGGCCGTTTTTTCTTTATCTTACTAATAGTCTTTTCCACACCCGGAGTTTCTTTCTTCGCAGAGAATTTCTTCTCTAAGACCGTCTCTTCTGCCTCAATAATCTTTTCTGCCACTTCACTTTTTACCTCAACTTCTTTTGCCGCTTCCTTCAGTTCCTTTTCTTTCTCTGCCGCGGACATAAGTCCGCTAAGCCTTTGTTTACCCTCAATGATACTGTCGGCAACGACGCTGCTTATCAGTTTGATTGACTTTATAGCATCGTCATTACCAGGCATAACGTAATCCACATCATCAGGGTCACAATTTGTATCTACAATAGCCGCTACAGGTATGGAGAGTTTTCTTGCCTCAGATACGGCTATATTCTCTTTCTTAGAATCTACTACAAATATTGCCTGCGGGAGTTTATCCATAGTGTAGACGCCCCCTAATACCTTTTCAAGACCTGCCAGTTCTTTCATAAGCATGGCTGCCTCTTTTTTGGACAATGAGGCAAGACCGCCATTATCTCTCATATCTCTCAATTCTTTTAGTCTGTCTATACTTTTCTTGACAGTCCTGAAATTGGTAAGCATGCCGCCAAGCCATCTCTGGCTTACATAAGGCATCCCGCACCTTGCCGCCTCAGAAGATACTGGCTCCTGGGACTGCTTTTTTGTCCCGACAAAAAGCACAATCCCCCCATTTGCAGCGACATTAGTTAAAAATGAACATGTGGTATTTATACATTCTAAAGATTTTTGCAAATCTATAATGTGGATACCGCTCCTCGCACCAAATATATAACGGCCCATCTTGGGATTCCACCTCTTGGTTTGATGGCCAAAATGAACACCTGCCTCTAAAAGCTCTTTTACGGAAACTGCTGCCAATTTATTCCTCCTTTTCTATAATGAATTAGATTGCCACGTCGCTACGCTCCTCGCAATGACATCTCTAATTGTGTCATTGCGAACGAAGTGAAGCAATCTCTCTCAACATTGAAATTCCCATTTTAAAGCATTATACCATAACAAATTTATTTTTCAAGAAGTTTTTTATTAGTTTTTTTATTATCCCATATCTTCTTTACCTCATCATAAACCTTCCTGAACGGAATGTCTTTACGTTCGGCTATATCTTTACAATCCTCATACTCAGGGGAAATGGACTTGATAACGCCATTACTCTCGCCTATCTTAACCCTGCACTCCCCATATTTTGTCTTAACCTTCACAATCCTGCGATTCAATTTCTTCCTGACTTCCCTGTGATATCTCACCCCAAACGTAGTCGTTTCTGAAAATATTATACCGGTAACCCTGTCAATGAGGTGTTCTTCAAACAGGACAGTCAGCAGGACTGCAGGTCTGGATTTCTTCATCTGGATAGGAGTTAAATAGACGTCAAGTGCGCCGGCGTCAAATAACTTTTTAAATAAATGCTCATAATTCAGAGGCAGCATGTCATCTATATTTGCCTCAAGTGCTGTCACACTATCCGCTATATAATCCTCACAAGTTTGTCCTATAATCACTCTCAGCATGTTAGGAACGTCATCAGAACCTCTACTGCCTGCCCCATAGCCTATAGACTCTATCCTCATCTCCGGAACCTCACCATGATGAGCCAGTGCAGTGACGATACCTGCACCCGTAGGCGTTACAAGTTCATTTGTCTCCCTTCCTAATTTAACTGGAAATCCTTTAAGTAATTCAACCGTAGCAGGGGCAGGAAGAGGAAGGATACCACCCCTCGTATTAACAGTACCTCTGCCAAGAGGAAGGATAGACGAATAGACCCGCTCTATCTTTAGTTTATTAATACTGATTGCTGCACCAATTATATCTATTATAGAATCCATATCACCTAACTCATGAAAATGTAAATCCTCTCCTGGCTCGGCATGCACTCTGGTTTCAGCCTTTGCAAGATTATGAAATATATCCTTGGACAGTTTTTTTACACGCGGCTCTAATGCACTATTATCTATCAGGTTCAGAATTTCCTTCAAACTCTTAGAATGGCGGGATTTGACTTTTGTATCCAGAAGAACATCAAACTTTGTGCCTGCCAATCCACCCCGCATTACTTTTTTAGCGGTTATACGATAACCCTTTAATCCTAATTTTGCCAATTCCTTTCGTAAAATGTCTATCTTCAGCCCGCTGTCTATCAAGGCACCGAGAACCATATCGCCGCTTATACCGCTAAAACAATCAAGATATAATATTTTCATCCATTAATCAGGCTCGCAAAATATCCTGCCCCAAATCCATTATCTATATTAACAACCGCTATTCCGGGTGCGCATGAGTTAAGCATCGTTAGAAGCGCAGCCAATCCCTGGAAACTCGCCCCGTAACCTATGCTTGTAGGAACGGCTATAACAGGCTTTGAGACCAACCCCCCTACTACACTTGCCAATGCACCTTCCATGCCGGCAACGACTATCAGGACACGGGATTTTCTTAATAATTCATTCTTATCCAATAATCTATGTATACCAGCCACTCCAACATCGTAGAGTTTCTCTACCCTGTTTCCCATAACCTCCAATGTAACCCGCGCCTCTTCAGCAACAGGGATGTCACCTGTCCCTCCGGTTATTATCAAAACCAATCCCCTGCCTTTTAAAGGGCGCTTCTTAAAATATATCACCTTTGCAATCTCATTGTACCTGATAGAAGGATATTTAGCCTTTAGCCGCACGTATATTTCATCCGTTGCCCTGGTGAGCAGAAGAGAATCTTCCTCTCTGATAATATTATCTGCTATTGCCTCAATCTGGCTATGGCTCTTCCCCTGGCAATATACGACCTCAGGGAAACCTTTTCTCAATGTCCTGTGTCCGTCTATCCTGGCAAATCCTAAATTGGTATATGGCAAATCCTTTAATCTTTTTAGAACCTTATTGAGAGGGGTCTTCCCTCTTTTAAAATTCAGCAATAACCCTTTTATATCGGCCTCGTTCACCTTATACCCACCTTGCCCTATCAATGCCCTTGATACGCATTATATCCGAGAGCAGGACGTCATCATATTTATCATTAGTTAATTTTAAAGTTACCTCTAAAATTACCATTTCCTTATCGTCAGACCTCTTCATTTCAAAATCCCTTACTTCCAGATTATAGTCTGATAATATTGCACGAATCTGCTCTATCTGATTAGCATCACCTCTCGTGGTAACTGAAAGCACCCTGTACCAATCCCTCCTTATAAATGACTTCTCTATCCTGGTAAGAACGAAGAGCGTAATCAGGGCTATCTCAGTAGTAACGAGCGCGCCTGTCGTAAAACCGCATCCTACTGCCAAACCTATACCGGCTACAGCCCATAGACTCGCCGCAGTTGTAAGCCCTATAACAGATGCCCTGAACCTGAGGATTGTCCCTGCACCGAGGAAACCAATCCCGCTAACTACCTGAGCCGCTATCCTGGCAGGGTCTATGTTTACCTTTTCACCCCTGTATATATCAAATATATGCATTGAAGTCAACATGATAAGGGCAGAACCCACAGATACCAGGATGTGAGTCCTGAGACCCGCTGCCCTTCCATGCGCCTCTCTCTCAAGACCAAGCAGCCCGCCAAGAAGAGCCGACAGAACCAGCCTCCAGATAAGTTCATAATCTGATACCATAGATTGCCACGCTCCTTTCAGTCGCTCGCAATGACCCGCCACGGCGGGTCACCCATATAGTCTCTCGTTATATCTCAAAATCTGGCTGGGCAGTGAGATTTAAATCAGATACCTCACCCAACATATACCTCTCATACCCCAAGCCTGCTATCATCGCTGCATTGTCTAAACAGAGGGGGATAGACGGGAAATAAACATTCATACCCGCCTTCTCAGATGCAATCTTTAATTTCTCTCTTAATCTGAGATTAGCGCTTACCCCGCCGCCTAAAACTATATCTCTTAACCCATTCTCCCTGCAGGCTGATATAGAGTTCCGGACAAGGACGTCTATTATAGCCTCTTGAAAACTCGCGCATATGTCATTTATGAGAGAGGGACTTAAGGAGTGAGCCTTTTTGCAATAGTATAATACGGCTGTCTTCAATCCGCTGAAACTAAAATCCAATCCACCACCCATAATATGGGAACGAGGAAAGTCTATTGTCTTAGGGTCACCCTCTCTTGCCATCTTTTCTATGATGGGTCCGCCTGGATAACCTAATCCTAATATCTTTGCTGCCTTATCAAATGCCTCTCCTGCGGCATCATCTAATGTAGAGCCGATAAGTTTGAACCCTACTCTCTTTTCAGCCAGGAAAAGTGATGTATGTCCACCTGATACCACGAGCCCGATAAAAGGAGGCATTATAGAGGGATTTTCCATGAGGCAGGCATAGATGTGGGCCTCTACATGACTCACACCGATAAGCGGAATGCCTTTGGCAAGGCTTAATGCCTTGGCAAAG
>ERZ1292645.343-Hain-H14-02um-R2-343-length-17581-cov-9_pt2 | contig 12400 bp, 12 predicted proteins | sample MGYA00564401_ERZ1292645 | MGnify/ENA primary metagenome ERZ1292645 (study PRJEB36523, sample SAMEA6512644) | groundwater metagenome | collected 2019-01-09 | study: AquaDiva: Metagenomics assemblies of 32 groundwater samples | reverse complement strand
GCAAAGAGATTATCTCCGCAAAAGAGATGGCCAAAAAGATTGAGGCCGCATGCGGCGCAAGAAAAAATAAGGATTTTCTTATCATAGCAAGGACGGATGCCGCCGGCGTCAATGGTTTTGATGACGCAGTGACGCGGGCAAAGCTGTATATTGATGCAGGGGCAGATATAATCTTTCCCGAGGCGCTGGAATCAAAGGACGAGTTTAAAAGGTTTACAAAGGCAATAGATGCGCCATTGATGGCAAATATGACCGAATTCGGAAAGACGCCGTATATCACAGCGAGAGAGTTTGAGGATATGGGCTATTCAATTGTAATCTTTCCTATGACAGTTTTTAGGGTTGCCATGAAGGCAATGGAAAACGCCTTGTTTGAATTAAAGGATAGAGGAACACAGAAAAACCTTTTAAAAAAGATGCAGACAAGAAAAGAGTTGTATAAACTCTTAAAATACAAAGGCTAAGGAGACAGCCATGAACTTTGACCTCACGGAAGAACAAAAAATGGTGAAGGAGACCGCAAGAAAATTTGCTGAAAAAGAGATAATGCCGTTTGCAAGGGAGAATGATGTAAAAGAGCATTTTCCCATAGAGATATTCAGAAAGATGGCGGGGCTGGGTTTTCTCGGCGGCCCGATTCCGGAAAAATACGGCGGAGCGGGCCTTGATTTTATAAGCGATGCAATAATATTTGAGGAGATTGGCAGGGCGGATTCCTCTTTAAGGACAGCATTATCTGTTCAGGTGTCCCTTGTCGGCCTTACGATATTAAACTGGGGGACCGAAGAACAGAAACAGAAATATATTCCTAAACTGTGCAAAGGGGAATTCATCGGCTGTTTTGCGCTTACTGAGCCAAACGCAGGCAGCGATGCCGCAAGTATTTTAACCAGCGCTGCATTGAAGGGTAATGAATGGATATTGAACGGCACAAAGACATGGATAAGCAGCGGCAGTATAGCGGATATTGCTATTGTCTTTGCGGTGGCAGACAAGACAAAAGGGTATCATGGCATAACGGCTTTTATCGTAGAAAAGGGCTGTCCCGGTTTTTCTACAAAGGATATAAAAGGAAAATTAGGATTAAGGGCGTCAAATACAGCAGAGCTTATTTTTGAAGATTGCAGGATTTCAAAGAATGCTGTGCTGGGCGATATTGGCAAAGGCTTCAATATCGCCATGAGCGCGCTTGACAACGGGAGATACGGCGTTGCATCCGGCTGTGTTGGCATCATACAGGGATGCATAGACGCCTGTGCCAGGTACGCGAAAGAAAGGCATCAATTCGGTAAACCAATCGCAGGCTTTCAACTTATACAAGATAAGATTGCAAGAATGGTAGTTGATTGCGATGCGGCAAGGCTTCTTGTATATCGGGCAGGACATCTCAAAAATAAGGGCAAAGTAAATACTATTGAAACATCCATTGCAAAATACTTTGCCAGCGAAGCGGCCAACAGGGCGGCATCTGATGCAGTGCAGATATTCGGCGGATATGGCTATTCAAATGAATACCCTGTTGAAAGATATTTTAGAGACGCAAAGGTAGCAACGATTTATGAAGGGACATCAGAGATACAGAAGCTGATAATTGGCAATCATATCTTAGGGATAAAGGCATTTGTATAACCTAAAAATAAAAACAAGACAAATCTGTTATCTTCACCCATCCTACATGATGCCGCCGACAATATCATGCTCTCCGGCATCCGTTATAATAACATCCGCAATATCACCAGGAGATGCAATGCCTTTATTTATGTATGTAATACCGTCAATATTGTCAGGGGCCTGCTGCATGGAGCGGCCTTTTAAAAGAAATTCGGTCTCTTCGCTTAAGCCTTCCACAAGAACCTGTATCGCGCTTCCCACAAGGAGTCTGTTTTTTTCTCCGGCTATCTTTGCCTGAGCCTCCATGATTTTTCTAAGTCTAACTTTTTTTACAGCTTCCGTAACCTGTCCCTTCATTTTATAAGCCGGTGTGCCTTCTTCCCTTGAATACTTAAAAACACCGAGCCTGTCAAACTGCGCTGTCTTTACAAAATCCAGAAGCTCATCAAATTCTTCTTCAGTTTCACCTGGAAAGCCGACAATAAGAGATGTCCGCAGCGCTGCATCAGGGATTTCCTGTCTAATCATTTTTATAATTTCCTGTATCTGTGCCTTGGTATGGTTGCGGTTCATTGCCCTGAGAATCCTGTTGTTGATATGCTGAATCGGCATATCAATATATTTGCAAATCTTTTCCTCGTCTCTGATGAGGTGTATCAAATTCTTTGTAATCTTGCCCGGATAAAGATAAAGAAGCCTGATCCATTCAATGCCGTCTACTTTAACTGCTCTTTTGAGAAGTGTTTCCAAACCCCTTGAGCCATCCCCATCCATGCCGTAAGACGTAGAATCCTGGGCAATCAGATTTATCTCTTTAACACCCTGCTGTGCAAGGTTTTCTATTTCTTTGATAACAGAATTTAAAGACCTGCTCCTGAATTCTCCCCGTATGGATGGGATAGTGCAGTAAGAACAATAATTTGAGCAGCCCTCTGCGATCTTCACATACGCTGAATACCTTGGAGTAGCAAGTATCCTCGGCGTATTGTAATCATGCACATATTCAGGAATGCCAGCAATGACCCTTTTGTCCGAACCATTCCTGATAATCCTGGCGATCTTTGGATATTCACCTGTGCCGATAAAGAAATCAACCTCCGGCAATTCCTTTGCCAGTTCATCTTTGTATCTCTGTACAAGACATCCTGTAACAATCAAAAGCCTGCATCTGCCTGTTTCCTTATACTGCGCAAGCCTTAATATCGCATTGATAGACTCCTCCTTTGCATCGCCGATAAAACCGCAGGTATTGACAATCAGTATATCGGCGTCTTCTTCATTAGCCGTAAGCTCAAAGTTATCCTGCTTGAGGATTCCCAGCATTACCTCAGAGTCAACAAGATTTTTGGGGCAGCCGAGGCTGGTGAGGCATATTTTGTCATGATATTTGGACATGGTTTGTATTTGCTTATAGCGGGTTCAAGTTTGTAACTTGAACCCATAAAATTCGTATAGTTAAGATAGTTACAAACTTAATGGAGCAGGTTGCAAACCTGCTCCCGCAAAAGACAACACAGCAGCAGATGGGCTTTTTACCAAGCCGTCAATCCCTCATATTCACACACTGCAAACTCACCCCCAAATCCTTTGTCTTGAGCATTTGGATTACTTCCTGCAGGTCGTCTATCTTTTTGCCAGTTACCCTTACCTGGTCATCCATTATCTGCGCCTGAACTTTAAGCCCGGATTTTTTAATCGCCTCTACAACCTCTTTTGCCTTTTCCTTTTGAATGCCCTGAAGAATCTTTATCACCTGTCTTTTCAGCCCGCCGGATGCGTCTTCAACCTTTCCGTATTCCAGCGACTTTAGCGAGATTCCCCTTTTTACAAATTTGCCCTGCAGGAGGTCTATTATGCTATTCAGCCTGTTATCACTATCGCCGACAATAGTTATCTCCTCTTTCTTTTCCCATTTTATTTCGCTTTTACTCCCTTTAAAGTCATAACGTTGACTTATCTCCTTGACGGCCTGATTTACGGCATTATCAACCTCCTGCATATCTACCTTTGAAACGATGTCAAATGACGGCATGTGTTCCTCCTTATTTTACCACCTTTACCCCTTCAGGAATCTTGAATTTAAATATGCTGCCTGATAGAGATTGGTTTGTTTTTATCTTTTCAAATATTACCTTTGTTTCATTGCCGAGCATGTCATAGACTATTGTCCTTATCACTAAAAATGTTTTTTTATCCACTGCAATATATAATTTTCGGAGATTTGGCTGTGCTGTCTTTGGATTCAGTTTTAAAAGATGCGCGTTATTGTCTCCTTCTGCCATCTCTATCTCAAAATCCTTTTTTATATTCCCCATACCAGCCAGAAAATTGTTCGATATGGATGTTCCGTTGTCCAGGGCGTTTCCTACCATAACCTGTCCAATATCCTGCTGATATATCCAGATGGTCATGCCGTCGCTTACGATAATATCCTTGCCAGGAGATTTGTATTCCCATTTCATCATGCCGGGCTTTTTAAAAGACACAACCCCCTCTGCCTTCTGAGTTTCTTTTATTGAGGCAGATGTTGTGAATTGGGTAAAGTTTGCCTGAATATCATGAATGCCGTCGTAGGTCTTCTGAACTTTTGCAATAATGGCATTGAGGTCGTCAGCTAAACCGATGGTAGGGTGGGCTATGCCCACCGCAAAAGCTATTGCTAATATGATTCTGGTGGGCAAAGCCCACCCTACCACTGATAAGCGATAACTGATGATTGATAACTGTTTTTTATTCACTCACTCCTCCTTCTTTTTTCACCAGCACCTCTCTGGGTCTGCTTCCCTGGGCAGGGCCGACAATGCCTTCTGCCTCCATCTTTTCTATTATCCGCGCAGCGGTGTTGTAGCCTATCCTCAGTCTCCTCTGTACGTACGATGTTGAGGCCTGCTGCAATTGGATAACGATTGCAACTGCCTCATCATATCTTTTGTTAAATTCTTCGCCAAGGTCGTCATTTCCATATTCCTTTTCCTCAACCCTTGCTTCAGATATAGCCTTATCGTATGCGGGTTTGCCCTGCTTCTTGAGAAAATCCGTAACCCTCTTAATCTCCGCCTCTGAGACATAAGCGCCGTGTATCCTCTTAAGCCTTGATGAGCCTGGGGGGAGGAAAAGCATATCGCCATCGCCGAGGAGCGTTTCCGCGCCGCCTGTGTCAAGGATTGTTCTGGAATCTGTCCGTGAGGCAACCTGAAGCGACAGTCTGGCAGGAAAATTTGCTTTGATTAAGCCTGTTATGACATCAACAGACGGCCTCTGGGTTGCAACAAGAAGATGTATGCCTGATGCGCGGGCCATCTGCGATAGCCTTACAAGGGATTCTTCAACATCTTTACCGGAGGCCATCATCAAATCAGAAAGTTCATCTATCACCACTACGATGAATGGAAGCCTGCGGTGAATTTCTTTATCCTCGTCTCTTGTCCCCTCTTCCTCAAAAAGCTGATTGTATTTTTCAATGCTTTTTGTGCCTTTTTCTGCCATAAGTTTATATCTCTCGCCCATCTCATTCACCATGCCCCTTAATACAGCCGCTGCCCTCTTTGGCTCAGTAACAACAGGGGTCAAAAGATGCGGTATGCCTTCGTATGCGGAAAGCTCCAGCATCTTTGGGTCTATCATCAAAAACCTCACATAATTGGGAGTTGCCTTGTAGAGCATGCTTATAATAATATCATTAATCGTAACGCTTTTGCCGGCGCCTGTTGCGCCTGCCATTAAGAGATGGGGCATTAGCGCAAGGTCAGCGACAAACGGTGCGCCTGATATATCCTTTCCAAGGGCAAATGTAAGCTTTGAATGGCTCTTTGTGTATACCTGACTCTCCAGTATTTCTCTCAGGTAAATTTTTTGCTTTGCTGCATTCGGCACCTCAATGCCGACAACAGCCTTTCCGGGAATCGGCGCAATTATGCGGATAGACGCAGCGCGCAGCGCCAGGGCAAGGTCATCAGAGAGATTTACAATGCTTGCCACCTTTACGCCTGCCGCCGGCTCAAACTCATACATGTTGACGACCGGACCCGGCGTTACTGCAATGACCTGGCCTTCCACGCCGTAGTCCATAAGTTTTTTCTCAAGGATTTTGGAATTGGTGCGGAGCGCCTCTTCATCAAGAACATGAGCCTTTTCAGGCGGGGAGTCTAAAAAAGAGAGCGGAGGAAGCTGAAATTCTCCTGTTGCCTTTAAAAATTCAAAGTGTTCCTGAGACGGTTCTTTTGGTTTTGGCTGTTTTCTGGGGGCAGGCGGCATAATAATAGTCGGGCGGTCCGCCTTTTTAGCTTCCAGCCTTTGCCCCTTGACTCCTCTGCCTGAGGTGGATAAGTCGGATGAATCCTCGCCTATAGGTTCATCTTTTTCTTCGGTTACTCGCGCCTGCCTCTTCTGTAAAACAGATTGATAGATATTATAACCTTTGCCGGCCATATCCACCAAAGATATGCCTGTGGCAAATATTGTAGAGCAGATAAACATGGCTGTAAGGACAATGAGTGTGCCTGTATAACTCAGATAGTCCCACAGGAAAAGACATATATATTTGCCGAGAATGCCGCCGCTCAATGTATCGTTTCCCACAAGGCTGCTTAGAAGCCCTGAGAACGACACAAGAAGAAAGAATAAACTGATTGGGATTAACGGTCTGAAATTAAATTCCCTTCTTATCAAAAACTCCAGCGCCAGGATTATAATGAGGACAGGAAACAAATAGGCCGAAAGGCCGGCAATCTGGAATAAAATCCATGCGGCATATCCGCCTACAACCCCGCCCCAGTTGGATGAAACATTGGATGAGGGGTAAGAAAGAAGGCTGACAATAATAAATAATGAAACTGCAAGAAGGGCGATGCCGATGACTTCTTCTTTGAGTCCTTTTTTCTTTTCTTTAGAATTCGCCATTTATATCTTTGGAAGTGTTATTCCTATCTGAGACTGATACTTGCCTTTTTTATCTTTGTAGGATACCTCGGGATACTCATCGCTTTCAAAGAATAGAACCTGGGCAATACCTTCATTTGCGTATATCTTTGCGGGCAGAGGCGTTGTGTTTGAAATCTCAAGAGTTACAAAGCCCTCCCACTCAGGCTCAAACGGCGTTACATTGGTTATTATGCCGCATCTGGCGTATGTGGATTTGCCAACGCATATTGTCATGACATTGCGGGGGATCCTGAAATATTCCACGCTCCTTCCGAGGGCAAAAGAATTAGGCGGAATAACACAGACATCTCCTTTAAAATCTACAAAAGATTTGCTGTCAAACGCCTTGGGGTCGACAATGGCATTGTTCACATTAGTAAATATCTTAAATTCATCTGATATGCGGATATCGTAGCCATAAGATGAAACGCCATAAGATATGCAGCCTTCGCGCACCTGTTTTTCCTCAAACGGCTCAATCATTTTCGGATTATGTTCCACCGACTTTTTTCTAATCCATCTGTCATTTTTTATCATGTAAGTCAAGACCCCCCTTGATAAATTTGTTAGCGTAGAAAGATACCGTAAATTTATAAATAAGGCAAACGGAAAGGATAGGGGGTGTTATACGCCAAGGTCTGTCTTAAACTCCATCAGTTTCATAATATCCCTTCTGGTGATTATGCCAATAAGTTTATCGCCGTCCATAACAAGAACCCTCCCTGTATCAAGGTCTATCATTCTTGAGAGGGCATCCATTGCATTGTCTTCAGGGCTGAGTATAGCATCAGGTGAAATTTTATTTATTACATCTCTTACAAGGGTTGTATCCCACTTCTCCTTAGGAACCAGCCGCACATTATTCAATGTAAGCATCCCAGTAATGCGCCCGTCGGACGAGACCGGAAAACCGACAAAATGGTAGCCAAAAAAATATTTTTCAACCACAGCTGCCAGGGTAGAATCTTCTGTTATTGTAACAACATTTCTGGTCATTGCGTCGCTGACCTTTATTCTCTCTAGTGTCTTTTTTACCAAAAGCTGCCGGTAGCTGGAGTCTGCCGTCTGCTGGAGGAACATGCCGATAAATATCATCCACAGGCCGCCAATAAAATTGCCCAGGAATATTTGAAAAAAGCCGAAACCGATGAGCAGCGCCGCAAAACCTTTGCCAACCCGGCTTGCAATCTGTGTTGCCTTTTGAAGGTCTCCGGTCTTTTTCCACCAGAGGGACCTTAAGACCCTTCCGCCGTCCAATGGAAAACCGGGTATCATATTAAATATCACAAGGACCATGTTTATCATGGCAAGGTATTCAAATATGGCGGATAAAACCGGGTAAATGGAAAAGGTATTCGCAATCTGCATCAGAACCCAGAATATTGCGGCAAGCGCTATACTTGCAGCAGGCCCTGCAACAGCTACCTTTAATTCAGTTACCGGGTCATCAGGTTCTTTTGTCAACCTGGCAACGCCGCCGAATATAAAAAGCGTTATCTCTTTTATATCAAGCCCAAGTTTGTTGGATGTATAAGAATGGGAAAGTTCGTGAATTAGGACGCATGCAAAAAGCAGGACGGCTGAGACAATTCCTACAAGGATATAGGTGAAAGTTGTAAGGCCGGGTATGGTTATGGGGAAATAGCCCTGGGCAAGGCTCCATGCAACAAGGCCGAATACAATAAACCACGTATAGTCCAGAGAAATCTGGATGCCCAAAATCTTAAATAATTTTACGCCTCGTCCCATAATAGTGTCAAAGAGTTATAGTGTTAAAGTGTTAGAATATCAAAAAGGCCTTAGGTTTGCAACCGTTATACGGAGAGGGGAGGGGTAAGAAGACCCAGAGTTTCAGGAAGGCCGAACATAATATTCATATTCTGGACAGCCTGGCCGGATGCTCCCTTGACAAGATTATCAATTGCTGTAATGACAATAAGGCGGCCTGTCCGTTCGTCTATCTTTAATCCTATGTCGCAGAAATTAGACCCCTTTACCTGAGATATATTTGGAAACACCCCTTCAGACATAATGCGGACAAAGAACTCACCTTTGTAATATTTTTTATAGATATTCAAAATATTTTTCTGACTTGTGACTTGTGCGTATATCGTGCTTAAGATGCCTCTGTTAACCGGCAGAAGATGCGGGACAAATGTTACCTTTACATCCATGCCGGCAATAAGGCCCAGCTCCTGTTCAATCTCGGGCGTATGGCGGTGCTCTCCTACCTTATATGCCTTAAACCCTTCATTTATCTCTGTAAATGATGTGTCCAAGGATGCTGTTCTCCCAGCGCCGGAAACACCGCTTTTTGAATCTATTACAATTGTGTTGGTATCTATGATGCCTGCCTTTAAAATGGGCGCCAGGCCAAGGATGGCCCCTGTTGGATAACAGCCTGGGTTTGCAATCAGCGCTGCATTCTTTATCTTGCCCCTATAAAGTTCAGGAAGGCCATACACCGCCTTTTTTAACAAACCCTCGGCAATATGATGCTTCCCATACCATGCCTCATAAATATTTGCATTCTTCAGGCGGAAATCTGCGCTTAAATCTATAATCCGTTTCCCGTTCTTTAAAAGATCCGGCGCTATTTCCATGGATGCATGATGGGGAAGGGCTGAAAAGATAATATCTGCCTTTGAATATGCGCGGAAGTTTGCAGGATCTTCAAATGTCAGATTTAAAATACTGTTCAGACCGGGGAAGACCTCTTCAACCCTGCATCCCTTGTGCTGCCGTGAAGTTATAGTTGTTACTTGAGCAGCAGGATGGTTCCCCAGAATCCTTAAAAGTTCAAATCCGGTATAACCGCTTCCGCCAAGTATTGCAGCCTTTATCATAATCTTCCTTTCTATAAGCGACGGTTTTTATCCATCGCATAGGGTGCCTACTTACCTATAAACAAAAAAAGGGAAGGCCGAAAGGCCTTCCCTTTTGAAAACATTCAGCCGGTTCATTATTATCTCTTTGAGAATTGGAATCTCTTTCTCGCGCCTTTCTGGCCGTATTTCTTTCTTTCTTTCATCCTCGGATCCCTGGTAACATAGCCGGCCTTTTTGAGCGTCAGCCTCGTCGCAGGATCTTCTTCTAAAAGCGCCCTTGTAATACCGTGCCTGATTGCGCCTGCCTGGCCGGATATACCGCCTCCGTATACATTCACATAGACATCAAATTTAGTTAAACTCTTTGTTGCTTCAAGAGGCTGTTTAACAATCATCTTGAGGGTTTCTCTGCTAAAATAATTATCCATCGGTTCATCGTTTATTATTATCTTGCCGCTTCCCAACATCAGCCGAACCCGCGCTATGGATGTCTTTCTTCTTCCTACTGTCTGGTGAGTTACCTCTGCCATGAATTTACTCCTTCCTATATTGATAGTTTCTCAGGTATTTGGGCCTGATGCGGGTGATTGTTTCCGCTGTAGACTTTGAGCTTCTTTATCATATCCCGGCCGAGGCTCCCTTTTGGAAGCATACCCCATACTGCTTTATATACTACATCTTCCGGTTTTCTGGCCAGACGTTTTTCCAAAGGTTCTGCCTTTAATCCGTTTGGATACATACTGTGGTGATAGTATGTTTTATCAGCGAGCTTTTTGCCGGTTACCGCTACCTTTTCAGCATTTACCACTATCACAAAGTCTCCTGTATCCATAAATGTCGTATAAGTGGGCTTATGCTTCCCCTTAAGCACGGTAGCTATGCGCGAGGCCATCCTGCCAAGTATTTTGTCTTTGGCATCTACAACATACCACTTGATATTGTCCTGTGATCTTACAAATTCAGTTTTCATAATAATTGCCCCTAATTTTTATCAATAGAATTTTGAATGGTCTAATTTAAAGATTTTTTGGTCTTTTGTCAAGGTTTATTTGGTTCAAGCCTTACTTCTTTTGGGAAATCTATCTTGTTAAACATCTCCAAAGCTGCTGTTCATTGATGTTTATCAGATTGTTGGTCATTAAATTTCTCCAGGACGCATAACAAGTTAGTATACAGTTTCCTACTTTTACCAATTTCCATCATGGAGGTCAACAGTATTTTGCATTAATAATATTGACAAATAAAATCATCTGGATATAATTTCCTAACTTGTTAACATTACAAATTGGATGATAGGCAGAAATAAAGGGGGTTAACCCATGCCCGCTTTTGCAGTAAGCGAAGAGAAAAACCGATGGCTTAAGGATAAGATGGAATCCCTCTGCGTCCGGAATGAGGATATTATAGAGAAATTTATACGCTCCTCAGGCAAGGGCGGTCAAAAGGTTAACAAGACTGCTACCTGTGTGTATATAAAGCATATTCCTACAGGCATAGAAATCAAGTGCATGAAAGACAGAAGCCAGTCTATAAATCGCTTTCTTGCAAGGCGGGAACTTGTTGAGAGGATTGAAAGGTTATCAGGAAAACTTACTAATGAAGATATAAAAAAGCTTAAAGCAAAAAAGCAGAAGTTAAAGAGGCAGAAGAGGGCTGGATTGAAGTATAAAGCTGCGATTCTGCCGCAAGGGGATTTTATAAATTCTAATGAAGATAAAGGTAAAACCTGAGGATTTTATAGTAGAGGAATTAATATGCAATTCTACACGCAATATTTCTTGATTGTTGCCGCTATCTGGGGAGTTGTAGCCATGACCTTACTTTTGACAGCATGGGGGTGCGCCCATCAAAGGTACTGTGAGTGGCACAGACGGCTGATGTTATTTTTAACTATTGGCGCATGGCTTTTCATCATAGGCTATATGAAATTTAGATACTATGTGCCAGACAGCGCCACTCCTGTTATACCCAGACATCTTATCTTATGGTTTGCCATCCACGGTACAATGGGTATGCTTCTTCTTATATCAGTTACGCTTGTTGTGTGGTCTCGTGTTAGCCAGGGACGGTGGTTTTGTAATCTTCATCAGCATCTGAACCGCCGCCATATACTCTATGGGCGTATACTTGTCGTGCTATGGACATTGACCCATATAGTAGGGATAGTCAACTACTGGCTGTTAAGTTGATTTATTTTTTGAACATTACGCCTTTTTTAAAACTACCGCATTATCGATAATCCTTCCAACGAGGTTTACTACATTTAATAAAAACCTTGCCAATAATCCTGGAAAGATTTATAATTCTCGGATACCCGGCAAAACTGAAACCTACCTATGAACAAGATAATCATCAAAGGCGCCAAAGAGCATAATCTTAAAAATATTGACCTTGAAATCCCAAGGGATAAGCTTGTCGTTATTACAGGCGTAAGCGGTTCCGGCAAGTCTACCCTTGCCTTTGACACTATATATGCAGAGGGTCAGAGGCGGTATGTGGAAAGCCTTTCAGCGTATGCAAGGCAGTTTTTAGAGCAGATGGAAAAGCCTGATGTAGAATCAATTGAAGGGCTTTCTCCTGCCATATCCATTGAGCAAAAGACCACCAGCAAAAACCCGCGCTCAACTGTCGGCACCGTTACCGAGATATATGATTATCTGAGGCTTTTATTTGCAAGGGTCGGCAGGCCGTATTGCTACAAATGCGGAAAACAGATCTCTGCCCAGACCATTCAGCAGATGGTTGACAGGGTAATGGAACTGCCTCAGGATACAAAGATAGTCCTATCTTCACCAATGATAAGGGGGAGAAAAGGGGAATATAAAAAGGAACTGGAGCAACTGAGAAAGGATGGCTATACCAGGGTAAAGATAGACGGCGAGATGAAGGATTTGAGCGAAGATATTGTCCTGGATAAAAAGAAAAAGCACAATATAGATGTTGTCATAGACAGGCTTGTAATAAAACCCGGGATTGTAAAGAGGCTTGCTGATTCATTTGAGATTGCTGTGAGGCTGGCAGATGGGATTGCAAAGGTGGAG
>ERZ1292645.441-Hain-H14-02um-R2-441-length-15292-cov-11_pt2 | contig 12424 bp, 9 predicted proteins | sample MGYA00564401_ERZ1292645 | MGnify/ENA primary metagenome ERZ1292645 (study PRJEB36523, sample SAMEA6512644) | groundwater metagenome | collected 2019-01-09 | study: AquaDiva: Metagenomics assemblies of 32 groundwater samples | reverse complement strand
ACGAGAGCGAGCCCTGGGTATCTACCTAGCGAACAACGTGAGCGAGAGGGGGAGGGGGCACTAAAAGGCCCCTGTAAATCTTATCCAGCGAGCAAGGCGAGCGTTGAGGGGGAGGCTCCATCCGGCTTTGCCGGTGGAGGGGGCGACGCAAGCCCCTTAAATAGAGTAAGGAGGTTTGATGAGAGAGATTATAACTTTAGCCTGCCAGGTTGTTGAGTGCAAACAGAGAAATTATTCGACTGTAAAGAATAAGAAAAATGATCCCGAGAGGCTTGAATTAAGCAAGTATTGCAAGTTTTGCAGGAAACATACTCCACACAAGGAGGTCAAGTAGAGGGCCTTTGATAGGCCAGTAGCTCTAATGGTAGAGCACCGGTCTCCAAAACCGGGTGTTGGGGGTTCGAGTCCCTCCTGGCCTGCCAATTAATTATTGACTCAGGAATTATATGAAGAGATTTTTAAACAGTATCAAGGAGTTTTTCACAGAGGTACAGGCAGAGCTAAAGAAGGTGTCGTATCCCTCGAAGAGCGAAACCATGGGCTCTACAAGTGTAGTCATACTATTTGTGGTTATAGTCTCTCTGTTTCTTGCTCTGGTCGATAACCTGCTGGTAAGGCTTGTAAGTATAGTGATCCAATGATCTTTGAGGATTGATTATGTCTAAGGGATGGTACGTGGTTCATACATACTCCGGTTACGAAGGAAGGGTGAAGAGCAACATAGAAGAGAAGATCTGTTCCCTCGGATTAGAGGAGAAGATCGTCCAGGTATTGGTGCCCACAGAGAATGTGATAGAGATAAAAGAGGGAAAGAAGAGGATCTCTACAAAGAAATTCTTTCCCGGGTATGTTCTTATAGAGATGGAACTGAGTGATGAAACATGGCAGCTGATAAAGAGCATCCCAAAGGTCACAGGGTTTGTGGGAACAAGTGCACGACCTTTGCCACTTTCAGGAGAGGAGGTTGAGACCCTTCTTAGACAGATAGACTCAAGGACAGCAACACCAAGAGAGAAGATACAGTATAGCAAGGGAGACAGCGTAAGGATAATTGATGGTCCTTTTTTAGGATTCAACGGTGTTATAGATGAGGTTAATCAGGATCAGAGCAAGGTAAAGGTCCTTGTGAGCATCTTTGGCCGCGCAACACCAGTTGAACTCGGATTTTTACAGGTGGAAAGGCTTTAATATAAGTAAGGAGAAGATATGGCTAAGGAGATTATAGGAATGATCAAGTTGCAGATACCTGCCGGTAAAGCAAACCCAGCACCGCCTGTTGGCCCATCATTAGGCCAGCACGGCGTCAATATAATGGAGTTTTGTAAGGCTTTTAATGCAAAGACTCAGAGCCTTGGTGATTCAATTATCCCTGTAGTAATAACAGTTTATTCCGACAGGTCCTTTACTTTTATAACAAAGACACCGCCAGCTGCTGATCTTTTAAAAAAGGCTGCCGGGATAATAAAGGGTTCAGCTGCTCCTCACAAGGACAAAGTAGGAAAGGTTACGGAGGCGCAAGTAGAGGAGATTGCCAAAACTAAGATGGTAGATCTTAATGCAGTAGACCTTAAAGGGGCTGTAAAGATTATTGAAGGGACAGCGCGGAGTATGGGCCTACAGGTTGTAAGAGGAGGATAGGTGATGGGAAAAAAAATGGAGGAGGCGAGGGGTAAGGTAGAGGATAGGAGCCATGACTTGAAAGAGGCCCTTGATCTGATAAAAGAGATTACCTATGTAAAGTTCGATGAGACCGTTGATCTTGCGATAAGGCTTGGCGTTGATGCAAAGCGATCGGATCAGACAGTAAGGGGTTCAGTGGTCCTTCCGAATGGAACGGGTAAAAAGGTAAAAATACTTGTATTTGCGAAGGGTGAGAAGGAAAAGGATGCGCTTGAGTCCGGCGCAGATTATGTCGGCGCAGAAGATATGGTCGAGAAGATAAATAAGGGCTGGATGGAATTTGACCGCGTTGTAGCTACCCCGGATCTGATGGGTCTTGTCGGAAAGCTGGGAAAGATACTTGGGCCTAGGGGGTTGATGCCCAACCCGAAGTCAGGGACAGTCACATTTGATATAGCAAGGGCTATAAAGGAGCTAAGACAGGGGAAGGCAGAATTTAAACTTGAAAAGGGTGGAATAGCACATGTCTCTGTCGGGAAAGTCTCCTTTGGTAGTGATAAGCTTTATGAGAATATTACGACCGTTATGGAATCGATCATTAAGGCGAAGCCAGCTACCAGCAAGGGTCGTTATATCAAAGGGGTTTCTGTATCATCTACAATGGGCCCTGGGATAGATATAGATACAACAAGTTTAACCAAGACAGCTGGTTGACAATAGGGGGACGGGATGCAGAAAGAGGAAAAGGGACAAATAATCACAGATACACACGATAAATTTACAAGGGCAAGGGCGGCAATTCTTACCGAGTACAGCGGGTTGAAGGTTGAGGAGATGAGGGAGCTACGTACAAAACTGAGGAGGGCAGGCGCTGAGTTAAAGATTATCAAAAATAGACTTGCAAACAAGGCTGCTGAAGGAACGGCCATGGAAGGTATCAGGGATTACTTTAAGGGTCCGATTGCAATAGTCTTCGGATATGATGATCCGATCGGACCTGCCAAGATAGTAAAGGAGTTTTCTTCGAAGACAAAAGAGAAGCTAAAACTTAAGGTAGGGGTTATAGATGGCAGGACCTATCAAAAAAATGAAATCCTTGCTGTTGCAGAACTTCCCGCAAGAGAGGTACTTATCGCGCTGCTCCTGGCCAGGATGAAATCCCCTATTTCAGGTCTGGTCTTCTGCTTGAAAGGAACCCTGAATAAGCTCGTTTATACATTAAACGGAATAAAAGAAAAAAAGGAAACTCAACAATAAGCAACAATAAGATAAAGAAAGGAGATGTATAAATGGTGAAGGTAGCGGAGGAATCGAAGATATCCAAGGATGATTTAATTAAGGCAATCGAGTGCATGACCGTGCTTGAGCTGGCTGAACTGGTCAAGGAACTTGAAGAAAAATTTGGAGTAACCGCAGCCGCCCCTGTTGTTGGGGTAGCGGCGCCGTCTGCTGCCGCACCTGCGGCCGAGGAAAAGACAAGTTTTGATGTGATACTCTCCTCTGCAGGAGATAAGAAGATCCAGGTAATCAAGGTTGTCAGAGAACTGACAAGCCTTGGACTTAAAGAGGCAAAGGATCTTGTTGAGGGTGCACCTAAGCCCGTAAAGACCGGGGTTTCAAAAGAGGAGGCACAGGCCATAGCCAAGAAACTGGAAGAGGCCGGCGGGAAGGCAGAGATAAAATAGCTTCCCTGATGCTTACTGGTTACCCGTTTTTATTTTGTCCTCCGGGCAACCGGTATGCTGTATAAAAATATTGGAGGTTTTGATGTCAAGCCCTACGAAGAATGATCTTATAGAGAGAAGGGATTTTTCCAAGATCCATACAAAGATTGAGATCCCCAATCTCATAGAGGTTCAGAAGGGATCATATGATAGGTTTCTGCAGAGGGATACTCCTCCGGAAAAGAGGGAGTATGTAGGTCTTCAGGAGGCATTTGCCAGTGTATTTCCCATAACTGACTACAACGGCACATCTATGATTGAATTTATCGATTATTCCATTGTCAAGCCTAAGTATGATGCGAAGGAATGCTTCGAGCGTGGAATAACCTATACAGCGCCATTAAAGATAAGGGTCAGGCTTATAGTCTGGGAGAAAGAGGAAAAGACCGGCGTAAAGGGCGTAAAGAAGGTTAAGGATGCGAGAGAGCAGGAGGTTTATCTGGGGGAACTCCCTTTAATGACTGACAATGGTACATTTATCATTAACGGGACCGAGAGGGTTGTGGTAAGTCAGCTCCATAGATCTCCAGGGGTTTTATTTACTCATGACAAGGGGAAGATCCATGCAAGCGGCAAGGTTCTTTATTCTGCCAGGATAATTCCGGACAGGGGTTCATGGCTTGATTTTGAGTTTGATGCCAAGGATATCCTCTATGTAAGGATAGACGGAGGGAGAAAAATCCCGGCAACAATCCTGCTTAAGGCCTTTGGGTACCACAGCGAAGACCTCCTCAGGATCTATTATCCCATAGAAGAGGTAAAGGTCTTCAGGGGGAGATTCTACAGGAACATAGATCCGGAGATACATACGGGTTTGAAGGCACCAATAGACATAGTTGACAAGAAGACGAACGAGGTTATCGTAAAAGAAGGAAATAAGATAACGGCTCAATCCATCAAGAAGATGAAGTCGTCCGGTATCCATGAGATGCCTATCCCCAAGGAGGAACTGATTGGAAGGGTTGTTTTAAATGATATCGTTGATACATCCAAAGGCGAGGTTATCCTAGAGAAGAATAAAGAGATTACAGAGGCGGTACTTCCCCAGATACTTGAAGCGAAGGCAGAGGGAATCAAGGTAATATATATAGATAACATCAATGTTCTTCCGGTAATCAGGGATACATTGACTGCGGAAAAGACAACTTCACCAGATGAGGCCAGGGTTGAGATATACAGGAGGCTACGACCGGGTGAGACACCTACCATAGAAACTGCTACCCATCTCTTTGAAAGTCTCTTTTTTAATTCCAAGCGATATGACCTCTCTCCAGTAGGAAGGTTGAAACTTAACAAAAAGTTGGGGCTCGCTTTTCAGCTCGACAAGAGGACGCTTGCACCCGAGGATATAGTTGCCGTTGTAAAACATCTGATAGACCTAAAGAGGGGCAAGGGGGATGTGGATGATATAGATCACCTGGGAAATAGAAGGGTAAGGTCGGTTGGAGAGCTCCTTGGAAATCAATTCAGGGTAGGGCTTGTAAGGATGGAGAGGACGATAAAGGAGAGGATGAATCTCCTTGATATGGAGACGGCCCTGCCACACGACCTCATCAATGCGAAACCTGTGATGGCTGCCATAAAGGAGTTTTTCGGAAGCAGCCAGCTTTCCCAGTTCATGGATCAGACAAATCCCCTTGCAGAGATTACCCATAAGCGGAGGTTATCCGCCCTTGGACCTGGAGGTCTAACGCGCGAGAGGGCAGGATTCGAGGTGAGGGATGTCCATCCATCGCACTATGGGAGGATATGTCCCATAGAGACACCGGAAGGTCCGAATATCGGATTGATTGTCTCCCTTGCCACATATGGAAGGGTAAATGAATTTGGGTTTATTGAGGCGCCCTATAGGAAGGTTAAAAGCGGCCGGGTTACTGAAGAGATCGAATACCTCTCCGCGATAGATGGGGACAGATATATAATAGCCCAGGCCAATACCAAGATGGATGGCCGGGGTAAGATTGTTGCAGATGCTGTTTCAGCCAGAAGAGCCGGTGAGTTTGTTACGGTGCTTCCAGAGAAGGTGGAATATATGGATATTTCACCAAAGCAGATCGTGAGTGTCGCTACGGCGCTCGTTCCATTCCTGGAACATGATGATGCCAACAGGGCGCTTATGGGTTCAAATATGCAAAGGCAGGCAGTTCCGCTAATCAAGGCCGAGGCCCCGTATGTTGGTACAGGGATGGAGGCTGTTGTTGCCAGGGATTCCGGATATGTGACCATGGCAAAGAGGGATGGGGTCGTAGAGAATATTGATGCCACCAGGATTGTTGTCAGGGCTGACGGAGTCAAGAGAGGGGAGAAGGATAAGGATGAGACCCTTGCCCTGGATGTATATCCGCTGATAAAACATCAGAGGTCTAATCAGAATACCTCCATCAACCAGAAGCCTACGGTAAAGGCAGGCCAGAAGATAAAGAAAGGCCAGGTGCTTGCAGATGGCCCTGCAATTGATCATGGAGAGCTTGCCCTGGGGAGGAATGTACTTGTGGCATTTATGCCTTGGGGCGGATACAATTTTGAGGACGCCATCCTGGTAAGTGAGAAGTTGGTGGCAGACGATGTATTTACATCGATCCATATTGAGATGTTTGAGGTAGAGGCAAGGGATACGAAGCTTGGCAAGGAGGAGATCACAAGGGATATCCCTAATGTAGGTGAAGAGGCATTAAGGAATCTGGACGAGAGCGGCATAATAAGGATCGGTGCAGAGGTGAGACCCGGAGACATCCTTGTGGGGAAGATAACGCCGAAGGGAGAGACACAGCTGACCCCGGAGGAGAAGCTCTTACGGGCCATTTTCGGCGAGAAGGCAGGTGATGTCAAGGACACATCCCTAACTGTTCCCCCTGGTATAGAGGGGATTGTTATAGATGTAAGGATATTCTCCAGAAAGGGATTTGAGAGGGATGAGAGATTAAAGTCTATAGAAAATGATGATATAAACAGACTTCAGAGAGACCATCAGGATGAGCTGAGGATAATAGACGAGGAGAAGTCAAAGAAGACCAGAAAGTTGCTCCTTGGCAAGGTTGCCTCAAATGAGATAGTAGATCCTGAATCAGGGGAGATGCTACTAAAGCGTAAGCAGAGGATAACTGCCGAGATCCTGAGCAAGATCGCTGATGATGATCTCAGGAATATTACCCTCAGCGATACTGCAGAGCAGACGAAGATAGATGAGATGGAGAATTCAACCAAAGAACAGATAGAGATCCTCCAAACTATCTATGATGAGAAGGTCGGGAGGCTTAAGAGGGGTGATGAGCTGCCGCCAGGGGTTATTAAGCTGATCAAGGTCTATATAGCAATGAAGAGGAAATTGCAGGTTGGCGATAAGATGGCAGGAAGACACGGAAACAAGGGGGTTGTATCGAGGATAATGGCCGAGGAGGATATGCCCTATTTGCCGGACGGGACCCCTGTTGAAATTGTGCTCAATCCCTTGGGTGTTCCATCCCGTATGAATGTCGGACAGATATTGGAGGCCCACCTTGGATGGGCTGCAAAATCACGGAACCTGCATGTATCATCACCTGTATTTGACGGGGCAACTGAAAATGAAATAAAGGACATGTTAAAGAAGGCAGGGCTTCCCGTCTCCGGACAGATTACCCTGCATGACGGAAAGACGGGCGAACCTTTTAAGAGACCGATTACAGTAGGATATGTATATATGATGAAGCTCCACCATCTGGTTGACGACAAGATACATGCAAGATCTATCGGTCCCTACTCGCTTGTTACCCAGCAACCGCTGGGCGGTAAGGCCCAGTTTGGCGGTCAGAGGCTGGGAGAGATGGAAGTATGGGCGCTCCAGGCCTATGGGGCTGCATCAACACTCCAGGAATTTCTTACAGTAAAGTCTGATGATGTACCGGGTCGCTCGAAGATCTATGAGGCTATTGTGAAGGGCGAGAACTTTCTGGAGCCAGGACTGCCAGAGTCATTTAATGTGCTTATAAAGGAGTTGCAGAGCTTAGGTCTTGATGTTGAATTGATAAAGACCAGGGATTGATATAGAAGAAGGTTGAGGTCGAGGTTAAGGCGTGAAGAAGGCTAAGGTTGAGGCTGAGGTTAAGAATTTCCTAAACCTTAACCTAAACCTCAACCTGCTCTTTTTTCTCAACCTAAACCTAAACCTAAACCTTGCGTAGCGGAGGTATAAGAATTGAGTAACCTTTACAGCCTTTTTGAGAAACAGAAGGAGTCTATCTCTTTCGATGCCATCAGGATAAAACTGGCATCCCCGGAAAAGATCAGGTCATGGTCTTATGGCGAGGTTAAAAAGCCTGAGACCATAAACTACAGATCTTTCAAGCCGGAGAGAGATGGTCTGTTCTGCGCAAAGATATTCGGACCTACAAAGGACTGGGAGTGTAACTGTGGAAAATATAAGAGGATGAAACATAGAGGTATTGTCTGCGACAAGTGCGGTGTAGAGGTGATCCAATCCAAGGTTAGAAGGGAACGGATGGGTCACATAGAACTGGCTACGCCTGTAGCCCATATCTGGTTTTTAAAGGGTGTTCCGAGCAGGATAGGGACCCTCCTTGATATGAGCTTAAAACTGCTTGAAAAAGTCCTCTATTTTGAGAGCTTTATCGTTATAGACCCAGGGAAGACATCCTTAAAGGAAAAGGAATCACTGTCGGATGAGAAATATCGGAATATACAGCAGGAATATGGAAATAGCATAAATGTTGGTACAGGGGCTGAGGCCATAATGGAACTCCTCAAAAAGATTGACATCAAGGAACTCTGGAATGAACTCCGCCAACAGGTTGCCGTGGCAAAATCCGCTGCCATAAAAAAGAAGCTTACAAAGAGACTTAAGATAGTAGAGGCCTTCAGGAAATCAGGCAACAAACCTGAATGGATGATTATGAATGTCATACCTGTGCTTCCTCCGGAATTGAGACCCCTTGTTCCACTTGATGGAGGAAGGTTTGCCACGTCTGACCTGAATGACCTTTATAGAAGGGTCATCAACAGGAATAACAGGTTGAAAAGACTGATTGAACTCAAGGCGCCCGCTGTAATCATAAGGAATGAGAAGAGGATGCTTCAGGAGGCTGTGGATGCACTCTTTGATAATGGCCGGAGGGGGAGGGCAATTAAGGGTAGCAACAAGAGGCCGCTTAAGTCCCTAAGCGATATGTTAAAAGGAAAACAGGGCCGCTTCAGACAGAACCTTTTGGGTAAAAGGGTAGATTATTCCGGAAGGTCTGTGATTGTAGTTGGTCCTGAATTAAAACTCCATCAGTGCGGGCTCCCAAAGAAGATGGCACTTGAGCTGTTCAAGCCCTTTATCTTTCAGAAGCTTGAGGAAAAAGGATATGTGACCACTATCAAGAGTGCTAAGAAATTGGTTGAGAAGGAGAGCTCCGAGGTGTGGGATGTGCTCGATGAGGTCATAAAGGAACATCCTATTCTTCTTAACAGGGCGCCGACCCTTCACAGATTGGGTATCCAGGCCTTTGATCCGGTCCTGGTGGAGGAGAAGGCCATAAGACTCCACCCGCTGGTATGCGCTGCATTCAATGCAGATTTTGATGGAGACCAGATGGCTGTTCATATACCTCTTTCTGTGGAGGCGCAGATAGAGGCAAGGGCACTAATGCTTTCCATAAATAATATACTCTCTCCTGCAAGTGGAAGGCCGGTAATGCTCCCATCCCAGGATATGGTGTTGGGTTGTTACTGGCTGACAAAGGAGAAGCCCGGAGCGCGTGGGGAGGGGAAGATATTTTCCAATTGTACAGAGGTAAGGATAGCTTATGATGTAAGTGAAATTGAGGAACATGCCAAGATCAAGGTTAGAATAAACAATACCCTGATAGAAACTACTGTAGGCAGGGTTATCCTCTCTGAGATACTTCCAAAATGTATCGACTTCAAACATGTGAATCAGCTGATGAGCAAAAAAGAGCTGATGAAACTTGTTGATGTCTGCTACAGGGAGGCTGGCCAGAGGGATACAGTCCTTCTGCTGGACAGGATAAAAGACATAGGGTTTTCATATGCCACAAAGGCAGGGATCTCCATATGCATAGATGATATGTTTATCCCTAACAGAAAGGCCGATCTGATAGACCGTGCTAAGAGGGAGGTAATTGAGATTGAAAAGCAGTACTCAGACGGACTCATCACAAACGGCGAGAGATATAACAAGGTTATAGACATCTGGGCACATGTTACAGAGCTTATTGCTAGCGAGATGATGAAGGAGCTTGGGAGTGACAAATTCAATTCGATCTTTATGATGGCAGATTCCGGTGCGAGAGGGTCCGCCCAACAGATAAGACAGCTTGGCGGCATGAGAGGTCTTATGGCCAAGCCGTCAGGAGAGATCATTGAGACGCCGATCACAGCCAATTTCAGAGAGGGGCTTACAGTACTTCAATATTTCATCTCAACCCACGGGGCAAGAAAGGGCCTTGCCGATACAGCACTAAAGACAGCAAATTCGGGTTACCTGACCAGAAGGCTTGTCGATATAGCCCAGGATGTAATAGTAAGCGAGGATGACTGTCATGCGGTGGACGGGATATATGTCACATCCCTTGTTGAAGGAGGCGAGATCATTCAACCCCTGGAGGAGAGGATCCTGGGCAGAATCGCTGCTGAGGATATAAAAGATCCGCTTACCAAAGAGGTTATATGCAAGGCAGAAGAGGAGATAGATGAATCAAAGATTGAGGATGTAGTTAATGCCGGTGTCGATAAGGTAAAGATTCGTTCGGTACTTACCTGTCAAGCCTTGCGTGGTGTATGCAAAAAGTGTTATGGAAGGGATCTTGCCAGAGGAAGGCTAATAGAGAAGGGAGAGGCAGTAGGGGTTATTGCGGCACAATCTATCGGTGAGCCGGGTACTCAGCTTACAATGAGGACCTTCCATATAGGAGGTACGGCAAGCAAGGTGGTGGAACAGACGGTCCTTGAGGCCAAGAATGCCGGAAAATTGAAGTATATTAATCTGAATACTGTAAAAAACAGAGATGGCGATATGGTAGTGCTGAACAGGAACGGCAAGATTGCTGTTTGCGATGAGTCGGGGAGAGAAAAGGAGAAGTATCCCGTAATATATGGCGCCAAGATAAAGTTAAAAGATGGCGCAAAGGTGGTGGCCGCACAGAGACTGGTTGAATGGGATCCATATTCCATATCGATCCTTACTGAGGTTGGAGGAAAGGTTGCTTTCGGAGATATAGTTGAAGGTATAACCATGAAGGAAGAGGTAGATGAGGTTACCGGGCTCTCAAGGAGGGTTATAGTGGATCACCCAGGATCGAGCCTTAGGCCGAGGATATCCTTAAAAGATGAAAGCGGGAAGACCGCAAAGATACCGGGTGCAAATCAGTCTGCAAGATACCTTCTTCCCTCTGGAGCCCATATATTGGTCGAAAAGAACTCTATAGCCTACCAGGGGGATATCCTTGCGAAGATCCCCAGGGAGACTACAAAGACAAAGGATATTACAGGAGGTCTTCCAAGGGTGGCAGAACTTTTTGAGGCAAGAAAGCCTAAGGAGCATGCAGTTATATCTGAGATAGACGGTACAGTTGAATATGGCGGTTTTGTAAAGGGGACAAGGAGGATTATAGTAAAGAACGACATGGGTGATGCAAGGGAATATTATATCCCAAAGGGGAAACATGTCAATGTACATGAAGGTGATTTTATTCAGGCCGGTGAACCCCTTATGGATGGCTCTGCGAATCCTCATGATATATTAAGCGTACTAGGGCCAAAGGAACTCCAGAAATACCTTGTAGATGAGGTACAGGGTGTTTACAGGCTCCAGGGTGTTTCGATAAACGATAAGCATATCGAGGTCATTGTCAGGCAGATGCTCAAGAAGGTGAGGATAGAGGACCCTGGGGATTCAGAATTTCTGATCGGCGGCCAGGTAGAAAGGCTCCTCTTTGCCAGGGAGAATGAGAAGGTTATAGCGAAGGGCGGGAAACCTGCCATAGGGAAACCTGTCCTGCTAGGGATCACAAAGGCATCACTAAGTACGGACAGTTTCATTTCGGCGGCATCTTTCCAGGAGACTACAAGGGTGCTTACCGAAGCTGCCGTAAGCGGAAGGACGGATAATCTCCTTGGATTGAAGGAGAATGTAATTGTCGGCAGGCTTATACCTGCGGGGACAGGGTTGGCAGAATATATGGATACATTTGTTAAGCCCGTAATGGAATTAGCGGAGGAGACACTTCCGGAGTTGGAAGGGGAAGCAGGAAAGGAGCTAGCTGTAGATTCAAAACAGCCTTAAGTTGCTTTGGCCTGAAGGATTCACAAAAGAATCCTCTTTATAAACTTCAATCAACAGAAGTTGTCAGCAAGGAGTGAAAAGCAAAAGCCCCCCAAGGAGGGGCTTTATAGAAAACCTTTGTCCTCAATAAATTAAAACATAGGCAAATACTAATATGAATCGGTACCGGGATATACAAAAAATAAAAAATATTTCTTGACAAAGTTATAGAAGTCAAATATACTCACTTTTTTTTCGGCCCTCATTCAATTTAGCATTAAGGTTTTGGAAGGAGCGTTTGTGCCTACAATAAGTCAGCTGGTAAAAAAGGGGAGAGAGAAGGCGTGGAGTAAGACAAAGAGCCCTGCCTTAAAGGGATCGCCCCAGAAGAGAGGTGTATGTATCAGGGTTTATACAACAACACCAAAAAAACCAAACTCTGCGTTGAGGAAGGTGGCCAGGGTGCGCCTCACTAATGGCATGGAAGTTACGTCATATATTCCGGGGGTCGGGCATAATCTTCAGGAACACTCCATAATCCTTGTTAGGGGAGGAAGGGTTAAGGATTTGCCTGGGGTAAGGTACCATATTATCCGTGGTGCGCTTGATGCTGTGGGGGTGCAGAACAGGAAGCAGGGCAGGTCTAAGTACGGGGCCAAGAGGCCAAAATAACAGGACGATTAACTAGCAACTGTAGATACACGCGGGTTTGCCCGCGGATATCTATGTGAAGGGGGCGACGCTAGCCCCTCTAAATAGAGAAAATTATGCCAAGGAAAAAGGTTACTTCAAAAAGGGAAATACATCCGGACCTAAAATA
>ERZ1292645.588-Hain-H14-02um-R2-588-length-12460-cov-8_pt1 | contig 12460 bp, 12 predicted proteins | sample MGYA00564401_ERZ1292645 | MGnify/ENA primary metagenome ERZ1292645 (study PRJEB36523, sample SAMEA6512644) | groundwater metagenome | collected 2019-01-09 | study: AquaDiva: Metagenomics assemblies of 32 groundwater samples | reverse complement strand
AGGAGGTAATATGTTTCAAAAAATCCTTACGGCATTAGATAACTCAACCTATTCAGACTATGGCATGGAAGATGCCATTGCCATTGCCGATACATTTAAGGCAACGGTTACAGGCTGTCATGCCTATGCTGCCCGTCTCCATGAGACAAGATTCATGGACATGGAAGCAGGACTGCCTGAGCGGTATCAATCAGAGGCAATCCTGAAAAGGCAGCGTGATATACATGAATCGCTTATATCCAAGGGGCTCGGCATTATCTCAGATTCCTACATGGACAGATTTGAGAAAAGATGTGAGGAGGCAAAAGTTCCATGTATCCGTAAAAACAGAGAAGGTAAAAACTTTGTAGAGATACTGAAAGAAATAGAAGAAGGCAATTATGACCTCACAATCATGGGCAACCTCGGAATGGGGGTTGTGGAAAACAGCATTATAGGAAGTGTATGCGAAAAGGTAGCAAGAAAGACAAAAAAAGATATCCTCATAGTAAAAGATAATGCGGCGCTCAAAGGCAACATCCTCGTTGCCATAGACGGAAGCGTTTATTCATACTGGGGTTTGATGATTGCCATTGCGTTAAAAAAGGCATTTAACTGCGAAATAGAGGCAGTAGCGGCCTTTGACCCATACTTCCATCAGGTTGCATTTAAAAACATTGCAGACGCCCTTTCAGAAGAAGCGGCAAAGGTTTTCAAATTCAAAGAACAGGAAAAACTCCATGACGAGATAATAGATAAAGGCATGGCAAAACTCTACGAGGCCTACCTGGACACAGCAGCCAAAATAGCAAAGGTAAGGGGTGTGGACATAAAAACAACCCTCCTGGCAGGAAAGGCATACAACGAAATACTAAAACACATCCATATAACAAAACCAACCCTTCTTGTGATTGGCAAATTTGGCATCCACCATGTGGCTGAATCAGACATGGGCAGCAATGCAGAAAACCTCTTAAGACTTGCGCCGTGCAGCATATTCCTTGGCGCAAGGGGATTTAACCCTGAAGAGATAATCAAAACCGATACAAGCGCCTTGCCTCAGATAGAATGGACGCAAGCGGCATTAAAGAGACTCGAAAAGGTCCCTCCATTTGCAATGGGTATGGCCAAAAAGGCAATAGAAGACTATGCGAGGGAAAATAACCGCGCAAAGATAACAGAAGAGGTTATGGACGAGGCAACCAATAAACTCCTTCCGCCTTCTGCAAAAAAGGCGATGGGGATACCCCCCGCTTAGTCCCCCCTTAAAATAATCCCTGTAAACCCCATAATCATAATGAGTGGTTATGGGGATTTTTTTATATAAAACAGACGCAAGACTTAAGACTGTAGTTTTTGGTCTGTAGTCTGTAAAAGGAAGGTAAAACTATGCAATGGCATAATAAGGAAATAAAAGAAGTCCTTGAAGATTTAAAGAGTTCTCCTCAGGGGCTTTCTTCAGAAGATGCGCAAAAACAGCTTGAAGAATATGGTCCAAATGAACTTTTAGAGAAAAAAAAGAAGACCCCTTTTGCAATGTTCCTTGACCAGTTCAAGGACTTCATGATTATTGTCCTTATCGCTGCCGCCATTATTGCCGGCGCACTGGGTGAAGCGGCTGACACTATCGCCATAGCAGTAATTATTGTGCTTAATGCCATAATAGGCTTTGTTCAGGAATACAGGGCAGAGAAGGCAATGGCTGCTTTAAAGAAGATGGCAGCGCAATTTGCAACTGTAATAAGAGACGGCAAACTTATAAATATCCCTGCGTCAGAGATAGCGCCTGGAGATGTTATTGTCCTTGAGACAGGCAAGATTGTTCCTGCTGATATGAGACTCATTGAGGCAGTCCAGTTAAGGATAGAGGAGGCAGCGCTTACAGGAGAATCAGTCCCTGTAGAGAAATCTACAAAGGCTTTGCATGATAAGGAGCTGCCTATTGGCGACAGAAAAAACATGGCATACAAAGGGACTGTTGTTAGTTATGGCAGAGGAAAAGGCATTGTGGTTTCAACAGGCATGGATACTGAAATCGGGAAAATTGCCACCATGCTTCAGGAAGAGGAAGAGGTAAAAACTCCACTCCAGAAAAGACTTGCAAATTTTGGTAAAAAGCTTGCCATTGCTGTTTTAGCCATATGCGCAGTTGTTTTTGGCATCGGAATAATGAGAGGAGAGTCTCCAATCCTTATGCTCCTTACAGCCATTTCCCTGGCTGTTGCAGCCATACCTGAGGCGCTGCCTGCGGTTGTAACTATATCCCTTGCGCTTGGCGCAAGAAAGATGGTCAGGCGGAATGCGCTCATAAGAAAACTCACGGCAGTGGAGACACTTGGCTCTGTTACATACATCTGCTCTGATAAGACAGGCACTTTGACTTTGAATAAAATGACAGTAGAGGAGATATGGGTTGATGGGAAGATAATAAAAAGTATCAAAGCATCAAAGCATCAAACTGTCAAAGGCTCTGATACTCTGACACTCTGTATCTCTGACACTTTCTTTACTGCCCTTGCATTAAGCAATGATGCCAACACAGATGTTAACGGTAAAATCATGGGAGATCCAACGGAGATTGCCCTGTATAATATTGCAAAGGATAATGGCTTTGATAAAAAGGAACTTGAAGCAAAATTTCCCCGCATTGCAGAGATTCCTTTTGATTCTGACAGGAAGTGTATGACGACTTTTCATAAAATCACCCCTCACCCTTACCCTCTCCCGCAAGGGGAGAGGGAACTTTTAAAATCCCCTCCCTTGACGGGAGGGGATGAAGGGGAGGGTGAAGTAAAATTTATCTCCTTTACCAAAGGGGCAATAGAGGTCTTGATAGAAAAATCTTCAAATATTTTGACATCAAATGGAATAGAGACCATTGATGCAGAGGAGATTAACAGAATAAGCGATAGGATGGCTGCTGATGGACTGAGGATACTGGGTATTGCTATGAGGAGATGGGAAAGGCTTCCTGATGATATGTCCCCTGAAAATGTGGAAAGGGACCTTACTATTTTAGGTCTTGCTGGAATGATGGATCCGCCAAGAGAAGAGGCAAAAGAGGCAGTTGCATTATGCAAGGCTGCGGGCATAAAACCTGTAATGATAACAGGAGACCACCCTATAACTGCAATGGCTATAGCAAGAAGGCTCGGTATTATTGAAGGAGATTTAAAAACTATAATTACTGGAAGAGAACTTGAAAGACTTTCCATTGAAGAATTTGAGGAAAGGGTTCTTCATATAAGGGTTTATGCAAGGGTTGCGCCTGAACAGAAGCTAAAGATAGTAAAGGCGCTTCAGGATAAAGGACAGTTCGTTGCAATGACAGGGGACGGCGTCAATGATGCGCCTGCGTTAAAAAGGGCTGATATAGGGGTTGCAATGGGCATTACAGGCACAGATGTTTCAAAAGAGGCTGCCCATATGATACTGCTTGATGACAACTTTGCTACAATTGTCAAGGCAGTAAAAGAAGGAAGAAGGATTTTTGACAACATACGCAAATTTATTAAATATATAATGGCAAGCAACACAGGCGAGATATGGACTATATTCCTTGCGCCTTTCCTTGGTTTGCCAATCCCCCTTTTGCCGATACATATCCTCTGGATAAATCTTGTTACAGACGGACTTCCAGGCCTTGCCCTTGCTGCAGAACCAGTAGAAAAGGGGATAATGAACAGACCGCCGCGGCATCCGAAGGAAAGCATATTTGCTCATGGATTAGGCACACATATAATCTGGGTGGGACTTCTTATGGGTTTTGTTTCTATCTTTATACAGGCATGGTCAATTGAGACAGGGCATGCCCACTGGCAGACAATGGTATTTACAGTATTATGCCTGAGCCAGATGGGTCATGTGCTTGCAATACGCTCTGAGAAGGAATCCCTTTTCAGTCAGGGGTTATTATCCAACAAGCCTTTATTGGGCGCTATTGCTCTGACCTTTACGCTGCAAATGGCAACTATATATATGCCGTTCCTGAATCCAATTTTCAAGACCAAGCCTCTATCTTTGAACGAGTTGTTATTTACGATTGCGCTGTCTTCTGTGGTATTCTTTGCAGTGGAAATAGAAAAGTGGTATAAAAGAAAACGAGTAGGTGAGTAAATGTCCTTACTCAAAAATAAAAGGAGGATGTAATCAATATGTACAACAAGGAGCCGGAAAATGTGCAGGAGGTAATAGACATGGTAAAAGGTGTCGGAGGAAGGTTCGGGAAGGTTCCTATAATTGCGGCGGGTGTTATTCTATTACTATTACTAATGGGCGGCGCACCGTGGACTATTGTAGGACCTGGTCAAAGAGGTGTGCTTATCAGATTGGGCGCTGTGCAAAAGGGCGTTCTCGCCGAAGGATTGAACTTCAAGATGCCATTTATTGACAGTGTTGTGAAGATAAACGTGCAGGTGCAAAAGAACGAGGCACGGGCAGAGGCAGCTTCGAAAGACCTCCAGGTCATATCTACAGTCATGGCCACAAATTATCACCTGGTCCCGGAGGCAGTGGACGAGGTGTATCAAAAGATAGGGATGGCATTTGAAGACAAGGTGATCCAGCCTGCGGTGCAGGAGGTTATCAAGGCCGTAACCGCTAAATACACAGCAGAGGAGTTGATAGCAAAAAGAGGAGAGGTCAAATCTGCCATACGGACAGAACTGACCGACAGGCTTGCAGTTTTCAATATCAAGGTTGTCGAGGTATCTGTCGCGGATTTCAACTTCTCCAAGACATTCAATGAAGCCATAGAATCAAAACAGGTGGCGGAACAGAGGGTTGCCCAGGCAAAGAACGAATTGGAAAGGATAAAGGTAGAAAACGAACAAAAGATCACACAGGCAAGGGCCGAGGCCGAAGGGTTAAAGCTTCAGAGGCAGGAGATAACAGAATCCCTCCTGAAACTCAGAGAGATTGAGAACCAGCGGAAGGCTATAGAAAAATGGGATGGAAAACTGCCGAGCGTAACAGGCGGGACTGTTCCATTTATACAGGTAAAATAAATAATACTGTAAAATGCTTATAAGAACCCTATCTGTATGGCTCATTGGATTGCCTGTTACAATATTCATTTTTATCCTTGTAATCATTTCGCTTGCGTTTGACAGGAGCGGCAACAGCATCCACTCTATCGGCGCTCTATGGAGCAGAATCCTGCTTTTTTTAAGCGGCGTAACTGTTGAGATAAAAGGCGCGGAAAATCTACTTCAAGACAGTCCCCAGATTCTTGCGTCAAACCACAGGGGGGCATTTGACATTTTAGCTTTGCAGGGATTTATTCCCATTCAATTCCGCTGGGTTGCAAAAAAGAGCCTCTTTAAGATACCCATCATCGGATGGTCTATGAGCCTTGCGGGATATGTAAGCATTGACAGGGAAAAGGCAGGGAGCGCCTATAAGAGCATAGAAAGAGCGGCTGAGAAGGTAAAAAAGGGGGCGTCTGTTCTGATATTTCCGGAAGGCACGCGAAGCGCTGCAGGCAACCTCCTCCCATTTAAACGAGGCGGGTTTTTGCTTGCGATAAAAAGCGGCGTCCCGATTGTGCCGGTGTCAATAAGAGGCACTGAGAACCTAATGAAAAAGGAGAGTATTTTAATAAGGCCGGGGGCCGTAAAGGTTGTTATAGGAAAGCCAATACCTGTATCGGATGCAGATGAGAAGCTTCTCATGGAAATGGTTAGGAAGGCAATTGAGGAGGGACTTACAGCCTGTTAGGGATTATTATGTTAGATTGCAGAGATGTTCATGCCGCGTTTAATAAAGAATAGGTCTAAAAAGAGCGGCCTTCTCCCCGGAACACTTGTCCATATCGGTGAAAAGAGGGAAAAGGATGTAAATATCTTTGTCATTGATTATGACGAGGCAAATGTCCATGAAATAGAGTTAAAGGCTGTAGAAGAATGTATTCCTTTAAAGGAAAAGCCAACTGTAACATGGATAAATGTTGAGGGGCTCCACCGCTCTGACATTATTCAAAAGCTTGGCGATTGCTTCTCTTTACATCCGCTTGTCCTTGAAGACATCCTGAATACAGACCAGCGTCCGAAGATAGAGGATCATGGCGATTATATTTACATTGTCCTTAAGATGCTGCATAAAAAGAGCGGAACAGAATTTATCGCTGAACAGATTAGCATAATACTTGGCAAGAACTTTGTAATCTCATTTCAGGAAGGGATAAAGGGGGACGCATTTAACCTGATTAGAGAAAGGATAAGGAGCGGGAAGGGACGGATACGGGGTCTTGGAACGGATTATCTTGCATACTCACTTATAGATGCAATCGTAGACAACTACTTTGTCGTGCTTGAAGAGATGGGGGAAAGGATAGAAAATCTTGAAGATGAACTTGTCAAAAACCCTCAGGCACAGACTTTGCACAAGATACATGTATTCAAGAGGGAGATGATATATTTAAGAAAAGCCGTATGGCCGTTAAGAGAGGTAATAAGCGCAATGGAAAGGAAGGAATCTCCTCTCATCAGGGACACCACATCCATATATCTCCGGGATGTCTATGACCATACAATACAGGTGATTGACACAGTTGAGTCGTATCGCGAGATGCTTTCAGGCATGCTTGATATATATCTTTCAAGTATAAGCAACAGGATGAATGAGATAATGAAGTTTCTAACCATCATCGGCACAATATTCATACCTCTCACCTTTATAGTCGGCATATACGGCATGAACTTTGAATTTATGCCTGAATTAAAATGGCGGTATAGCTATTTCGTGGTCATTGTTGGAATGTCTGCAATAGCAGTCATGATGCTTTTCTATTTTAAAAAGAAGAAATGGCTATGAAGCATGCGCTACGGTGTTGCAGCCGCTTCCTCATTTGTTGCGCTTCGAGGTTGAATGTTGGGCAGGGCAAGATGCGTTATATTGCCTTTTTCAGGCTATCAACTATCGCTTTTATCCTGTCAGGCTTTGTCTTTAACGACGCCCTGTTGCAGATAAGTTTTGATGTAACCTTCATTATCTCCTCTACTTCCACAAGGCCGTTTCTTTTTAATGTCTCGCCGGTTTGAACCAGGTCAACAATCCTCTCCGAAAGGCCGAGGAGCGGGGCCAGTTCAATAGAACCGTAGAGTTTTATTATCTCAACCTGTATCCCTTTGTTCATAAAGTGCTTCAACGTAATGTTCGGATACTTTGTGGCAACCCTTATGTGTGTCCAGTGTCTTGGGTTATCTTTTTTGCCCAGTTCCTTGGGCTCTGCAACAACCATCCTGCAAATGCCGATGCCTAAATCAAGAGGTTCATAGATATCCCTCTCCTGTTCCAAAAGCACATCCTTCCCTGCTATACCAGCATCTGCGGCGCCATATTCCACATAGGTCGGCACATCCTGAGACCTTATTACCATGAACCTGATACGGCTCTTCTTATTTTCAAAGATAAGTTTTCTGCTGTCTTCCATGACATCGGAACAGTCAATGCCTATCTTTTTAAAAAGGGCAACAGCCTCTTTCAGAATCCGGCCTTTCGGAAGGGCAATGGTTAATTCGGATTTAGGATTTATTCTTACTTGTGTCTTTTTCATGTTCTCACCCTCTTTATATTTGCCCCCAGTTTTGAAAGTTTTTCCTCTATCTTTTCATAACCCCTGTCCAGGTGATAAACTCTTGCAATCTCTGTTACCCCCTCTGCCGCAAGGCCTGCTAATATTAATGATGCGCTTGCCCTTAAATCTGTTGCCATGACAGGGGCGCCGTTGAGAGACGGCCTCCCTTTTATAATCGCATTTCTTCCTTCTATCTTTATATCCGCTCCCATTCTCCTTAATTCGCTTACATGCATAAACCTGTTTTCAAATACTGTCTCTGTAATTATAGAAAGGCCACTGGCTATGCTCATCATCGCCATCATCTGCGCCTGCATATCAGTGGGAAAACCCGGATAGGGGAGGGTCTTTACATCAACGCTTTTCAGATGGGAATTTCCTGTAACACGCACTCCGCCATCTTCCATTTTTATTCCCACACCTGCCTCTCTTAGTTTTGCATCCAACATCTCAAGGTTTTGCAAGGGGCAATTTTTAATAAGCACATCGCCCTTTGTCATGCCTGCCGCAATCATAAATGTCCCTGCCTCTATCCTGTCAGGCATAATCGTGTGCGTTACCGGTTTCAGGCTGTCAACGCCTTCTATGCTGATGCAATCTGTGCCTCCGCCTTTTATGCAGGCGCCCATCTTGTTTAATACATTTGCCAGTTCCGCCACCTCCGGCTCACATGCGGCATTTTCCAACACTGTAACACCATCGGCAAGTGTTGCCGCCATCATGATATTCTCCGTGCCTGTTACTGTAGAGATATCAAAAGATATCCTGGCGCCTTTAAGCTTTTCTGCCTTTGCATTGATGTAGCCGCCGTCTATCTTAATATCAGCTCCCATCTTTTCCAAAGCCGTCAAATGGAGATTCATCGGTCTTGCGCCTATTGCGCATCCACCGGGCAAAGAAACCCTTGCCATTTTAAATCTTGATAGAAGCGGCCCCAGCACGAGAGACGATGCCCTCATGGTCTTGACTAATTCATACGGCGCTTCCGGATTTTTAAGGTCTCTGGTTCTAATCTTTAAGGCATTGCCATCTTCCTGAATTTCAGCCCCGATATAAAGAAGCAAGGTTTTTATAGTGTCAATGTCTTTTAGTTTCGGAACATTATAAAATATATTCCAGTCATCGGTTAAAATAGCCGCGGAAAGGATTGCCAATGCCGCATTCTTAGCGCCGCTTATCTCTACCTCTCCAATTAGACGATTGCCGCCTTGTATAATAATCTTATCCATGCCTATACCTGCAATGCCATATTATGGCCTTTTAATGCCTCTGTCTGATAATAATGTGTGAGCGCTTCTATGAGTTCGTTTAAGTCTCCTTCCATTACAGCATCAAGTCTGTGAAGGGTAAGGCCGATCCTGTGGTCTGAAACACGGTTTTGAGAAAAATTGTATGTCCTTATTTTTTCGCTCCTGTCTCCTGTCCCGACCTGACTTTTTCTTTCCATCGCAATATTAGTATCCTGTTCCTTTTGCTTTATGTCCAAAAGTTTCGCCGCCAGCATTTTCATGGCCTGTTGCCTGTTTTTATGCTGGCTCCTTTCAGCCTGACACTGGACAATAATATTTGTCGGGAGATGCGTTATCCTTATAGCAGTCTCCACCTTATTTACATTCTGCCCGCCTGCGCCGCCGGCCCGAAAGGTATCAACCTTTAAATCTGCCTCTTTTATATCTACTTCAACCTCTTCGGCCTCAGGCAGCACTGCCACAGTAATAGTGGATGTATGTATCCTGCCCGATGCCTCTGTTGCCGGAACCCGTTGAACGCGATGCACACCGCTCTCGTATTTGAGCTTGCTGTATGCGCCCTTGCCGGCAATTATGGCTATAATCTCTTTTAATCCACCCATTCCTGTCGGGCTGCTGCTTAATATCTCCACCTTCCATTTTTGAACTTCAGCGTATCTCGAATACATCCTGAAAAGGTCGGCAACAAATATTGAGGCCTCATCGCCGCCAACGCCTGCCCTTATTTCAAGCAGTATATTTTTTTCATCATTCGGATCCTTTGGAATAAGAAGGATTTTGAGTCTTTCTTCCAATTCAGTTTTTCTTTTTTGAAGAACAGGGATTTCTTCTTTGGCTAAACCCTTAAGCTCTTCATCCTTTCCTTCTATAATCGCCTTGTTTTCCTTTAATTCATTCTCTGCTTTTTTTAATTCATTGTATGCCTCCACCATCTCAATCAGAGACGAATGTTCCCTGCCATACTTTTGAAAGCTTTCCTGGTCAGAAATAACCTTTGGGTCGCTTAAAAGGTTTCCGAGTTCAATATATCTTTTTTCTATTTGTTCAAGCCGGTTAATCATAATAAATTCCTAAACTCTTCTCTTATCTTATCTGGCCTGCCGCAGGTCATTTCACCTTCAGTGCATTTGCCTGTGCTTACACAGCCCGGACCTGCTTTTTTAAATATAAATGGCGCCTCTTTTTTTGCAAGGGCAAGCATCCTCTTTGCCATCTCCCTTATCTCCCATTGAGCCCTTTCACAGGTGCGAAGGCCGAAAAAATGCAGAAGTTCCCTGGCATTCATTGTAACTATAATCTTTGTCTCCGCAGCATTTGGAAGTATATATCTGGCGTCTTCTGCCGGTATGCCTGCCTCAATCATCTCATTATAGAAACTGTAGAGAGAGGCTGTGATATCAGAAAATTTTTTCCCTATTTTTGCATTTTTCTTTATAGAGGGCGGGGTTACAAACTCCAGCCCCTCTTTGAATTTAACATACCGCTGACTTTGCTGAGAATATGACGCAAGCCTGTGACGCACCAACTGGTGAGATGTGGCCCTTGATATGCCTTCTATGCCAAAGGTAAAACCGGCATGCTCCAGAACAGAGAGATGTCCCATCTTGAGAATCTTAGTCAGAAACTTCTCATAAGAGACACCAGTAACACTCTCTTCTAATTGAGATATATTGCTATCCGAATAGCAGAGTTTGGCAGCCAGAACTACGGTCTTTTCAGGGGCCGGGGTAAAATTAAGGAGGGTTACATTCATAGAATACAGTGTCAAAGCATCAGAGTGTCAAAGAGTCAAAGTTTTTGTTTTTATCTCTAATACTCTGACTCTCTGACACTATATATCAGATTGCCTCTTTCTTCTTATATTTCTTCTTAAATTTCTCCACCCTGCCGGCAGGATCCACTAACTTTTGCTTGCCTGTAAAAAACGGATGACAGTTAGAGCATACCTCTACCCTTAAATCCTTTTTGGTAGACCTGGTTTCCGCAATAAACCCGCAGGCGCACTCAATAGCAGTTGTTTCGTATTTTGGATGTATTTCTTCTCTCATACAACCTCCCAAGAATATTTAAGCCTTAGATAATAACAATTGTGTCAATTAACTGCAAGAAAAATTTGCGGGTATTTTCACATGACAGCTTTTATCCCATCATTCCGGAAAGGGGCCTTCCTGCAAGGAGGTGCATATGCAGGTGAAATACTGTCTGCCCTCCATCCTCGTTTGTATTTATAACAACCCTGAAACCTTTTTTACTGACGCCGAGCTTTTCAGCTGCCTGATTAGCCATTGTAAGCATATCGCCCAGAAGGCCTTTATCCTTGCATTCAAGAACAGTTGAAAAATGCCTTTTGGGCATTATGAGTATATGCGCCGGCGCCTGCGGGTTTAGATCTTTTATTGCAATAAGACTGTCATTCTCCAATACTATTGTTGAAGGTATCTCCTTTTTTGCTATTTTGCAAAATATACAGTCCATAATTGCCTCCTGAATCAGTGTAATCTGGTTATATAATCAGTTTAATCATGATTTCTTTCTTGATGCCTTTTCTTTTAGACCTGATATGCCGGCCCGTCTTTTCAGTTCATTTAATATCTCCTGCAAAGAAATATCCTTTTGCCCGAGCAAAATAAATGTATGAAACAAGAGGTCTGCCGTTTCATGGATAATCTCTCCCTTCTTGCTGCCTTTTGCGGCATCAATCAGTTCAGCGGACTCCTCTTTTACCTTTTCCAGAATTTTATCAATACCCTTTGCATACAGGGATGCAACGTATGATTTTTCCGGCGCGGCCTTTTTTCTCTGTTCTATGGTTTTAAAGAGTTCTGATAAAACCGCCAAACCTGCGGCTTCTTCTGCGCCTTTATCAATCCTTCTGAAAAAACAGCTCCTCTCCCCTGTATGGCATGCAACCCCAATCTGATTAACCTTTAAAAGCACAGCGTCTTCATCACAATCATAGTAAATGGCCTTAACCTCCTGAAAATTTCCAGAGGTCTCGCCCTTAAGCCACAATTTATTTCTTGAACGGCTGAAGTAATGCGCCCTGCCTGTGAACACTGTCTTTTCCAATGACTCTCTGTTCATATATGCCATCATCAGAACTTCACCGGTAGCATAATCCTGCGCAATTGCAGGGATAAGCCCCTTTTCATTAAATTTTACGCTGCTTATATCTATTGCTGCTGTCGACATTATTTACCTCTCACCGCTTAAACAGCTCTTTATGCTTTGCAAGATAGTATACAATCGCGCAATTTAATATCAGGACGCCGATGTAGATAGTTGTCTGCTCCTGAATAATCTCATATATCTCAAACGGAATAAGGAGCGCAGTTGCAATTACTGTCAGCCATTCTGCCCATCGTTTCCTCCTATGCAGGCCGTAACCCATTGCTAGATTCAGCAAGGCATAAGAAACCATGCCGATTGAAACCCCGATAATCGTTCCGTTTTTAATCATCCCTATCTTTGTTATCACGGCCTCTATATAGCGGTTATCCATATCAAGGTCAAAGTAGTCAACAATCTGATTGGTAAACACCTCCATGTCTTTATTTATAAGGTTTATAACGCCAAAGGATAAAAGGGTGGCAATTATTCCCAGGGTGAATTTTTCAATAATGATAATTTTTAGAAAGGTCTCATGCTTTTTCAT
>ERZ1292645.587-Hain-H14-02um-R2-587-length-12469-cov-14_pt1 | contig 12469 bp, 14 predicted proteins | sample MGYA00564401_ERZ1292645 | MGnify/ENA primary metagenome ERZ1292645 (study PRJEB36523, sample SAMEA6512644) | groundwater metagenome | collected 2019-01-09 | study: AquaDiva: Metagenomics assemblies of 32 groundwater samples | reverse complement strand
TGGAAAAGCCAAATCCGTTTGTGCCTTCACTGCCATAATCAACGCTAAAAACATTCAAGGGTTGTGTTGAAGAAAATAAGTATTGCGCTACTTCATTTGGGCTCAGCTCTTGGGCATTGCTAAAATCATTCAGCCTTGATACAGTGTCTTCAAAGCCTCTGCTTGCATCATGCTTGTAATACCTGCTCCTATCAATATGATAAACAGCAATGCTTTTCCTTCCCTGCATTGTCATCGGCGCAAATGCGCCAAAGTTTTGTGCATTTGGAATTATGAGTTTGTCGCTTAAGGATTGACTGCCTGCAAATATCCTGTACCACAAAGAATTGTCGCTTGGATTTCTGGCAATTATTATGTCTCTGTTGTCCCGATAATATTTAATATCCTCTGGAATAAATCCAAAGTTCTGCAAATAAAAATTAGTTGCATCGCCGTTAGGTGTTGCAGCGTCATTTATTGCATTTCCCAATAAGTCAGTTTCGAATATTTTTTTCTCGACTTGGGGTTGTTGGGCATGCGACCTTCTCTCTATTAGTCTTTCCAGCCCACCAGCCACGGCTCCGCCAATTATCTTGGCTGCTTTTCCATTATAAATTCCTGTTGCAGCTATTCCTGCAGCTCCTTTGAGAAAACTTCTTTTCTTGGGGTCAAACATGGATGAATGTATAGTTTTACTTCTTTTTAAATCTTTCTATTTTTTGTTATTAAATAGTGGTTATTCATCTTGATAGCAAATATTAAATATAAGTCAAATAATTTGTAATTTAATTGGCGCTGAAATTAAAAAAGAGGAGCATAATGAGGAAAAAAATTCTTTTGTTTGTATTAATTTTTGTGATTTATATTTTTAATGCCAATGCCCAAGGCGGTTGGTACAGAGAGGGAAAGATAATTGACCCAGGAGGCAACGTTATAACTCCTCCAGGTGTAATAAGTCCTCTTGGTGTTTCTCCTTTGATGTATGAGGTTCCTATCAATACGCCTCCAGGCATTTATTCTGCGAATATAAGAATATGCAATGCACTTGGATGCGGTCCTTGGGCTGCGGCTTCTGTCGAGGTAAAGCCGGGAATTAATCCTTTATGTTTGCCTGCTCCTCAGCCGGATTGCGGTCCAAGTTGCGGTGTTGTTGACCCGTGCCCTGGCTCTACCTTCTGCAGTCGAGACAACGATTGCGGTCCTCCTGCTTTTTTTGATTGTTCAAGCAATTGTTGTTGTCCTGCAGGAAGGATTTGGAATCCTCTAACGGCGAGTTGTGTACTAGCATTGATTGGTCCAGGCCCCTGCCCCGGCGGAGCTAACCCAGGCGACCCATGTAATGGCTGTGGCGGCAGGTATGATATTATTTGCCTTTGCCCAATTTGTCCTGGTGGTGGAGGTGGAGGAGGCGGTGGTGCCGTATGTGTTGATGGTACAACACAAATAGGCAGAGGATGCGACAATTGTGGAACTCAGCAAAGAACTTGTGTTGGAGGCGCTTGGGGCCCATGGAGTTGTGTTGGTGAAGGTCCTTGCGCTCCTGCAACAACTCAATGCGCAAACAACAGGCATCAAACTTGTAGCGCAGGATGCGCATGGGTTAGTGATGGCACTGATGCTGATGCTGGTGGTGTTGACAGGCAATGTGAGGACACAACTTGTGACATGAATGCTGCTACAAGAGGAGTCTGCGACCTAGCAGTTGCTGGAAAATGCATAGCTAAAACTGCAACAGAAACAGATTGCGCAGATTCCTTAGACAATGATTGTGATGGTTTAAGCGACTGCAATGACAGTGACTGCGGAGGAACATTGACAGGCACTGTAAGGAATGAACTCTCAAACCCAATTGAATCTGCCGAAGTTGATTTAAGGCGAGGGCTCTCGATAATTGAATCTGCAACTACTCCAGCAGATGGAACTTATTCAATCAGCTCAAACTGCGGAATATTTGATATTTCAGCTTCTCATACAGATTACCTGCCAAAAATAATAACCGGGGTTAACATTCTTGCCCGGGGAGCTGCCACAATTGATTTTAAGCTGCTTAAGGGAACATCTTGCGAGGAAGACTGCACTTATGTTTCAAACAACATTGTTCATGCGGAATGCTCCGGCAAAAACGGATGCAGCTTTTGTGATAACAAAGCAAAAGACGTTTGCGACTTATCGCAGCCTGGCTGGATAAGGGATTACAGTGCAACCCATGAAGTAGAATGCGGGGAAGGGTGCCCAAGGCTCAAGATAAAAATACCGGCAACTGTCACATGCAATAAAGGAACTCTCGTAAAGCTTGTAAAGATTATGTCATATAACGGAAAGGCAGTCAAGATGGTTGTGGTGACCTGCGGCTAAAGAATAGAAAAATAGATATAGGAGTTATAATAGCTATAATTATTATGGAAGGCACGACTATATCCGTCAGCGAAAAATTTCATGACATGCTCAAGAGCAAAGGCATGAAAGATGAAAGCTACGAAAGTATAATATTAAGAATGCTCAAGATTGAATTTCTGAAGGATTACAAGGAATTTCAAAAATCAAAAAAAATGCCGTTAAGGAAAGAAGCTGCGAAGCCCAACAAAATAGCGCAAACTCCTGCCGCCAAGCCAAAGAAGTTGGACACATTGCCTGCTGTGGTAAAATCCAAGCCATTGCCAAATAAAGCGCTTAAAAGACGGCAGCAGAAAAAGCCCAAAAGGGCAATAACTGTTAAGATGCCGAAAAAGAAGTTTCCAAAAGCTCCAGGAGCCAAAATTAAAGACGGAATTAAGCAGTGGAAGTATGGAAAAAACCTGGAATTGCAGGATTTAAAGACGCAGCTTGGGCTGGCTAAGCTCTCGAACGATGCTGCTAAAATAAGTGAATTAGCTGTTTCAATAGCCAAATTAAAAGAGGAGCTGGAGCAGAAATAAGATTTCCTAATACTTATATAATATTAAAAAATACTTACATAGTATCAATATCATTTGAATTGTTATTTGAATAATTAATTGAATGGCTAAATTTACCTTCGATTGCCAAAATAATTAGATATTTGTCATTACTAAATCTGCCTCAGAATGCAAAAAAATCCAAAGGAATGCAAGAAATTCAAAAGATAAGTAAAGAAACTCAAGAATATATTTATTTTCAATATTGAAAATATTATTGTTATAGCTAAACCCAAATTTTGCCCAATTTTGGAGTATCATAACTTTAGTAGCCCAAACTGAATATGTAAATATGAGATTCATGCTGGACACCTTAAACATCATATGTTTAATAGCCCAAACTGAATATGTAAATGCAATAGTTCAAGTTGGACCATTCTAGCCATATTTAAACCTGCAACTATAACAAATAAGATAAGAGTGTGCTTATACTATTAATATCGACTGCAGTTACTATATTTTTTATAACAAAGAGAGACCGGTAAAAATTAACAAAAACAGCAATTATCTTTGCTGTCAAAGAATTTCATGGATGGCTTAATATCAGGAGAAAAAAACACGAAAGCTACGAGGGAAATCATTAAGGAAATGCTCATACTGGAAATATGGAAGGAATTCCAGCAAAAGATATAGAGATGTTATGCTTAGATTTAACAGCAAAATACTAACAGGTTTTCACATTAAGAGGGCGCTGTTATGAAGCAATAATCACTTAAATAGTATACTAAAATACTTACATGATATTAATATTATTTGAATGGTTATTTGAATAAGCAATTGAATGGGATGATTTTCCATCAATGAAGCAATAGGAGGGGAATAGGCATTTTCGCAATATAATCCTTGACGGTTAATGTATCTCACACTGATAAATATTATTAGAATAAATTAAATAATAAAAATATTCTTGGCGCTTGGAATGTAAAAAAGTGAAAGAAATCAAAAATATATTTATTTTCAATATTGAAAATATATTTTAATCACATTTTTAGTTATTACAAAGCTTATGATGCAAACTGCATATGTAGGGCTGAGAGCGATTATAAAATAACCAATTGACCATATCCAAAATAGTTTCTATAATTAATTAGGAATTATTGGAACCATATTTTTAGTGATGCTTACATTTGCAATAGCTTATATAACAAATAAGTCTTAATTAAGAATTATGTTAATCACAAGTACATTATCAAAAATAATCTCCATACTGTTTATGGCCGAGATAAAATCTTAATTTAATTATAACGACGATGATGCCGCAGAATAGAAAAATAAATATAGGAGTTATAAAAGCTATAGGTATTATGGAAAAGTCAGCAAAAGCCACAACTATTTTGGTTAGCAGGGAATTCCATGAGTGGCTGAAGAGAAAGGGAAAAAAAGACGAAAGCTATGAGGATATTATAAAAAAAATGCTTTCGGCTGAAATTGTGAAGGAATTGTAGTTCAGACATCATGCAAATTCCGCCAAATTTATGGCTGAATTTCACTCCAATAAGGCTTGAAGCACCAATCATTTAATCATCTATAAATACCTATTTAATATATTAAAATACTTACATGACACTATTGCCATTTGAATTGTCATTTGAATGCTTATTTGAATTGATTTTTATCACCCGAGAGAAAAGATATCTTTAAATACAACCCAAGAAATAATTAAAGAGGAGCAATTCCCATACGACATGCCAAAATCAAACTTTAAGATTGACGAGCTAGCGCTTGTTCTTATTGTAGCCATTGCAGCTATGATTGTAAGCATTTATGATAAAAGCAATAAGAATATGGGAATTGAAGCAGAAAGGATCGCTGAATTAATTCTAGACAATCACGAGCTAAGTTTTGCGCATAATGGGATTATTGACGAAAACAAGCTGCAAAAGATTCAGCTTATGGACTACAGCACCTTTAAAAAATCCATTGATGCAAAAAAGGATTTCTGCATTTCTGTTGAAGACGAGAATGGCAATGTTATTTTTGCTAAGGGCTCTGCGAGGCTGAATGGGAATGGGCTGCATTGCAGAGAGTAAAATTTTAAATTTGCTCGGAAACCATTGTTTTGGTGATTAAAATCAGCTCGAAATCGCAATCGTGGTCTATGGATGTTACTTTAGGGGTTATTTTATTTATCGCAGCGTTTTTTATATTTTATGCAATGTTAAATTCAAACTCAAATACGAAATCAAGCGACCTGCAGGAATACGCATCGGCAGTTGAGAAGGAATTTGCTTCTGATGAATCTTTTTTAAGGGTAGTTGACAACAAAGAGGTAAACACCAGCAGAGTCGTTGGCTTGAAAAATTTAACCTATGAAGAGCTAAGAAGAAGATTGAGGATAGAAAGCGATTTCTGCATATACTTTGAAGATGAAAATGGGCAAATAGTTTTGATAAACGACAGTTTCACGGCAATTGGAACCGAAAACATAATGATAGGAGGCGCCCCTTGCAGTCAGAAATAGGAAAAATAGCTTATATGATTTAAGCACTTTAATTTAATCAGAAAATGGCAATCACATAAATAACGAAAACCTATAAATACTTTGTGTTATAGGGTTATTATTTAGCATCAGGAAGTTAAATTTCAATCCGTCGCTTCGCGACATGAGTTACACTCGGCAAAAATTTTGGTAAATGAGTGAGCGAGAGTTCGCCTCGAGCTCACTCTCGCAGGTCACACAATAAATTTTCGCCTCGGAATATGACAATGAATAAATAGGCGAGGGCGAGCGATATGGCAAACAGCGAGCCCGAGCACAAGAGTTTGTGCCGAAGGCACAGTTTGAAAATTTTTTAAAGATGATGCACAAAAAACTTAAATTTTGCCGAAGGCAGATTGAAATCCTAAAAATTCATTATACAAAATGCTGCATAAAAAAAGAGGTTATTTCTTCGTATTAGACGCATTGCTGGGATTATTCATTCTTGTAATAGGGGTTTTCCTCATCACCTCAACTTATGTTGAAACGCCTAAGCCAACTCAAGTTGGGCTGCTTTCAGACTCTTTGATTGATTTTCTCTCGGGAAAGACAATAAAAAACTTTAACAGCCCATATGCCGGAATTGGAGGTGAGCTTTGGAAGCAAGGCGGTATAACAAATGAAGAAAATTCTCTGCTCCAGCAGATTGGCGAATTCTACTCAACAAATAGGCTGGAAATTGCTGAAAAGTTCATCCAAAACGTTTCAAATGGCGTTATTCCAGACCAGTTCAGTTTCGAAGTCTGGTTTAACAATGTAATTTTGTATCCGAAGGAGCCGTCACTTGAGCATAAGAAGTCAAAATCTGATTCAGAACTTTTGCTTACTTCAAAAAGGATTACTTTTGGCACAATGAACAGCACAACAACCAAGATATGGGGCCCGTACATGGTAGAGGTTTTTGTTTGGGAAAGGGGTACAGCTAAAGTAAGAACAACTTTCACTGAGCAAAGTGTATGCACAAATGCAGAAAGCTTAGGATTATGCGGAGGATTGGACACATTATATGCTCCAGGCTACAAATGTTCATGCTGCATAGAGCATAGCTTTTGCTGCGCCGGCTGTTCATAGTCGTCAAGAAAAGCGTGGAGAGGAAACGAATGAAATATCACAAAAATGGGATTTTTTTCACATTTATTTCAATTACTATAATGACAATATTCATTCTCGTGTTTACTCCGCAGTCTGATGTGTCTCTCCAAAAAGATTTAGAGAGCACTAGAACTAGAGTTAATTCTGTAAACAATTATGTGAATGACGTGGAAAACAGGTACTTCGAGGCAGTTCTTAGGGTATCCGGCTTTGCTGCAATAGAATCCTTGGCCCTCTATATGAACAAAACAGGCTTATACTTGACAGATTTGGATGCCGCATTTTACGAGGTGATTCTAAATGGGACAATCAACAATGTTCCTATAGACCCCATTACAGGAGAAAAATTGATGGAGGATAACACGCTGGTTAACTGGAGCAATAAGATAATTGATGCGGGAAGAGACACTTTGAATGTCAATACCACCATCATCATAAATAATGCAAGCGCATCTCAGACGACACCATGGGACATTGACTTGAGCTTAAGCTTGAATCTTACCGTTAAGTCGGGCACTGCAGATTGGAAAAATGTTGAGGCAGTCACAGCGACATTTGGCATTGAAGGCTTGGACGACCCATATTATTTGATTAATACCCTTGGAGAGTACAGAAACCTAGTAAGCATGTCCAACATTGAGTTTAACAAGTGGAACATCACCCATGTAAGGGAGCACATAAGGAATGGCACATATGTACATTTCCAAAACTCAATTGCGCCAAGTTTCTTGATGAGGTTTACAAACACAATAAGCAACTCAAGCTGCTGCGGCATCGAATCTTTTGTGAACCCAAACTTGATAAGCCCGTCTGACAGGATTGACAGCTATTTGGACTACATGCTTTGGAGCCCTATAAATGATCTGCCATGCGAACAGATTTACAATATAACAAATCCGCCAGGCAGCGAGGGCCTTTGGGATGAATTTAGGCACTTTAAGCTTGACACAAATCACACCTTGTTATACAATATTACTGATGTAGACGCTAAAAAAGCGTGCCCGTAAATAGTTAAATCATGAAGTTGCCTGCCAAAAATAATCAAAGTTGCTACTCTAAGTAAATAACTAAAGTTTTTATATCCTGCATAAAACTGAAGCTTATGCCGCCGCCCGATAATAGCATATTAAGGACAATCGCCGATGAGCTTATGGATTTGGTAAAGATAAACAAAAGAATATCTGTCGAGGAAGCGGCAAAAAAGCTTAAAACGCCGCTTTCAAGCGTGCAGGCACTAGTTGATTTTTTAGTTGAGGAAAGAGTCTTTGGCATTGAGTACAAATTTACAACCCCATATATTTACCTTTACAACGAAGGAATTAAGGAAGCCAGGGGAAAAGACAGAAACTTAACAAAGCAGCTGATAACCAAGGAGCAGTTTTATGAAAAGGCAAAGGAAAAAAAAGTGCCTTACCAGCAAATTGAAACCCTTTGGAGAAAATATCTCCAGCAAAATCTCGCCCACATTAGGGAAGAATTTTTGAGAAAATCAAGGGAAAACAAGTTATCAGATGAAAAAATAGAAAAGCTGTGGGAAAAGTATTTGACGTATTTGTAGCAAAAAATGGATATTGACGAATTTTTGGATAGGGAACTTTCTGACATAGGCATACAATCAGATAATGGTGAAAAACAGGAAATTGGGGTAAGCAGCTCTAAAGAGGAATTGCGGCCTTCACCTCTAATCGAAAATATAAAGACAAATTTATTGAGGGGGAATCTTGACCTTGCAGAGCAGGCCTACTCACAATTGTGGCATATTTTAGTTGTGCAGAAGCTTAAATGGAATAAAGAGCTTTATGAGCAGCTGTCTGTTTTGGGCAGGCAATTTATGAATATAATGAATAGCGCGTATAGCGACGTCAAGAAAAAAGCTGAGCAAATATATGCTCTCATCAACAGGGCGAGGGCTTCGCTGAGAGAGGGAAAAAAGGAACAGCCCTTCAAGCTCTATTCCGAGATACAGGAAATCAGTAATTCTATTCCTAATGTGTTTTTTGAGGAAAAAAGGATTATAGAGAGGCAAATAATAGACTTTTACAAAGAGATTAGAGGCACAACGGACAATGAGCTCTTGAAGAGGGTTTCTGACTTGATACAAGAGATTAATAGGCTGATTGACAACATAAGCATATCTATCAGGAGAAATGACATAACGAATGCAATCGTAAACTACAACAGATGCTCTGAGCTTTACAACCAAATCCCGGAAGGTTTTTTCAGGCACAAAAACTCAGCTGGCATGCGGCTTTTGGATGTTTACAAAAGCCTGAGCATTTACACAGAAATATCAATTCTTCAAAAGCAAATCGAGCAACCTCCGTATAAAAGGGCTCCAGAGAGCACACCATCAAAGCCAGTAACCGCGCCTGCAAAAGCAAATTTGAAAAACGCAGAAGCAGCTCCAAAATCAAGCTTGTTGAAAGAAAAAAAAGAGGATGCGAAAAAGAGCATAGAAAAGGGACTTTACAATGACGCATACAGGCAGATAGAGGAAGCGCTTAAGATCGAGCCAAATGACACAGAGGCTAAAGTGATATTTGCGAGAATAAAGACGTTGCAGTAGAGAACTATTCTCAAGGCAAAAAGCCAATCGATAAGATAATCAAGCCATAATTTAGAGTTCAAAATGGAAATGGGCAGCAGAATAATAGATACATACGAGCTGAATGTCAACAACATAGTTGTAGATGTCACAATAATTTCAAAAGAAGACGAGCCTGTGCCTACCTATAATATTTCCATAACAAACATTAGTGATACAACCAAGATAATTCTTGAAAAAATTAGGGATGAGTTTGTTGCAGAGGAGACAAGAACTTTGAGCGAGGAATCGAGTGTGTATGATGTACAGGAGCAGTTCAAAGAAAAAATACTAAAACTTCTCGCAAAATATTTTCCTAATGCGGAGCACAGAACCATGGATATGCTCATTAACTACATACTGCAGCAAAATATAGGGCTAGGCAATCTTGATATACTGCTTACTGACATAAACCTTGAAGAAATTGTGGTTAATAATGCCAAGGAGTCTGTATGGGTTTACCACAGAAGGTATGGCTGGCTAAAGACAAATGTGATTGTGCCAAATGAGTCAAGGATAAGGCACTACTCAACTATTATAGGAAGAGACGTAGGCAAAGAAATTACTATTTTAAACCCGTTGATGGACGCGCATTTAAAGAGCGGAGACAGGGTAAATGCAACTTTAAGCCCAATATCCTCGAAGGGGAATACACTAACTATAAGAAAATTTGCCGTAAAGCCATGGACGATAACTGACTTTATAAAAGAAAATGTAATTTCTTATGAAGGTGCTGCATTATTGTGGATGGCTGTGCAGAATGAGCTCTCAATTATTATTGCAGGCGGAACCGCGTCTGGAAAGACTAGCATGCTTAATGTGATATCTAATTTCTTCCCGCCGAACCAGAGAATAATCTCCATGGAAGATACAAGGGAGATAGTGCTTCCGCAGGTGCTGCATTGGGTCCCTTTGGAAACTAGGCTGCCAAACCCTGAAGGAAAAGGAGGAATTGAAATGCTCGATTTAATCGTGAACTCGCTAAGGATGAGGCCTGACAGGATCATTGTAGGCGAGATTAGGAGAAAAAAAGAGGCAGAAGTGCTTTTTGAAGCAATGCATACTGGACATTCTGTTTATGGCACATTACATGCAAATAATGCAAAGGAAACTATCAACAGGCTGACTAACCCCCCCATAGATCTGCCCAAGCAGATTTTGTCAGCATTGTCATTAATTGTCGTGCAGCACATTAACAGGCGAACTGGAAAAAGAAGAACTCTGCAGATTGCCGAAGTTCTTTCGGACGGCGAAGCCAGAGTCCTTATGCAGTTAAATCCTGTGAAAGATGTTCTGGAAATCATTAGCGAGCCGCTCGCCATTGCTCAGACGCTGAACCTGTACACAGGACTTTCAAAATCAGAGATATACGCAGATATGCAGTCTAAGATTATGGTTTTAAAATGGATGCTAAGCAGGAATGTAATAGACGTTAATAAAATAGGACTGGTAATGTCAAAATACTACCGCAACAAGCCGTTTATGCAGTCAAAGGGTGTTTGAAATCAGTTTTATACATAGATTGGCGTTATTTTTCCCATTGCTTAGGAACAGGCTTAGAACAGCCAATTTGCCGTATACACCGGCGAAGTACATCAAAAAAACTCTTAATATGAGTTTGTATGCTATTGTGCCTACAATTCTTTTTTTTTTCGTGCTGAAAAAAGCAAAATTGTCTCCGTTCCTGCTCATCCCAATATTTGTAATACTGTATATTCTGATTTTTGAATATCTCCTGCTAAGTGTCAAGGCTAAAATCAGGAAAAGAGAGCGCGAAATTGACAGAGAAGTAATTTTTGTCGGCAGGTATCTGCTTGTAAAGCTTTATTCCGGCAGGCCGTTGCTAAATGCCCTTATTGAAACCTCGGAGGGCAAAGGCATTACATCAAAGTACATCAAAGATATTGTGGACGATATAAATACAGGCAGCACAATAGAAACCGCATTAAACAATGCAATGATATACTCACCCTCAAGCAAATTGAGAAGGATACTATTCCATGTGAATAATGCGCTGCAGCTCGGCATAGATGTTACAAAGCCGCTTGAATCTGCTATCTATGAAATAACCAAGGAGGAAGAGCTTGAAATCAAAAAATACGGCAAAAAGCTCAATACTCTGGTAATTTTCTACATGATTGCAGCAGTTATCCTGCCTTCCCTCGGGGTTGCTATTTTAATAGTGCTCTCGAGCTTCATAAACCTTGCAATTGATTTGAAAGGGCTGTTGCTGTTTGTGTTTTTCATTGTCGTGCTGGAATTTATATTTATAACCCTTTTCAAATCCATCAGACCAGTGGTAAACCTGTAGAATGGCGCTTAAAATAATATTTTTAGAGGAATTTGGCAAGGCATTTGTGCCGAAAAGCCTAATTCCGACTTTAAGGAAGTACATGCTGAAAGCCGGCTTTAATGAAGTTCCCTACAAATTTTTTGGCTTGTTGTTTTACATTTCTTCGCTTGTGACTGCATTGATATTCATAACTATAATTTATCCATATCTTAAGAAATTCTCGCTTGTTGAGTTATCCGTTTATGCCTTCTTGGGATGGTTTATGATTCAGTTCTTATTTGCTGCATTAAGCATCCTGCTGGTTTATTTCTACCTCGACATTAAAATATACTACAGGACGAAAGGAATGGAAGAGGAGCTGCCGGATTTTCTGCAGGTTCTCTCCTCCAATTTAAAGGGGGGAATGACTTTTGAAAGGGCTTTATGGTCATCAATAAAACCAAGATTTGAGGTCATAGGAAGTGAGATGGCAAAGGCCTCAAAAAAAGTCATGACGGGCTATGAAGTAAGCAGAGCCCTTACAGAGCTCTCTGACAAATACGACTCATTAATGCTAAAGCGCACTGTCGACTTGCTGATAAGCGAGGTGGAAAGCGGAGGAAATGTGTCACTCCTTATAGACAGGCTTGTCGATAACTTAAAGGAGGTAAAGTCCTTAAAAGACGAGATGTCGGCGTCGGCAATTGCTTATGTGATTTTTATCTCTATAATTGTAATTGTTATAAGCCCTCTGCTTTTTGCGCTGTCTTTTCATTTGCTTATACTAATACTTAATTTCGTAGCCAAGGTTCACTTTGCAACGCAACGAGTATCAAATTTGCCATTTGTCTTTTCAAAGGTCAGTCTAAAGTCCGAGGATTTTAAGATATTCTCTATAATTACAATTTCAGTAATATCATTTTTTTCGTCGCTAATAGTCTCTATTGTTGAAAAAGGCGACGTTAAAAGCGGACTCAAATATATCCCAATTTACATGTTTGGCTCGATTGCATTATACTTCTTTTTTGTAAAAGTGCTTGGATTGTTTTTTAGTGGAATAATATAAAGATTCAAATTACTGGAGTTGTGCAGATTTTTTCAAAAAAAGCAAATAGTAGTAGTATGATGTT
>ERZ1292645.375-Hain-H14-02um-R2-375-length-16679-cov-5_pt2 | contig 12469 bp, 10 predicted proteins | sample MGYA00564401_ERZ1292645 | MGnify/ENA primary metagenome ERZ1292645 (study PRJEB36523, sample SAMEA6512644) | groundwater metagenome | collected 2019-01-09 | study: AquaDiva: Metagenomics assemblies of 32 groundwater samples | reverse complement strand
CCGTGAAACGCTGTTCTTCCCATTTATACCTTCCCTTAAATATATCCGCTCTTTATCCTTTATGGTAGAGGATTGTGTACATCCGAACCTGCGCATCAACTCTTCTGCATACGAATGCGGTACCCTGAACGTTCGGGAGAGATTGTCTATAATCTTATCCCCTCCACCCGGGACTACAACGGCATCTCTTATATTTCCCCTTATAAATACTATCATATCTGCCGTACCGGCACCAATATCTATTAGAATTACACCCAATTCCCGCTCTTCCTTTTCTACAACTGCGTAACTTGCTGCTATAGGTGAGAAGACCAAATCCCCCACCTCATACCCGGCCATGTTTACACCTTTAACCACATTCTGGAGCAATGTTACCATGCCATCTATACAGTAAAGTTCAACCTCCAATTTTGTAGCATACATACCGAGAGGATTTTTTATCCCTTCCTGTCCATCAACTGTATAACCCTGGGGTATGATGTGGATAAACTGCCTGTCCAATGGCAGTGCCAGCATCTTTGCAGAATCTATTGCCTTATCCATCATCTTCTTCGTAACCTCGTTCTCCTTCTCAGGTATAATAACGGCCCCCCTCGTATTCTCACCCCTTATGTGTCCGCCATTCACATTGACAATCACAGTGTAAACTTCTGTCTCTGACTGTCTTTCCACCTCTTCTATAGCCTTCTCAATAGAATCTATCGTTTCATCCAAATCTACTACCACACCGTCTTTTAATCCTTTGCACGGCACCCTGCTTATACCCAGGACCTTTGCCATGTTATTCTTTTCTAATTTACAAACGCTTGATGATATCTTAGATGTCCCAACATCCAATCCAACAATAATCCTTTCTTTCATTCGCTATCTCCCTATTACTATATCCTTAAATCTCATGTCAACGTATTTAGCCTTGGATTCCATTGCCTCTGGCAGGACATAAGCGAGCAATTTTACCTTGCTGTCAAAATCATCCCCCCGTGCCTTTATCTCTAACCCATCTTCAGTATATAGCAGTATATTATTGGGGTCATGTGCGTCTACCCTTACCACCTTTCTGACAGGCAATAATCCCTTCAAACAGGCAAGTGCTGCAGTCAATCTTTTAGAATCTATCTGCCTGCCAACCCTTATATTGTCTTTCTTCCATCCAATCCCTGTTATCAGGGGAATAGAACTATCTCCCTTATCATCTGCCCCTGCCAATATAAATCCTGATGAATCTATCAGGAACCTCGCGTTATTCAGGTCTAATAATGCGTAGGGTTTTCTCGTCTTAATATTTATAACTAACCTGTTAGGTAATTTCCTCGTTATGATTACATTCTCAGCCTCAGGGATGAGCTCTTTAAATTTACGGGAGTAGAATGATAATTCTACATCAAATATATTTACTCCTTTTAACTGGCTAACGAGTTTGTTTATGGAATCATTCTTATCCACTGCTGCACCCATAACCTCTATATCAGTGACCGTAAAACAACCTGATTTGTATATAAAGAGGTAGAATTGGATAGATAAAAGTGCGAGCACAAAGATAGATAGAAGAACAGGGAGCATCTTCTTTGTTACAGAGAACGCCTTCTTTATATCTAACTTTGGAACTCTCCTTTTCTTGCTTTTATTATTTTTTGATTTTTTCAGCATAAGTTTCCGCACTCCTCGCAATGACAAGACAGAGTTTTTCAAATGAAATACCCGCGGCTTTTGCTGCCTTAGGCAATAAGCTCTTAGACGTAAGTCCCGGGATAGTGTTGACCTCCAGGACTACAGGCGTTCCATCTTCCTTCAATATCATATCCACCCTAGAGAATGATTTGCATCCTAAGCACTTATGTGCAATGAGGGCACTCTCCTGGACACGTTTATATTCCCTCCTGCCAAGATTAGCCGGGCAAATATACCGTGTAGAGTTTGACTTGTATTTCGCATTGTAATCATAGAATCTACGCCCGGGAACTATATTTATAACTGGTAATGGCTTATCATTCAATATCGCTACAGTGACCTCTTTACCAGAGATATATTCTTCCACAATCACCGTGTCATCGTATTTATAAGCCAGGTCGATTGCTTTCTTTAACTTATCCTCAGTTTCCACTAACGACAGTCCAATGCTGGAACCCTGGGAAGAGGGTTTAACAATATAAGGTAAACAAACGTCCGATGAGAGGCAAGTATGCCTACCTCTTTTCTGCGAATGAGAATTCAGGACAATGCATCTGGGAACAGAAAGCCCTTCCTTCTGAAAGAGTTCCCGCGATCTCACCTTATCCATCGCTACTCTACTTGCACTAACCCCTGAGCCTGTATAAGGGATGCCATTTTCTTCCAACATACCCTGAATAGTGCCATCTTCTCCAAACTTACCATGGAGAGCAATAAATACAATATCCACATGTGCATTTTTAATATCATTTATGAGACTATTTATATCCGTTACGTCAATGGCTGCCACGTCAATGCCTGCCTTTTTTAGCGCATAGGCAACTGCCTTACCTGATTTTAAAGATACATCCCTTTCACTGGATAGACCTCCCATCAGAACGCCAATCCTGCCAAACTTTCTCAAATCTTCACCCCCATGAGTTCTATCTCCAATTCAAGCCGTACCCCATGCTTCTTTCTCACCTTCTGCCTGATAATGTCAATTAGTTTCAGGACATCGTCAGCCTTAGCCTTTCCCCTGTTAATGATAAAATTTGCATGTTTATCTGATACCTGAGCATCTCCTGCTATAACACCTTTTAGTCCGGAGGTTTCTATCATCTGACCGCTCGTTAACCTTGCCCCTTCAACGTTTTTAAAGATACAGCCTGCACTCGGCACGTTCAGATCCTGAACCTTTCTTTTATATCCAAGAAATTCTCTCACCCTAACAGCAATATCATCTTTATCGCCTTTAGCCAATTTCTTCAATTTAGCCATGAGGATAAAAGAGTCTTTTAAATTGGAATCCCTGTATCCGAACTCAAGTTCTTCCCTTGAAAGAATGGCAAATGTACCGAGCCTACTACCTATAACTCCAACCTCTTCTACTAACTCTCCTATTCCCCTGTATCCCCCACCGCCATTCCTTACACCTGCATTCATCCTGATAGCGCCGCCCACAGTGCCAGGAATACCTGCAAGAAACTCAAGTCCTGTTAAAGACCTGCTCATAGCCTCTCTAATGAGTTTAGAAATCTTCACGCCGGCACCTGCATAGATAATTCCGTCATCAAGAAATGTTATCTTATCGTAAGCCCTCGTTGAAATCGTAACACCTCTCAAACCCTTATCGCCAACGAGGACGTTCGTCCCCCCGCCTATGACGTGCATTGGGATGGAGTTAGATTTTAGAAACCTCGTCAGGGACACGAATTCCATGGGGTCCTTTAACTCTACCCAGATGTCAGCAGGTCCTCCTATCCTAAAGGACGTATGACAGGATAAAGGTTCGTTAAACAAAATTTCCCCGCTGACTAATTTTTTTATCTCTTGTTTTAATGCTGCACTATTCATAATTATATCCGTGCGATATAATCGCACCGCTACAATTTCTGTAGCGGTGGCATTCATGCCACTGTAAAAGGAAATTCCTATACAATTGAATTAGATTGCTTCGTTGCCGTGCTCTCGCAATGACATGTGGTTTTCAATCTCTCCATTAACGCTGCACTTACCTCCACCACGTCACCAGCGCCTAATACAAGTAACAGGTCACCTTCCTTGAGCACATTAACCAGATGTTCTACTACTTTCTCTTTGGGTAATAATAGCACATTCCTATGACCGCATTCTACCACCTTATCATATATGTTCCTGGTGCTAACGCCATCTATGGGCTTTTCACTCGCACTATAAATATCAGTCAGGACCAGATAATCTGCCAATGAAAAAGACCTGCCGAATAAATCCTTAAAATACATAGTCCTTGTATATCTATGTGGCTGGAATACCACTACCATCCTTTCATATCCCAAATTCTTTGCAGCCAGCAGGGTAGCATTAATCTCTGCAGGATGGTGGGCATAATCGTCAACAATCGTTATGCCGCGGACAGTCCCTTTTATCTGGAACCTTCTGTCCGCACCCCTATAGGTGTACAGCGCCTCTTTTATCTTATCAAAAGGTATGCCTAATTCCATTCCAACCCCTATTGCTGCGAGAGAATTTGAAACGTTGTGCATACCAGGTATACGTAAGTGAACAATGCCAAGCATCTTTCCCTTATAGAAGCATGAAAATTTTGATTCCAATCCTGCCATCCTGACACCCTCTGCATAAATCTCTGATTCATAGGACAGCCCGAACGTCTTATGCCTAACCCCTAAATACTGCAGGACACCCATAGTCTTAGGGTCATCTCCGCAGCAAAAGAGCATCCCTCCCTTTTCTGTCTTCTGGGCATACTCTACATACGCCCTGACGAGATTATCAGAGGTCTTATAATAGTCCATGTGGTCATCATCAATATTTGTAATCACAGAATACCGCGGGGTGAGATACAGAAAAGAACCGTCACTCTCATCTGCCTCTGCTACAAAGTAGTCTCCCTGCCCTAAAGAGGCATTTCCTCCAAAATCGTTCACCTCCCCTCCTATCGCAAAGGTGGGCTTTAATCCGGATTCCTTCAAGACGGTGACTATCAACGAAGTCGTTGTAGTCTTACCATGCGCCCCTGCAACAGTTATCCCGGTCTTGTCTTTCATCATCTCTGCCAGCATCTGCCCTCGCTTAATAATCTTTATCCCGCGAAGAGTTGCCTCTTTCAGTTCAGGATTTGACTCTGATATTGCGGAAGAATATACTACCAGATCAGCATCCCCTATGTTGGATGAGGCATGTCCAAGAAATACCTTGCCACCCAATAATCCTGCCCTTTTTGTAGACTCGTTTAAAGCCACATCAGAACCTGTAACTGTGCAGCCTGATTCAAGGAGGATTTGGGCAAGACCGCTCATTCCGATTCCACCGATACCAATGAAATGAATTTTCTTATACTTTTTTGGCAACCTTTATCACCTCATCTGCTAATCTCTTATCACCATTATGATTGGCGAGGCCTCTACTATTCCGGGACATCCTTTTGAGATGATGGGTATCATTTTTTAGTTCCAATATATGAGACTTTAATATGCCTCCGGATAATCTTTTCTCCTCTATCATAATCCCGGCACCAAATTCTTCAAAAAGCGAGGCATTTGCCACCTGATGCATCCTGGCATGCGGATATGGGACGAGGATACCAGGCAGACCCGAAGCAGTAATCTCAGCGATAGTCGTTGCCCCTGCTCTGGCTATTACTAAATTTGATGCCTTATACGCATCCCCCATATCGTCAAGGAAAGGGAATAACGTATGGCTGATTCCCAGGATAGCATATTCTCTCTTTATCCATTCATATCCATTTTTACCGGAAAGATGCAGGACGTGCAATCCTGTTCTCTCTTCCGGACTCATCAGTATAATCGCCTCAATCATAACCCTGTTGATAGTATTAGAACCTTGACTGCCGCCCATGACTAAGATGGTGAACCTGTCCTCCTCTATACCTAATCTTTTCCTTGCACTCGGTCTATCACCTTTTAATATATCATTCCGAATAGGATTGCCTGTAAAGACTATGGATTTAGCATTTAATGCCTTCCCCGTCTTCTCAAAACTTATAGCAACTTTATCAACGAATGGGGCAAGGAAACGATTCGCCTGCCCAGGCAAAACATTCTGCTCATGGAGCACCATCGGGACCCTCAAAAACAATCCTGCCAGCATTACAGGAACACACACATATCCTCCAAACCCCACCACTACATTGGGTTTAAACCTGAACAATAATATTATCGCCTTTAAAAATCCTGCAGTAAACTTTATGAAAAATATCACGTATTTCAAAATAAAGGGGAGAATAAGAATATCCTTAGGCTGAAAAGACGGCATGCGGACTATGAACAGTTTCTCATAATACCCGTGTCCTCCCTTTTTATACGTCTTCTCTTCCAATTTCCTGCCTATCCCGATAAATAATATCTCGGCCTTATTATCCCGCTTTTTAAATTCCTCAGCAAGACTAATGGCAGGGAATATATGTCCCCCGGTTCCTCCAGCAACAATGACGACCTTCATAACCTGAACCTATGTTTGCCTATGTTAAGCAATAGTCCCACCGCTACCATGTTGCATATCAACGCAGAGCCTCCATAACTTATGAATGGCATAGGCAAACCTTTTGTAGGCACAGAACCGGTTACGACTGCAATATTTATAATCGCCTCTATTGCTATCATAGAGACAAGCCCTACAGCCAATAGATGTCCAAAGATTTCCGTAGCCTTAACCGCTATCTTTGTGCCATAAACTATAAAAAGGAAAAACAGCAATATCACGCCCAATGTCCCTGCAAGCCCCAATTCTTCGCCTATAATTGAAAATATAAAATCCGTATGAGATTCAGGCAGATAAAATAGTTTCTGCCTGCTTTGCCCAAGCCCGACACCCAGGAGCCCGCCTGAACCTAATGCCAGAAAAGACTGTATAATCTGAAACCCAGCCCCCTGCGGGTCATTCCATGGATTCATAAATGCAAGGATTCTTCGCCTTCTATACGTCACATTGAATACGAGTGCATACAGGACAGGTATTGAAGAAAGTATTGCCGGAACCAGGTGCACCAACCTTATGCCTGCTACCAGAAACATAATAAATGCTATCACGCCCATTGCGACTGCAGTCCCAAGGTCAGGCTGCATTAACACAAGTCCTAAACTCATACCTAATATAAACATGGGAGGTAGAAACCCGTGGAAGAAACTCTTTATCTTTGGTTGTTTTCTTGACAGGACGTCTGCCATGTATATGATTAAGGATAATTTGGCAAATTCAGAGGGCTGAAAACCTATTATCCAGAATTTAAACCATCGTCTTGCACCCCCTACTTCCTTACCTATGCCGGGTATCAGGACCAGAATTAACAGAATAGTAGATATGAAGACGAGCATTTTACTATAAGTCTTAAATTTGTAATAATCCATGCTCATTGCCAAACCTGCAAGTATGGCTCCTATGACTCCATAAATAATGTAACGTTTGAGGTAATAAAAACTATCATGCCACTTTTCGTGGGCATAGATACTGCTCGCACTGTATACCATCAATATGCCTGTACTTATAAGCAGGAGGGTCACCACAAATAACCCTATTCTGGTTTCCCGCATATCCTCCTCACTGATTTTTTAAACTCTTCTCCCCTCTCCTCAAAATTATGGAACATGTCAAAAGAGGCGCACATGGGAGAAAGCATGATACAGTCCCCTCGGACTGCGCTGGTATACGCGCACTGAACAGCCTCATCCATTGAATCCGCATTCTTAAAACCCGTTACGCCGTCCAGTGCCTTTCTTATCTTGGGACCAGCCTCACCGAGAAGGACAACCTCCTTGACCTTCTCTCTCACTAAATTTTTTATGAGCGTAAAATCACTCCCTTTGTCCCTTCCACCGGCAATAAGTATTACAGGCAATTCCATGGATTCTAATGCCCTGATTGTAGCCCCTACGCTGGTAGACTTGGAGTCATTGATAAACGTAATCCCATCTTTTGAACCTACATATTCAAACCTGTGCGGCAGACCTTTAAAGTTTGTTACTATTTTTCTCATCGTGTTTGGATGGACGTTGAAACATGAAGCGAGTAGAACCGCTGCCATAATATTCTCTATATTGTGTTCCCCCTTTAGGGAGACTTCCCCCTTTGTGCAGATTTTCACTTTTGTTCCATCAACGTTAAGAAAAATAGCATCCTCATCTGTCCATGCACCTCTAACTTTTTTAAATCTGCTAAAATATAGCACATCTGAGATGAGCCCCTTACCCGCGCCCTTCAGAATGGGGTCATCATAATTCAGGACAGTCCTATCCCCTGCTGACTGGTTTTTAAATATCCTTAACTTACTGTCAAGATACTCCTGCAGGTTCTCATGCTTGTCTAAATGATTCTCTGTCACGTTTAGTATTACAGAGACCTTTGGCTTGAAGTTTATAGTTCTTGCAAGTTGGAATGAACTCACCTCAAGCACAACAACGTCACCCGCATTAGCATCCATTGCTATCTCTACGAATGGCAGTCCTATATTACCGCATACATAACTTTTAATACCACCTGCTTTAAGGAGTTCACCTGTCATGGTAGTAACTGTAGTCTTGCCATTACTCCCTGTAATAGCTATAATAGGCGCCTTGCAAAAGGAGAAGGCAAGTTCTATTTCTCCTATAATCGGGATTCCCTTTTTCTCTGCCCATAATATTGGTAAGGAGTTCGTATCCACACCCGGGCTTACAATCAGCATTTCGCTGCCCTTTATAAAACCCTCAGTGTGATTTCCTGTTTCCACCTTCTTTATTCCCATGCCATCAAGTATCTTTTTATTCTTATGTAAATTATCCCCATTACCATTGTCAGTCACTGAAACATTAGCGCCTGCTCTCAAGAGTAATTTAGCAGCACTAAGACCACTAACGCCAAGTCCAACTACTGTAATCTTCTTATCTTTCAGATTCATATTTACCATTTATTTTAGAAAGTAAGCATATTTGCCTTGAAGATGCATGTTTTACTTAATCTAATCATCTTATCTTCAGCGTAGCAAGACTCAGTAATGCCAGCACTGCCCCTATAATCCAGAATCGCACTGTCACTTTGGGTTCAGCCCATCCCTTTAACTGAAAATGATGATGGACAGGGGCTATCAAGAATATTCTCTTTCGCCGTAACTTATACGAGCCGACCTGAAGTATCACAGAGACTGCTTCTGCCACGAAGATGCCGCCTACTAATAGTAGAACCAATTCCTTCTTTATAAGGACAGCTACAACCCCAATCGCCCCTCCAAGTGCCAGGGCGCCTGTATCTCCCATAAACACGGATGCAGGATAAGTGTTATACCAGAGGAACCCCAATCCTGCACCGACTATACTGGCACAGAATACCGTGAGTTCCCCGACCCCCGGGACATGAAGTATATTCAGATAATTACTAAACCTTATGTGTCCTGTAAGATAACTCATACCGCTGTATGCCAGGGCTACCATAATGATGCATCCTATAGCCAGACCATCCAGCCCGTCAGTAAGATTCACTGCATTTGAAGAGCCAACAATCACCAATGCTGCAAATATACTATAGAATATCCCTAAATTCACTACTAATTCCTTGAAAAACGGAACGTCAAGCCTGCCGCCTATTATAGGGTCATATGAAACTGTCACCCCTATGATTAAACCTAACAGTAACTGCCATAAAAACTTTAGCCTCGGATTTAAGCCCATAGATCTCTTTTTCACCAATTTTATGTAGTCGTCTGCAAAGCCTATTATACCAAGCCATGCAGTTGCAAATATGACAAGCATGACATATTGATTGCTGAGGTCCCCCCACAACAATGTAGAGCCTATTATGGACAATAATATCAATATCCCTCCCATAGTGGGCGTCCCCTCTTTACCTTTATGCAGCGGATATAATCCAGGGCATTCATTCTTCCGAATATTCTCACCGACTTTAAGCTCGGATAATTTTCTTATAAGGGCGGGACCAAGCAGCATGCTCAAGGCGAATGCAGTAACAGCAGCCATTGCGGCACGGAATGTGATATATCTGAATATGTTAAACCCGAAGAATAATTCCCTTAATGGGTATAGTAAGTGGTAAAACACCCTATAATCTCCTCCATCTTCATGCGCCTTGAACCTTTAATCAGGACTACATCACCTGTTCTAACCGTCTCTGATAGTAACTTTGCTGCCTCTATGGTCCCATTGCAAACCCTGACTCGGCTTTCCTCCATCCCACCGGCGCGAGCCCCATCCGCAGTCTTTATGGACAGGTTCCCTACACACATAAGCACGTCTATAGAAGACTGTGCAATCAATCTGCCGAGTTTTCTATGCGCCTCTACTGATGCATCACCCAATTCAAGCATATCCCCGCTTACCATTATCCTTCTGCCTTTCGCCTCAAACCCTGAAAGGGTATTGACGGCACATTCGGCTGATAACGGATTAGAATTATAGGAATCGTTGATAATCCGAACTCCGTTTATATCTATTAATTCCATCCTCATAGGAGGCAGTTTAAATCCTGACAGGGCATTCAGTATCAGTTTCTCTTCCAATCCTAAAAGTGAGGCTGCTGCCCAACTTGCTAATGCATTCTCAATATTATGACGGCCAGGCATATTCAGCCGGAGTCTGTGGACACCGTTTATAGTGGCAATTGTCCCACCATCCTGACTGACCACATCCTCTGCCATTATATCACACCCCTTATCAAAACCAAAAGTAATAACCCTGCCCCTGAATCTTTTTCTTGTTTCTTTACCAAGCATAGGATAGCCACCATTTATTATAACCGCACCCCCGGCATCTATTCCTTCTAATAATTCACATTTTGCCATGAGGACATTCTCAATGGTCCCCATGAATTCCAGGTGCGAGGCACCTATATTGGTAATAACGCCTATGGTAGGTTTCAATATCCTGGTGAGCCTGGCAATCTCGCCGCTGTGATTCATGCCCATTTCCAGGACACAGGCGCCGTGAGTACTATTCAGCCTCAATAACGTCAGAGGCAAACCGATATGGTTATTCTGCGTCCCCTCATTCTTTAATATATTGAATCTGTTAGACAAAATATGGGCAATCATCTCCTTGGTTGTTGTCTTACCATTACTGCCGGTTACTCCTATTACAGGGATGTGAAACCCCTTCCTGTTGAAACTCCCAATATCACCGAGAGCAATAGTTGTATCCTTCACCTTTATGAAGGGGTACTGCCCCGACGTTACGTCGGGGCTGTCCCCTGAAACCATCACACCTACAGCCCCTTTTCTAATCGCCTCCTCTACAAAGTCATGTCCATCAAATCTCTCACCCTTTATAGCAATGAACAATTCCCCTGTCTGGATAGTCCTTGAATCAATGGACACCCCTTTTATCTCCGTCTTGAGAGAACCGTTTATTAAACTACCGCCAGTAGCACTTAAAATTTCTTCAATAGTAAACATCTTAACGACTCAATATCTTCCTCACCACATCCCTGTCATCAAACGGCACGGTAACATCCTTGAATATCTGGTAAACCTCATGCCCCTTACCTGCAATTACTACCGCATCATCTGATGATGCCCTTGATAATGCCATGGCTAAGCCCCTCTTTATAGCCTCAGCCCTGTCTATTTCTTTCATCCAGTTTATAGACCCTGTGAGACCATCTTCTATTTCCCTGATTATGGACTCAGGAGACTCACTGCGAGGATTGTCAGAAGTAAGTATTACCGTATCAGCAAATTTAGATGCAACCCTGCCCATCAATGGCCTCTTTGTCCTGTCCCTGTCACCCCCGCATCCAAATACCAGTATAATCCTGCCGCTGACTAAAGGCCTTAATGCCGCAAGGAGTTTTTCAAGGGCGTCAGGGGTGTGGGCGTAATCAACAAATACCTTAAATGGCTGGCCGCAGTCTACAATCTCAAGCCTGCCAGGGACGCCCTGCAAACCCTCAATCCCTGACCTTATCGCATCACTCGTTAATCCCAGTCCCATGCCGGTCCCTATAGAACCCAATATGTTATATACATTGTGTCTCCCTATCAATTTAGACGTCATTGTGAAATCCCACTCTGGCGTAGTAATTATAGCCTGGATGCCTTCTAAGGAAAGTTTTATTGAAGAAGCCATGACGTCAGCCTTATTATCTATACCGAACGTTATCACATTTGACCCGTTTAGAAATTCATTTCTAACGGGTTTTGAAGTTGTCATTTTTTTAATCTTAGTTCCATATTCATCGTCGGCATTGAGGACAGCAAAAGAGTCAGGAGAAAGATTCTGGAATAGTTTTAATTTGGCATTAAAGTAAGACCCCATATTTTTGTGATAATCTAAATGCTCCGGAGTAAGATTGGTAAATACCGCCCCGGAGAATTTTATTCCATCCACTCTGTGCTGGTCCAGTGCATGTGATGAGACCTCCATAACACAATAGCGTAAACCAATAGAATACATCTGTGCCAGCATTGATTCCAATTCCAGAGGCCCTGGCGTGGTATTCGTTGCAGGTATGTCTCTATCTCCGAGCCTGTAACTGATAGTCCCGATTAATCCTGAATCTTCATTTGAACATGCCAGTATATTTCTTATTAGATATGAAGTGGTAGTCTTGCCGTTAGTGCCGGTGATACCGACCACCTTAAGTTTATGGGAAGGATAAGAATAATATTCTGCTGCAATCTCAGCAAGTGCAACCCTCGTATCAGGCACTATTATTTTCTTTATACCTGATGTATTCCCTCTATCAGTTTGGACAATGGCAACTCGTGCCCCTCTTTCCCATGCCTCATCCAGAAAGTCATGCCCGTCTAACTTCTCCCCCTTTATTGCAACGAATAGATGTCCCTCTTTCACTGCCTTGGAATTACAGGAAACCCCTGTAA
>ERZ1292645.586-Hain-H14-02um-R2-586-length-12483-cov-8_pt1 | contig 12483 bp, 14 predicted proteins | sample MGYA00564401_ERZ1292645 | MGnify/ENA primary metagenome ERZ1292645 (study PRJEB36523, sample SAMEA6512644) | groundwater metagenome | collected 2019-01-09 | study: AquaDiva: Metagenomics assemblies of 32 groundwater samples | reverse complement strand
TGACTGGCAATGTGGGGGGTGGGGTAAAACCTCTTTCCCTCTTTAATAAAACCTATGCCTCGTATATTCAATCTCTTTATCTCTTCAGCTTTAGTAAAATCCAGCTGCCTTTTGATCCATACAAATGATTTCCCGGATGTGAATTTAGCTTCTATCTCTCTTTTATCCATAGAAAGTGCGGCAGCGAGAAGACTCGCCGTTTTTTTAACATTATCAATCCTGCCGGGCTGCGCATAAACTGAATCAACCTCCATACTGACAGCAAGTTCACGCATCCCCCTGTCATAGAGGGTTCCCCTTATGGGAATGATATTCATTGTCTTTAAATGTTGATCATCCGCCCTGGCCTTAAGCTTACTCCGCTCTAAAACCTGAAGCTGAAAGGCCTTAATAAAAATTACTATAAATATAAAAACAAAGAATAAAAAAATTGTAATAACACGAAATCTTAACCATGGGATAGCTTCTTTCATTTTACCGTTATTATCTGCTCCCCTTTTGCATAGACAAGGCCAAGCTTATCTGATGCAATGGCCTCTATTCTCCGGGGAGATTTTAATGAAATGGATTCTAACTTAAGCCTCTTATTCTCAGCCATAAACTCAATCCTTTCTTTATTTGCCTTTGCTATTTCATAACCAAGGCTTACAACCAGAAGCCTGCTCCAGAGGTAAAAGAGTGTAAAGAAAAGGATAACTATAATTACCTTAAAAGCTGCAAACAGCGAGCCGGTAGCTTTTTGCTTAACCATTTGCCCTGCTGTAACCCTGGCAGAAAATATGCCTTTTGCCGCTACGTTAGACATCTATATCCTCTCCGCCGCCCTGAGCTTGGCGCTCCTTGCCCTTGGGTTTCTTGAAATCTCTTCCAGCGACGGAGCAACGGGCCTTTTAGTTATAATATGCAATTTGGGTTTTTGACCGCAAACGCACTTTGGAAAATCATTGGGACATACGCAGCCCTTCGCAAGTTTTCTAAAAGACTCTTTTACAATCCTGTCCTCAAGCGAATGAAAAGAGATAACCACCATCCTTCCCCCCAGTCCCAGAAGGCCTACCCCGTCATCAACGGCTTTTTTTAAATTGTTTAGTTCGTCATTTACAGCAATCCTTATTGCCTGAAATGTCCGTGTGGCAGGGTGGATATCTCTTGGATGAAACTTCTTTGGTATGGCGAAAGATACGAGGTTGGAAAGTTCTTTTGTGGTGGATATATGCCCGTGCTGTCTTTTTTCAATAATGGCCCCTGCAATCCTCTTTGCCCATCTCTCTTCCCCATACTCTCGGATAATCTTTTCCAACTCTTTCATAGAAAGTTCATTTACAATGTTATACGCAGTCGTTTTTTGCCTTTTATCCATCCTCATATCCAGCGGCGCATCAAACCTGAAACTAAACCCCCTGTCGGGTCTTTCAAGATGATATGAAGATACACCGAGGTCTAATAAAATCCCATCAACCTCTTTTATGTTTAAATCTCCCATCACCTTTTTTATATCAGCAAAATTTTCTCTGACCAGAGTCAAACGTTCTGAATAATCCTTAAGCCTTTCCATCGCTGCCTGAATTGCATCTTCATCCCAATCCATTCCTATAACCTTGCTTGCGGGCATACTGGCATTTAATATCGAACTGGTATGGCCGCCTCCTCCAACCGTCCCATCCACATATATCCTTCCATGTTCGCACGCAAGAAATTTTATAACCTCCTCCGGCATAACCGGCAAATGCCTGAATACCATTTAAAGCCCCAGCCCTGAAAGAACTTCTCTGGCTTCATCAATATTCTCCTCTGCCCTCGCTATTATTGACTTCCATCTTGCCTTCGCCCAGATTTCAATCTTCATAAGCGTTCCGACAAGGACAATATCCTTTTCCAGTTTTGCATGCTCCCTCAGTACAGGCGGCACAAGGATTCTACCGAGCTTATCTATAGAGCACTCAGTTGCGCCGGAGATAAAGAACCTTAAAAAATCTGCAGTCTCTTTTTTTAACGTAGGAAGTTTACTGGCCTTATCTTCTACAATCTGCCATTCGATAAATGGATATGCTACAAGACATCCGTCATAATGGTTAGTAAGAACAAGTCTTTCATCATATTTATCCAGCAGGACATCCCTGAATTTAGACGGAATACTAATTCTTCCCTTTGGGTCAATGGTGTGTTCGAATCTCCCTCTAAACACAGTCTATCCCCTTTCTCCCCCACACCAAAATCCTTGGTGCGGGTATATTCCACTTTATTCCACTTTATCCCACTTGGCATAAACTATAGTCCTGCTCTAAAGGTTTGTCAAGAGAAATTTAACAATGATTAACAATAGGTTAACAAGGTCAAAAATGGTTTGTTCTTGACAGATAAAATATCCTTATGTTAGCTTGAAAAGCAATTGCGCCGGAGTGGTGAAACTGGTAGACGCACGGGACTCAAAATCCCGCGAGGGCAACCTCATGGGGGTTCGATTCCCCCCTCCGGCACCAGGATATTGAACTGTTTATTGCCAGAAAAAAAGGGGGATAAAAAACATTGACTTAAATTTTAATCCATGTTAGAAATAATTTCTTTTTTAGGAAGACATGGAAGAAGAGAACAAGGGCTTTCTTAAAAAGGCGACATGGCTGTCCTCCCTTGGTATATCCATGGTGGTTGCCACCTTTGTAGGGCTCTATATAGGTGTTTATTTAGACAGGGCATTTTCTACCGACCCGTGGTTTACAATAATATTCCTGATAATTGGTATAATAGCAGGGTTTAGAAATATCTATACATTGATAAAGAAGTATGGTTCCTAATGCCATTCAGCAGATTAATTTTGATATACTTCATCCTCTGTTTGTAAAGGTGGGAAGGACAAATTTAATTATCTCTGCAATTGCCTTTATTATTACTGCGATTCTTAGTTCAACTTTTATGGTTTTAAGTGTTATTATCGGAACTGTCATTGGCATGGCAAATCTCTCTATATTGGCGCGGACTGTAAAAAGCGGTTTTTTATTCAAGCCTGACAATGCACAGCGGTTTGTTATAAAAAGGTACTATATAAGGTTTATTGCAACCATTTTTATCATAGGCATACTGGTTTCAAAAAATCTCGCTGACCCTGTGGGGCTTATTATGGGTTTTAGCATAATAATGATAACTACACTTTTAGCTGCGATATATTTTTCAAAACATGTCTCTGCAGAGCCTGCCCCAGCGGTAGTAAGCAGGGGCATTAAGCAGGGAAAGGAGGCGGCCTGATATGCATCCGCAAATCATACTTCCATTGTTCGGCTTGCCGGCTCATACAGCAATGATGCTTTATATCATTTTATGTCTTGGTCTGTTCAGCTATTTTGTCTCAAAAAGATTAACTCTGGTTCCTAACAATACTGCTCAGAGCATTGTAGAGCTTTTGCTTGAAGGCATTAAAAATTTGGTGGAAGAGACAATGGGGCATCACGGCAAAAAATATTTCCCCCTTATTGCAACACTGGGTTTGTATATCCTCATTTCTAACCTCATAGGTTTGATACCGGGTCTGCTGCCACCAACAGCAAATCTAAACACCACGGCCGGTCTTGCACTGGTTATTTTTTTTGCAACACACATAATCGGCATCAAAGAGCATGGGCTGAAGTATCTCAAACGCTTTGTGGGTCCAGTGTGGTGGCTTGCGCCGTTAATGATACCCATTGAGGTCCTCGGCCATCTGTTCAGACCTGTGTCATTATCCCTGCGTCTTTTCGGGAATATGATGGGACACGAATTGATTATCGGGATCCTTATGCTCCTGGCCCCTTTCTTTGTGCCGGTGCCAGTTCAGATGTTAGGCATCCTGGTGAGCTTTATACAGGCATTCATCTTCTCCCTGCTCGCAACGATGTATATTGGAGGAGCCCTAGAAGAGGAGCATTAGTAAAATGCAGTGTTAGGTAATTAGTGAAAAGTGTTAAGTAAAAAACTCAACACTTGACACTCACCGTTCAACACTAATTTAATAGAAAGGAGGTAAAGATGAAAAAATTACTATTAACAGTTGTCATCGCAATCGTTTTCCTTGCAGGCTATTCTCCGGTTGTAACGGCTGCTGAAGAAGGGACAAGGTCGTCCGGTGGCGGCAACACTACATTCTTTATAGTGGTTGTCCTAGTTGCCGGGTTTGGAATGGCCATCGCTGCCATTGGAGCCGCTTTTGCACAAAGCAATGCCCTTAAAAGCGCGTTGGAAGGTATAGCAAGGAATCCCGGGGCATCCGGACAGATACTAACCACAATGCTGGTTGGGTTGGCCATGATAGAATCGCTGGCCATATATGTCCTGGTCATTGCATTGATTCTGTTGTATGCAAACCCGCTTATAAAGTATGTCGTTGGTTAAATAACCAAAAGACCCCAGACTTCAGACCATAGACTAAAGTTTTGAGTCTGGGGTTTTGTATCTTGATATCCAAATTTTATGACACAACTTATATTATCCAATTCTCTTCAACCATATCTCGTCCAGATAAACAGATTTCCTCTCCTGTCAAAAGATGAGGAATTTGCGCTTGCTGTCCGTTTCAGAAAACATAACGACCTGGACGCCGCACATAAGCTCATAACCTCAAATTTAAGATTTGTTGTAAAGATTGCTATGGGATACAGGAACTATGGATTAAGACTGGCCGACCTCATCCAGGAGGGAAATATGGGACTGATGAAGGCGGTAAAGAAATTTGACCCGTTCAAGGGTTATCGCCTCATCACCTATGCGGTTTGGTGGATAAGGTCTCATATCCAGGCATTTATATTGAAGAACTGGAGTCTTGTTAGTAAAGGCGCAGTCAACCTTAAAAAGAAACTTTTTTATCAACTTGAGAGGAATAATGAAAGAAGTCAGGAGTTAGAATACAGGAGTCAAGAGTCAGAACCGGGAATTGGGAATTTGCCGTCAGAAGACCTGTCCCCGCATGTATTAAGCAGGGATGCGGAATGTCGCGACCTATCTCTTGACAACGAGATTGGAGAAGACGATGTTACATATCTTGATATGCTTCCTGATACATCATATAACCCGGAAGATGCTGCCCTTGTCGGCCAGGAAGACAGTATTGTAAAAGATAAAATATCAAATGCCCTTTCAGCCCTAAAAGAAAAAGAACGATATGTCATAGAAAACAGGTTTATAACTGAGCCTTCCTTAACTCTACAGGAGATAGGAGACGGGCTTGGGATAACAAGGGAAAGGGTAAGACAGATAGAAAGCGAAGCTATTAAAAAACTGAAACAAAGGAAAGAACTTCAGGCATTAGCCAAGAGTACAGGATAATACTTCCCAATTCCCATTTCCCACTTCCCAATTTATATCGCCCCGATGACCATCGGGGGGGCAGACCAATCCCTATCAAATTTTACTTTACACTATAGGCCGAATAAGGTATTAAATAGCCTGTAACCTGTGAAAGGATTGGATATATTGGAAAGAAGGCCAACATTAGCCATTATAGACAGGGCTGCTATTAAATCAAATTACTTTGAGTTAAAAAAAAGTATTGCAAAAGATGTGGAGATGCTTGCAGTGGTCAAGGCAAATGCCTATGGCCATGGCGCTGTAGAAGTAGCAAAAACCCTGGAACATGCTGGATGCAATTTCTTTGCCGTTGCCATGTGTGAAGAAGGGGTAGAGTTAAGAGAGGCGGGCGTTAAATCGGCCGTCATTATTCTCGGCGGCATTTATCCGAATCAGATCAGGGATGTCATAGAATATGATCTGACGCCGGTGATATTTGATATAGAGACGGCAAGGATAATAGATACCCTTGCAGGCAAAACTGGAAAACGGATTAAGGTTCATATAAAGATTGACACCGGTATGGGGAGGCTCGGACTGCTTTCTTATCAGGTGGCGCCGTTTTTTAAGACCATGAAAGGGCTTGCCAATCTGGAGGTGGACGGCATTCTTTCCCATTTCGCGGAGGCAGATGAGGAAGATAAAGAGTTTTCAACAGAGCAGTTAAATCTTTTCCTGAGGATAATAAAGGCTGTCCATGATATTGGATTTAATCCGAGGTTAATACATATTGCAAACAGCGCCGCAATTGTAAAACATGCGGATTCACACTTCAATCTGGTCAGACCCGGCATTATGCTTTACGGCGCATACCCAGCCGGGCGCATGATTGAAAAGATAGACCTTAAGCCGGCCCTGAGACTCGTTACGCAGATAGTTCATGTTAAACAGACGCCAAAGGGTTTTCCCGTAAGTTACGGAAGAAAATACATAACTAAAAAGGACAGTGTCATAGCCGCAATACCTATCGGTTATGGAGACGGTTATCCCCGCTCCCTTTCTATTAAAGGAGAGGTTTTGATAAGGGGCCAGCGGGCAAAGGTGGCCGGAGCAATATGCATGGATATTACAATGCTGGATGTTACCCACATAAAAGGCGTAGAGCAAGGGGATGAAGCAGTTCTCATAGGAAAACAAGGTGATGACAAGATTACTGTAGATGAACTCGCAGAAAAGGCAGGCGCTATATCTTATGAAATACTCTGCGGGATAACAAGCAGGGTTCCGAGGGTATATATATGAGAGAATTCTTTGAAGGTCTTGGCAAATGGGCAGGCAGGGTAGTAAAGTTAGCAGGTGGGATGGCCCTCATGTTGTTTCAGGCTGCGACATGGATGTTTGTCCCGCCGTTAAAACTGAGGAATATCTTTAGACAGATGGAGTTTGTGGGCGTAAAGAGCTTATTTGTGGTTATACTTACAGGCGCATTCACAGGCGCTGTTCTGGCCCTTCAAAGCTACAATGCCTTGAAAAGGTTTGGGGCAGAAAGCCTTGTCGGCCCCACTGTTGCTCTGAGCATGGCAAGGGAGCTCGGACCTGTTTTAACAGGGCTTATGGTTACAGGCAGGGCAGGCTCTGCAATGGCTACTGAATTGGGCACAATGAGGGTTACAGAACAGATAGACGCCCTTTATACAATGGCTGTAAATCCCATAAAATATCTTGTCTCTCCCAGGATTTTGGCAGGGGTGCTTATGCTGCCGGTGCTTGCTGTTATTACTGACTTCGTCGGGGTATTAGGGGGGTATTTTGTTGGCGTTAAGATGCTCGGCATAAACTCCGGTGTTTACATAGGGAGGACAGTAGATTTTGTAAAACCGCAGGATATCTTTGACGGCCTTATAAAGGCCTCTGTCTTCGGTCTTATACTCTCTCTTGCAGCCTGCTATCACGGCTTTAATACTGCCGGCGGCGCTGCTGGTGTAGGTGAGTCTGCCACAAAATCAGTTGTTCTCGGATGTGTGATGATACTCATTTCTGATTATTTTCTCACATCCGCGATGCTTTAAAAAATGACACCATGTCACCAGACACCAGTCGCAGGTTACCGCAGAAGACTGGTGATTTGGTGACTTTGATTTATGATACAGATAATTGACCTAAAAAAATCCTTTAACAGCAAAAAGGTTCTTGACGACACAAATCTGGAGATAGAAAAGGGGCGGATAACCGTTATAATCGGAAGGAGCGGCGAGGGGAAGAGTGTTCTTATAAAACATATAATAGGCTTATTGCGGCCCGACTCCGGTGAGATACTCCTTGACGGTCAGGATATTACAAAGATGACTGAAATGGAACTGAATGAGGTGCGGAGAAGGTTCGGCATGCTTTTTCAGGGCGCTGCGCTGTTTGATTCTATGACAGTGGGAGAAAATGTGGCATTCCCATTAAGGGAGCATACAGAGATGCCTGAGACTGATTTAAAAAAAGTTGTGAAGGAAAAACTCAGAAAGGTTGGGCTCAGGGATATTGAAAATATGATGCCTGCGGATTTAAGCGGCGGCATGAAAAAGAGGGTTGGTCTTGCAAGGGCTATTGCAATGGACCCCGAGATAGTCCTTTTTGATGAGCCTACAACAGGCCTTGACCCTGTCATGTCTGATAATATTGCAACCCTTATACTTGATACACAAAGGGATTTAAAAACAACCTATATTGTTATTACCCATGATATACCGCTCACCTATAAGATAGCAGATAAGATTGCCATGCTTCATGAGGGAAAGATTGTGGAGCAAGGCGATGTGGATTATATGAAAAATTGTCAAAACCCGATATTAAGACAGTTTTTAGAAGGAAGGGCAGAAGGCCCGATAAAGGTAATGTGATATGCTAAAGTTAAGCCCAGAGGCAAGGGTAGGCATATTTGTTCTTATAGGGATAATACTCCTTGTCTATATGTCTCTCCGTGTCGGCGGAATACAATTTGGAAGAGAAGAGGGCTATGAAATATCCATAAGATTTGACTCCGCGGCAGGCCTTGACAAGGATGCCTCTGTACGGGTGGCTGGTGTGGAGATTGGCAGGATAAAGGATATTGCCCTGCAGAATAACAAGGCCAAGGTGACATTAAGAATAAAACCTGATGTAAAGATAGGCAAGGATTTCACTGCCGTATTAAAAACAAAGGGGCTTCTTGGCGAGAGATATGTTGAGCTTGTACCCGGCTCTCCTAATGCCCCCTCATTAGAGCATGGCGGGGAACTTACAAGAATAACCACATATACGGACATAGACAAGCTTATAGGTATTTTAGGCGATGCGGCCGCTGATATTAAAAAGGCGACCGAATCCATTGGCAATGTATTGGGGGGAAGTGAAGGACAGGCATCGCTGAAAAAGATTGTGGTCAACATAGAGGAGATTACCGACCGAATTAACAGGGCGGTAAAAACTAATGATGAAAAGTTTGGAAGGATAGTGAGCAATCTTGAGGTATTTTCTGATGATTTAAAAGGAAGAGGGCCTGCTATACTTAAGGGATTAAAGGAAGTAGCGGATAATCTGAATCAGGTGATTGCAGAAAACAAGGACACACTAAAAGACGGCTTCGGCAATCTAAAGTCAGCAACCCAAAAATTAGGCGAGACTATGGACACAATAAACCGGCTTGCAAAGAATGTTGAACCGAAAATAGACGATTCGGTAAACAGTATAAACAGCATTGTCAAAAAAATAGAGAAAGGAGAGGGGACCCTCGGCAAACTTATAAATGACACATCAGTCCATGACAATTTTAACAAGACCCTGACAGGCGTAAACAGCTTCCTCGGCAGGGTTGAGTCTTTCAAAACATTTATAGGCTACAGAAGTGAATATCTTTTTGACGCAAGCGACACAAAGAGCTACCTCTCCCTTAAGCTCCAGCCAAAGGCGGATAAATATTATCTTATAGAGGCAATAGACGACCCAAGGGGAAAAAGAAGGACTGAGACCACGGAAACCACGGTAGGAACAACCGCCACTACTACAAAAGAGGTTAAAACCTCGGACAGCCTTAAATTCAGCCTGCAGATTGCAAAGCGGTTTAAGGATTTAACGATTAGAGGAGGCATAATAGAATCAACAGGCGGGGTAGGGATGGATTACTATATGTTTAAAGACCGCCTTAGATTTACATTCGAGGCCTTTGACTTTGATAAAAAGAGGAACCCGCATCTCAAGGCAGGTTTGACACTCAACCTGAATAAATACTTTTTTGTTGCGGCCGGCTATGATGATTTTGTAAGCAAATTAAAGCTTGCCTCTCCCTATGTTGGCATAGGCATCCACTTTGAGGATGAGGACATAAAATACCTTTTGAGCAGCGCCGGTTCTCTTATAACGAAATAATGACAAAATGGGAAAAGCCTGGCATTGCCTTTGATATAGGCACCACAACAATTGTCGGCTCTCTTGTGGATTTAAATAGCTGTAAGGGGGAAAAGACAGCATTTCTACCGAACCCCCAGATGAAATGGGGAAGGGATGTGCTTTCAAGGATTACGGCAACGGTTAATAATCCGGAGGCGCTTAAATCCCTTCGGCAAGCAGCAGCGGATGCATGCAACGAGATTATTGGAAACCTGACAAGGCCGGAAGATGTCCAATTTATCACAATAGCAGGCAATTCAACAATGGAGCATCTTTTACTGGGCATATCGCCTGCCTTGCTTGCAAAAGTCCCGTATAAACCTGCTTTTAAAGAGGCAAAGAAAATAAGGGCTGCTGCAATTGGCCTTATTGTAAATCCAGAGGCATATATTTATACCTTCCCTCTGATAGGGGGTTTTATAGGGGGAGATACGGTTGCCGGCATCCTTTCAACTGAAATACACAAAAGAAAAAGATATTGTCTCTTAATTGACATAGGAACCAACAATGAAACAGCGCTTGGTTCAGAAAACGCCATATTTGCAACATCAACAGCAGCAGGCCCTGCGTTTGAAGGTGGTTCAATAAAATATGGCATGATAGCAAAACATGGCGCAATTCAGGGCGTAGAGATTGAGAATGACAAATTGATATTGGATGTTATTGGAAATACAACCCCTGAAGGCATTTGCGGCTCAGGCATAATAGATTCTATTGCAAAATTATTAAACGTTGGAATTATAGATAAATCAGGCAGGATAAAAACGAGAAATGAAATTGAAGGCAATCTTGCAAATAGGATAATAGAGGAGGGGGCAGGAAATGCTTTTTTGTTATACAAGGACGCGAAGAGAGAGATAACAATTACACAAAATGATGTCAGAGAGATTCAGTTGGCAAAGGGGGCAATTCAGGCAGGCATAAAACTTCTTTTAAAAAAGGCTCAAATAGCGCCTTTTGACATTGACAGGATATTCATAGCAGGCGCATTCGGAAGCAATATAAAAAAGGAAAGCCTTGCCCAAATAGGCATATTGGAAAAGGAGTGGCTGGATAAGGTGACATTTGTCGGCGATGCAGCGCTCGACGGCGCAAAGCTTGCCCTATGCTCGGAAGAAAAGCAAAAAGAGGCAGAGTGTATTGCCATGCAGACAAAACATATTTCTTTGTCAGGAAGTCAGCATTTTCAAAAAGAGTTTTTAAAAGGGATGGAATTCCCAAAACATTAAACTTAGGGGTAGGGGGATGAAAAAGATCAGAAGGGCTATCATCAGCGTTACAGACAAAAAAGGGATTGAAGAGTTTGCCAAGGATCTCACAAAGTTCGACGTAGAGATTATATCAACAGGAGGGACAGCGGAGCTTTTAAAAAAGGCCGGTGTGCCTGTCATAGGCATATCTAATTATACAGGTTTCCCTGAGATGCTTGACGGCAGGCTTAAGACGCTTCATCCCAAGATCCACGGCGGCATACTTGGCAGAAGGGACAATAAAGAGCATATAAAGCAGATGGAAGAGCACGGCATACCACCCATAGATATGGTCGTTGTGAATCTTTACGCATTTGAAGATACTGTCGCAAAGGGCGCGTCATTTGAAGACGCAGTAGAGAATATAGACATCGGCGGTCCGACAATGATAAGGGCCGCTGCAAAGAATTACAAGGATGTCGCTGTTGTAACTGACCCTGACGACTACGGCATGATTATAGATGAGATGAAAAAACAGAACGGCGGAGTAGCAGAGACAACAAGATTATATCTTGCAAAAAAGGTCTTTCAGCTTACAGCAAGGTATGATGCTGCGATCTCAAATTACCTCGGAAGGATAGAAGACGGCGTGGTTAAAAAGGAATTCCCCGATACCCTCACCATGCAGTTTAAAAAGGCTCAGAATTTAAGATATGGAGAAAACCCTCATCAACAGGCTGTATTTTACAGGGAGCGCAATCAGGATGAAAAAAAGCCCTGCGTAGCCAATGCAAAACAACTGCACGGCAAAGAGCTTTCATTCAATAACATTTTAGATTTGAATGCAGCCATTGAACTTGCAAAGGAATTCCATGAGCCGAGTTGTGTAATAATAAAGCATAACAACCCTTGCGGCGTTGCCATGTCAAAGAAAAGCCTTTTGGACGCCTATCAAAAAGCCCTGTTATGCGATAAGGTGTCTGCATTTGGAGGCATTATTGCCTTTAATAGGAAGGTTGATGCGGAAGCTGCGAAAGAGATGAGCTTGCTTTTTCTTGAGGCGATTGTAGCGCCAGGCTTTGATGCAGATGCGCTCAAGATATTAAAGGATAAGAAAAACTTAAGGCTTCTTGAAATACCCGAATTCAAAACGCATACATCAGAAGTTATTTGCTATGATTTAAAAAGGGTCAACGGCGGTCTGCTTGTCCAGACAGCAGATATTGAGTGCGCGCAAGACTTAAAAACCGTAACAAAACTTGCGCCGACAGACACACAGCTTGAAGACCTGCTTTTTGCATGGAATGTGGGGAAGCATGTAAAAAGCAATGCAATAATATTTGCCAAATGCAGGCAGACAATCGGGATCGGCGCAGGCCAAATGTCCAGGATTGATTCCACAAGGATTGGGATAATGAAGGCAAAGGACTCGGGCTTTGATGTAAAGGGGAGCGTCATGGCATCCGATGCGTTCTTCCCTTTCAGGGATAATGTTGACAAGGCAGCAGAGGCCGGCATTACAGCAATAATCCAGCCAGGCGGTTCAGTGAGGGACGCGGAGGTCATAAAGGCGGCAGACGAACATAATATTGCAATGGTGTTTACAGGGATTAGGCATTTCAGGCACTAA
>ERZ1292645.293-Hain-H14-02um-R2-293-length-19197-cov-13_pt1 | contig 12554 bp, 15 predicted proteins | sample MGYA00564401_ERZ1292645 | MGnify/ENA primary metagenome ERZ1292645 (study PRJEB36523, sample SAMEA6512644) | groundwater metagenome | collected 2019-01-09 | study: AquaDiva: Metagenomics assemblies of 32 groundwater samples | reverse complement strand
GTATCTCCTGACCTTAATGCTGCTTCTTCAGCTTTGCGCAATTCTTCTTTTGCTTGTTCAAATCTTGCTCTTTGTTGTGCACTTGCAGTACCTTCTAATTCTCTTTCAACCCTATCATAATCTTTTTGTGCTTGAAGTGCTCTTGCAATGGCATCTTGTTCTGCAATTGTATCTCCTGACCTTAATGCTGCTTCTTCAGCTTTGCGCAATTCTTCTTTTGCTTTTGCATCTTTTGCTTGTCTTGCTTCTGGAGTTATAATATTTCCATCATTATTTACTATAACAACCTTGCCTGAATATTTTTTAAGACTATCATCTATTTTTGCGATTATAAACGAATCCTCAAGATTAGGCTCTAATATCCATACATAACCTTCATTATCAATAAAAAATGTTCCTATCCTTTGCTTTAATGCATCTTCTGTTAGTTGTTGAGCGGAATTTTTTTGTTGCTCGATTATAGTTCTTTGTGGTTCTTCGACAGTTACCGGGAGAATGAGAGGTGGTATTGCTATTTGCGTCTGAGCTGCTTTTATTGTATCAAATCTCATACGTGTTGCTTCAATTAGTTTCTTAGAGTCAACTTTATTCAATATTCCTTGAACTTCTTGAACACCTATGCCAGAACGTGGAGATATCTGTCCACTGTTTGTAACTAAGCCAAAGTATTGTCCATTTTCATCGTAAACAACTAGAGTTCCAGTTGGATTACGTAGTTGACTAAGTGTTCTTACAAGATACCCATCAACTAATACCACTTGTTCACCATCTACTAATTCATTGCGTAGAAATTGTATTTGATTTGAGGTAGCTCCACTATTCTGTAAATCTTTTAATAAGTCCTCTTTAGATTTTGATTGTATTGATTGTGTTTGTCCTTGTACGCTTTCAGTTCTTGGTGGACTAGAACTGGTAGTTATTGTTGGCTGAGGAATAGTCCTCAGTGAAGATAATTCCTCCCTAACTTGATTTTCATTAAGTAATGTATTTTTAGAAATTTGTCCTAGTCCAACCACTCCGGCTACTGTACCCTTTTCATTAAAAATATTGTACTTACAATCCTTACCTTGTGAATCACAAAACATTAATACAACATAACCATTAGATGTTACTTCATATTTATCGCTTGGTCCTAAAGCAGATACGACTGCTTCTCTCTGTTCCTTTGGTACTTTTTTATTCGTTAAATCTTTCAGTGCTGTTGTTTTATACTTTGGTTCTTGAGCTTCTGCTCCCCGAAGCGCAACAATTTCTGTTGCTGTATCCTTTAACTTTGCTATCAGTGTTTGTCCTTGATCTCCAGTGTACTCTTCAAAATATCCATTTGTTCTGCCAAGCAGACATACAGTAGGATCTCTACATAATCCTGGTACATATTTTTGTGCAAGAAATTCTGAATTAGCGACAAATCGGTCTAATGCTCCAATTTGTACTGATTTATCAAGTTTGCCACGTCCTTGATTATAGGCTTTTATCGCACAATTGAAATTTCCCTTACACACTCCAAGTAATTCATCTAAATGTATTGTGCCATACTCAAGATTTTTGATAGGGTTCCTATAAACTTCGATTCCTACCTCTTTTTCATGCACTGTGCTAATTTGCATTGGTCCTACGCTGATGTCTTTAACTATCGGCTCATTGACTTTGGCTTTTTCAAACCTGAAGTTCACTTCAGATGAGGGAATATTATATTTTTTACTAACTTCCAGTCTTTTCTTTTTGATGAACTCAGCAGGTGCAGATTTGCCATCTGGTGTTTTGACAACAACATTTGCTGATTGTTTAAGTTGAGATTCAGCCGAGCCTAAAGCCAGTACATGTTCGGATTTTACATTTTTTAAATTCTTTTCTTTTATTGTCTGCTCAACTGTTGCAACATAATCTGGTTTTAAATCTGCCTTTGGCAATTGTCTAATAGCGAACCCACTCACCCTTTCCAATCCTGCAACTTGTCCAGTAATTTTATTTTTATTTTCTTGTTCTTCTTTCATTTTTGTTTCAGTTATTCGTTCTTCTTTTCCATAAAACTCAACATTTCCATCATCATCAACAACCAACAACCCATTCTGCTGCACTGGATTTCTCACTTTTATGTAAAGCAGAACCGCATCATTGAATGTATCTAAATAGAACACATATCCATTTCTTATTTCATACCATCCTTCGTTTAATTGACTCAGTTCCTTAAGATCATTCACCTCTTTTGTTGAAATGATCGGTGATTTTGTGTCTATTGAAGTTTCTCTTACAACATTTGCAGTTATGTTGTTTTCATAGAAAATGCTTGTAGCTAATATAGAAGATAGCAATATAATTATAGTAATTAAACTTATTAAACCTTTTGCGGTTTTGTTATTAAACGGTTTTTTATTGCTCATTTTTTATTGAGTTTTATTAATGGCTTTTTCGTTTAATGTTCAATAGTTGTTGGATTTTTTGTTATTGAGTTGAAATCTTCTTTTTGTGCGAAAGGTTTATATAGTAAGTTTTGTTTGATATTCCTATGAAAGTGAAAAAACTTACTTTGGAAGAGTTGAAAAAGTATATTGAAGAAATGCATAAGGACCCTGAACTTATGGAGATAGCTAAGAATTTTGTAATAAGGCACGGTGGCAGGATTCCTAGTTAATCTTACACCTATCATTTTAGATACCTCTTTCTAAATTCAAAATAGTCCACCAGGTTAGGTGTTCTCAATCCATTTATTCTATTAACAATATTGTAAGTTTCAGATGCCAGGTTAGACAGCATAGTTCTTTTATCAGCACTTACAACAATATCGACACATTTAAGAGAAGCAACTGCTATAATCTGAAAATCGATTTTTAGGTCATCTTCATTATACTTCAATTCTTTGATTTTGGTAAGTTTGTAATATTTTCCAGATTTTCTCAATTCTAAATATTTCTTGTGGTACTGGGATGCTAAATAGTCAGCAAGTGGTGGCAGACTAATCTCCTCATCAATCAATGATTTATATGTTGATAACACCAACTCTCTGAAAATCTTACCTTTAACTTTTTTATCGGTAGGCACGTCATAAAGTTCACGTTCTATGACGTCCACGCCATAAATAAATAGAGAACTGTCTTTTTCAATTCTGTTTATCATATTTACACTCTCTTCTTCTATCAATAGTTCTCCATAAACGTTTGTATCTAAAATGTAAGTTTTTTGTACCATTTAAAACCCACTCACCTTTTCCAATCCAGTCACTTGCCCAGTAACCTGATTTTGAATTTGTTGTTCGTCAGCTAATTGTGTTTCACTTATTTTTTTTTCATTAAACTCAACATTTCCGTCCTCATCAACAACCAACAACCCATCCTGCTGCTCTGGATTTTTTACTTTAATCCAAATAAGAATTGGAGAATTGAAATCCTCAAGATAGAAAACATAACCATTTCTTATTTCATACCATCCCTCGTTTAATTGATTCAATTCTTTGATGTCATTAACTTCTTTTATTGAAATTGCCTGCTCAATATCTAATGATAGCTCTTTTACTACATTAGCAGTTATTTTATTGTCATAAAGAATAGATGTAGCTAATATTGAGGATAGTAAAATGATTATTGTAACTAAACTTACCAAACCTTTTGATGTTTTGTTATTTGTTGGTTTTATCATTGCTTTATTATTTTTCCAATAATTTTTAACCGAAATATTTATATAGTTCGTTTTGTTTTATCATGCCTATGAAAAAGCAAAAAATTGATGGCATAAAGCTTGCTGATAAAATGAAAAAGGGCATGCTTGAAGCCTTTTTTAAACAGGTTGATGAGCTTAGGAAGTTTAAATCTCGCTTGGCAAAACAATCCTAATAGTGTTAACACCATATTTCTTAAGCACCTCGTTTATTGTTTGTTCTTTGTCCTTCAGATGTTTCCTATTAAAAGTAACTAGATAATCTAAATTAAAAATTGAAGCGAATATCACAAGAACTATATCTTCTTCCTTTATTTGATGGGATAAAAGTTCATTTGATAACTTCTTGTCATCCAATTTTATTTCTTTTATCTTCTCATCGTATGATTTTATGGTTATAATTTTATCAGAATAAACTTCATAAAAGTTTATTATTTTGTTTCTTAATGATTCATGCTTCCATTTAGTCAATAGGTTTAAAATTATAAAAGGTGTGTAAAGCACAAATTCCGCTGATTTAATTCTATTAAGGAATTTTATTGCCTCATCTTTCTTATCCCAAAAAGCAACTGTTACAATATCCAAATCGCTCAATATTTTCTTTTTAATCATCTTAAAACCCGCTCACTTTTTCCAACACAGCCACTTGTCCAGTAATTTGATTTTTATCTGAAAAAAATTCGTTATTTTCAATGGCGAATTTTTTTATAATGTTAGCAGTTATATTGTTTTCATAAAAAATAGATGTAGCTAATATTGAAGTTAAAAATATAATAATTGTAACCAAACTTACAAATCCTTTTGCGGTTTTGTTATTAAGCAGTTTTTTATTGCTCATTTTTGTAAATGTCATGCATTTCGTATCTTACCTTATTTTTATCAAGGAAATCAATGATTTTTTGCCTGTTATGGAATGGAGAAACAAAAATTCCTTTGGAGAATTTAACGCAATCCAATTCCTGAAGCAACCCTTTTGATGCGTATGTTTTTTTGCCTATTTTCTGCTTATACCCGTAAAGCCTCCTCCATACTTTTACTTTTGCGGAAAATTTTCTATTTTCAACTGACACTTTGAATAATGCGGAGCGCTTAAGCCCCTTTGGGCTTTCTTCATACTTTCCGTAAAGAGTTATGCCATCTTCGATAATGCTTTCCTTTAAGCCCTTCCACTTGTCCAGGCTGCCGACTTTTAGAACTATATCTTTTTTTATGCCTCTTAAACTATAAATCTCCCTTATTTTTGATTTGTTAAACAAGTCAAGCTGCTTTTGAATAAGTTTATCCTGTAGTTTGGTATCTATAAAGATATCAATGTCGCTTTCCTCATCAAAGTCGCCTCTTGCAACAGAGCCAAATAATATTATTTTTGCAGTATTTTCCGAAATGGGTTTGTCCATGATCAAAAAGGATGCAAAAGACATTGCATACGATATCAGTTCATTTTTTTTCATTTTCCAATCCTGTTATATCGCTCTCAATTTCGTTAAAAAGCTCTAGAGCATTCTTTATTTCTCCTTCAGGCCTCTTAGAGCCGTAAGTCAGCTTTTCGCACAATAGCTCAAGTTCTACTATTCTCTTTACAATATATTTTTTGTTTGGGAATTCCGGAATTTTATCAGCAGCTTTATTGCTCTTGAACCATCTATGGTTGATTTGCTTTCCAGGGCTGATTTTTCCTTTCTTTAACAAGTAAATTGAAAGCAGGTCTATCATAGCCCTCGAAGCGTGCAATCCTATTGTCCTTTGGGATTCCTTTAGCCCTTTGACTTCTAGAGCCCATTTAAATATAGTTTCCTTATGCTCTTCAAATGATTCTTTATGCTCTTCTATTTTCATTTTTATGTTAGTGTATATATAAATTTTATGTTAGTTTATAACATATATTTGTTTATTACATAATTTCATGTTATTTTATTACATTTTATCAACAACCCATTCTAGCCTTTTTGCGGTTTTTTTATAAAATAATTTTTTCATTGTATTTTCGTTTAATGTTCAATCGTTATTGGATTTTTTCTTATTGGGTTGAAATCTTTTTTTTTGTGCGAAAGGTTTATATACCTCATTTACGTTTAATCTTCTTTATGACAAAACCTAAACCTGTTATACCTGCCAATGTGGACCCTGTAAAGCTGGCTGATGAAATAAAGGGCGATATGGCAAGTGAATGGCTTAAGAGGCGTGAAAGTATTAAATCTAAACCTCTTCTGGTCCGGCAATTTTGATAGTTCTAAGTCCATTTTCTTTTAACACCTCATTTATGGTTTCTTTTTTATCTCTAAGATGAATTCTATTAAAAGTTATTAAATAATCAACTTCAAAAATAGAAGCTACCAGAGCCAAAAGCGAATCTTCTCCCTTAATTCCTTGATTTCTTAATTCAGTAATAATTTTTTTGTCATCTACAAGCATTGAGTCTATTTTTAGGTCCAAATCCTCGTTACTTAACATCTCATCGGTAAACTTCAGATAAAAATCTTCTATATAGTCTTTAAGCTGGCTATATTTCCACTTAGATACAAGTTCCAATAAGAAAAATGGTGTTAACACATAAAAATCCTTATTTTTAACTCTATTAATAAAATTGACTGCTAATCTTACATTTTTTCCTTTTTTATCCCAAATACTTACAGTAACTACATCTAAGTCTATTATTATCTTTTTTGTTTTCATCTTATTAGTATTGTAACTAAACTCACCAACTCTTTTCCAGTTTTGTTATTAAGCAGTTTTTTATTGCTCATGTTTTTATCAAGTTTTTTATTAACGATTTTTTCATTTAATGTTCAATCGTTATTGGATTTTTTAATCTTCATCTGGCTGCTTCTCAATTGCGGGAATAGAGCCCACTATATATCCAATTCTGCCGCTGCCGTCGATGTAAATTTGCCTGTTCTTTTGAGCATCGTCGATTTCTTTCACTTTAGCAATGGCAGGCATTCGACTGTCTCCAGTCCAGTACACTACCCCATTATCATCTATGAAATAATCGCCAGGAGCAAGAGTTTTTAGCGAATCGACATCATTAAATTCAGGAAAGTTATTTTCGGCAGGAGCACTAATCATGTCTGCGCCTAAGGCTGCATAACCTGTTATTTTATTTTCTTCGCTCATAAAGGCGAGTGAAAAAATTCCAACTGACAAGACGATTATAAATAAACCTAGTGCATAGCTTTCTCCGATATTATTCTTAATTAATTTTATAAGGCTCATTTTTTCGTTGGTGAGGCGTCAGGGCCGCTTCCCTGGGTTGTTTTTTGTGCAGGCTGTTCCGCTGGCTGTGGTGATGCCTCATTATTTTTCAGTCTGCTGCAGTAATCCTGCCTTATCTTGAAGCCCTCGTCAATCATATTTTTGACATCGCCAGCAATTGAGCCTATTTGGCTGAATAACCTAAAGCCTTCGCATGCAGTCCAAAGTGAGAGCCTCGATTCAGCGTTTGGATTCGGGCACGTATAAGTACAGCCAAAAGATATTGCTGCACCGAGAGCTGTAAATGGGTTTGATAACGAGTTTTTGATAAGGTTTAAGAAATGATCAAACACCGCAGTCCATGGAAATACGGCAAATAACTCGCCAAAAATGTACTTGCAAGTAGCATAAGCCTTTTGGTCTTCACAGGCAGTTACAGGCAATCCTTCTCTTGCAACTGCGTTTTGCAGGCAATCGGCATACAAGCATTTAACTTGCCTGTATTTGTCCAAGCCATAAACAACGCCAGGCAAACAGACAAATAATGTTGCAACAGCTAAATTATGGTTAGGGTCCATGTACTCGCTGACTGGCCTTCCAAATCCAATTTGCCTAATCTCTCCTTTTTCGTCGCTTGCATAAGTCTGAAACCCAAGCAAGCCGCCTTTTTGTAACTCGTACTTGCCCCCGATATAAGACCCCGGTGTCAGCGCATTGAATTTGCTGTTAATCCAATTCTGCGCCTCGGGCCCCCATAAAAATGTCTGCTTGCAATTTACATACGCGCAGAACTTGTTCAATCCACTGTTCATGTTTTGAGATACCACTCTTGTTGATGTTTCAGTTTGACAGCCTGCTATATTTGTTTTTGTAAGTGTAAAGAATGAGGCCAAAAATCCTCCTGGGGTTTTAGTTGCAATTATCTCATAACCAGTGAGTATAAACACAATATTATACAGTACTGCAACTATATTATACAACATATTAATAATCTGGCAAATTTTCTTGGCATAAAACATAAGCTTGTTTAAAGTGCCAATCAGTTTCCAGATGCCTTCTGCGTCTTTCTTTGCCTCATCGATTTTCCGCTGGACCTCGCCGCTGACTTCTCCCAAAGGCAGGTTAAAGAATTCTAAATTAATATTCACATTCTCTATCTCTGGGTTTTTTGTTACAGTTGTAGAGCTTCCGATTCTGGAAAATATATTGAATGAGCAGCTTAAGTTTGCGCCATTAATCTTCAAATCATCTTTCTTAAGAGTTATTTTTAAAATAGGCGAGATGCTTCCTGCTTCTGTATTGAAGGTATCTAAACTTTGCAAGATTGACGGATTCGAGGTGCAGCTTGCAGGCCCGATAAATACTGTTGAAACGGATTTTGTAGTAGATTTCTGCTTTAAGCTCACCTGGCAGAAAACTCTTTGGTTTATCAACGGCCCGAGCTGCCTGTCAACAGCCTTCGGCGAGCACTGAACTGAATTTGTCCAGAAATCAGGCACTTCAGCGCTTTCCAATCCAAAAGTTTTCAGTGGCTTTGTTATCATTAATGTATTGCCCGCATTGTCGCTGAAATTGAACCTTACAGAATCTGATGCTTCGAGATTAATTGAGTCAGTAAGCCACGTGCAAACATGCTCGTCTGCCTGTGCCTTTTGGCATGTTCCATCGATTTTCGAAGCCCCATCCACAAACTTGGAGAAGTCTGCAACAGCAAAAACATCATTCTCTTCCAGTATATTTGCCTCAATTGCTATTTTATCGCCGATTTTGAATATTCCTGGAAATGCCTGGGTTAAGCCGCCGACATTGCTCATGTTGATTCCTCTTAAAACAGGAGCAGTCCTATCTATAGTCACATCAAGAGATTTAAGCTCACTTATAGCGTTTCCCAAAACATCGAGCGTATCAGCCTCGATTGACAATCTGTTTGAAGAGCCGAAGTTTACATTTTCAAAAACACAATTCCAGTTGGTTTCTTTATTGCAGCTTTTGGCGCTTATTCTTGAGCCTCCAACATGCAAGAACACCTCATTTGCGCTTAACCCGGTAGAGTCATCGAATGCAGCAGTCACGCTGTTGCCGCTTGGCTTGGCTAATGCTTGCGCTCCTCTAGTTGCAGGTAGCGATAAGGACTGCACAACTGGCCCTTTATCATCAAGGGTTAATTGTTTTGTTACAGTTGCGCTCTCCGTGTTGCCAGAAGTATCAGAAGCGTTAATGATGATTGTCTTCGAACCAGCGCTTCTTGGATTCAGGTCAATTGACCATTTACATGTATTCACATCATTAGCACCAGATGCGCAAGATGCCTTAACAAACTTTAGTGATGGGTTTAACTCGGACAAATTAGCGATTACATTATTCCTGTCTAAATCATTGCCTGATATGTTAATGAAAATTTCAACTGCAACCCTTTCTCGGGCAAAAGTGCTCAGGATTACCCCTTTCCTTATTATTGCAAAAGAATTTGCCAAGATTGATGGTGGGGATTTGTCAACTATAAAAGTGGCAGAAGCCTCTGCTGACACTAAATTAAATTTATCAGTGGCTTTAGCAAATACCGAATTTCTTCCATCATTAAGGCTAGCTGCCTCGATGCCTATGCTTGATCTTTTATTGCAATTGCTCGATGTTATTTCAACTGTCTGTCTGAAGGAATTATCCAATGTATAGAACTCGATGCTTTTTAATCCAACGCACTTGTTGGCGCAACTCGGATCATCGCATGCAAAATCTGTCGCATCATAATTTATTGTGACGTTCTGCTGGGCAGAGAATTTTGCCCTCGGCAGGCTTAAGCTAACTTGAGGAGCCTTATTGTCAATTGTAATGCTGCTTGATTTTGAATCATTAAGGGTTCGGTCATCCTTAAACAAGTTAATTGTTAAGGGTATTGACTTGACTTCAAAATTTTCTGTGCCGCTATTTGGAAATCTTAGTATGCACTCAAAACCGCTGCTTGCAGATGGATTGCAGTTGTCAAACTGGATTCCGGAGCCTAAAACTACTTGGTCTCTTGTTATTGACGCATCGTTGCTAATATTTGCCTGAACAGTAAAGCTTAGGAAATCACTTCCTTTTGCAAATCCTTCAATTCCATCGCTTCCTTTTACTGTAACCTTGCCTATGCCAGCATATACGCTTACCGTGTAGAACGGAATAGTAAGCACTAAGCCTATGAGGAATGATGCAATAAATTGAATGTATTTTTCTTTTGCCATTTTATTCAAATGCTGGCTGCAGGGCTAATTGGTATGTGCTTGAATACTCATCAATTTTGCTCAATTGCTCTATGTCTTCTATGCTTCTGTCTTTTTCTGGGACGCTTGCAAGGTCGATGCTTATTGCATAAAGCACCAGCGTATTATGGTTTTCAAGCTCATTGCTGTTTAGCGTTAAGTTCATTTTAAGACCGCCCTCTGAAAATCTTTCCTGCCCTGGAGACGACTTTTCGCCGAAATCAACTTTTGGGACTGTAAAGCATTCTTTGCTGCCCAAAATTCCTTTTCTAAAGCATTTTTGCTTATCTGGGATTACAACTTTTTCATTAAGCAGCAAGGTGATGTCTGCAGAGTAAGTCCCACTAGTAATCTCTATCTCGCTTTTTTCTTTTTGCTGGCCCTCATAATTTGCAATCGAAGAAAAATCAAGTTCGCCTTCATTATTTATCCTTGTTAGCGTTACAGTTGCAAACTCCTTATTGTTTAAATCAACTGCCTTATTGGAAAACTGCCATCCTTGGGGAGTTTTAACAAGATTTTTCTTTTTGACAATGAGATTTTTTGTGCTGATTGGCTGCACTTCAATATTCACATCAGCATCAAATCCTGCTCTTGGGTCAAATTCAACTGCTTTTCCAAGATATCCTTCTTTGACAATGTTTAAAACACCGCCAACTGCGACAGGCAATGTTTCTTTTAAAATTCCTTCAGCATTTGTTGAGCCGATAAAGCAGCTTTCGTCAATGATGGTATAAAGAATCTCTGCATTCTCAATTGGTTTTTTTGTTGCTGCATCCATAATAGCCAATGTTACATTTCCGCTAGTTTTTGTGTCGCATAGTAATGACCTTTCAGACAAAACGCCTCGTTCCAGAGGAGCAAAATCAGCCGGCATCGGTTTATTATTTCTTATATTTCCTTCTAAGAAAAAATTAAGAGTATATCCTTGGCCATTTAGTGCAAAAGGATCCTGGACCTCAACCAAAACCGGGAAGCTTAAATCGTAGGCAAACCTATATTGCTGAATTCCAAAGAATGATATCAGGCTGTTAGCAGAGCTTGGAATGCAATTTTCTCCTTTGCAGTTCAAGTCGAAGTAAGCAGGCCAAAAATCCAAATATGTGAAATAAGCTGATAAGTCCCTAAAGGAGCTGTTTGCAACAGGAATTATTGTAGAGTCATACAATCTTTGCTTTAATTCGGAATCAAAGGTATTTCTTTCATAATTATAGGTTCCGTCCACCTGAAATAATGGAATATAGGATGCAAGAAGCCCTGTTATCTTGTTTTTGACATCCGACTTTTGCCAGCTTGTTGAACTGCCGAGCTTGAACTGCACCTCAGACATCGGAGGCAGCCTTCCCCTGTCTACACCTGAAAATGCAGCCAGTAAGTTCAGGACATGCTTTTCCAGGAATCTGTGCTTTACTTCTAAATTTGTTATTTTTGCACTCAAATCATAAATTTTGTTTAAATTGACCGGAATCCTTACAAGGAATTGATTTATTTTTGTTTTTGCGTCCTGCTTTTCAATTTCCAGCGGATATTCAATAAGAACTTGAACATCATTTAGGGCAATTGTAACATCGGTTTTTATTCTTCCTGTTTCGCTTATTTTATAGCCCTGCTCACGGAAAGGCTCAAAATCATTCAGGCATTCCTTAAACCTTGAGTCGATATACCTTTCCAGCTGCTTTTCAATCGAATTTTCAGTTTGCCTTAACTCAGGCTTTTTTGATGCAAATCTGCACTCGCCTTTGCAATTGTTTGCCGACTTCAGGTGCCACCAATAAGGAATTTTCAAATCAGAGTCTTCTGTAAAGGAAACGGCATCGCTTTCAGTAGGATTTTGCTTTATTATGAGTGATTCCTTATTTAGGGATTTGTCCGCAAAACTTATGTAGCCGCCCTGCTTGCCTATAAGCTTTAGACCCTCGACACCAACTAAATATGCGCAGTCATTGGCGTAAACTTTTACAGGATCAAATTCAACAGGCACTTGCTCTTCAATAATTTTTATTTCTGGCTTGAGTTGGTCCCGGACATTTTGGGTTGAATAGAAAAAGACTGCACCGCCAATAAGGATAATTAAGCCAACTATCATGAAAATAGATGCTTGTGATTTCTTATATTCACTTATCTTTTTGCCTGAATTATTGCTCATTTTATTACGCATTTCATTTTATGTTTTTACATTCTTCAATTTCTGCTGTCTAATTCCTTCAGTTCCTTTTGTATCAACTCCAAGTCATACATTTTCTGTTCCATTAATTCTCTAGCTAGCATTGATTTTTTCTTGCCGAGTTTTTTTGCTACTCTCTCAAGTAAATCATTGATTTCCTTAGAAACGGTAATTCTTATTTGAATACTCATTTTAATCTTGAAATATACATTAAATAGACTAATTTAAGCATTTATATTTAAATTTTACTATTCCTAAACTTTTGCGTTTTTAACAAACACATAACTATTCAATATTTCTGAGAATTC
>ERZ1292645.314-Hain-H14-02um-R2-314-length-18307-cov-6_pt1 | contig 12555 bp, 18 predicted proteins | sample MGYA00564401_ERZ1292645 | MGnify/ENA primary metagenome ERZ1292645 (study PRJEB36523, sample SAMEA6512644) | groundwater metagenome | collected 2019-01-09 | study: AquaDiva: Metagenomics assemblies of 32 groundwater samples | reverse complement strand
GAATTTATAACAATTAAACAAGATTTAAAAAAAGTTACTGGAGCTAACATATCAATTAAATTAAGTGATGAGTTTATGAATTGTGTTTTAAATGACAGTGATTTTTTATTAAAATTCCCAGTTGATTCTGATAATCCAAAAATTACTAAAATAGTTAAGGCGAAAAAGTTGTGGGGATTAATAATAAAAAGTGTACATAATAGTGCCGAACCTGGGTTAATATTTTGGGATGTACACCATAATTATTCGATTTCTTCATTATACCCACAATATGAAAATATTTCTACAAACCCGTGTGCCGAAATCTCAATGGGAAATGATAGTTGTAGATTAATTGCTTTGAATATGTTTAATTGTGTTAATAATCCTTTTACTAAAGATGCTAAATTTGATTGGGCAACATGGTATACTATTTCATATGAAGGACAAAGATTAATGGATGATTTAGTAGATTTAGAATTAGAATCAATTGAAAGAATATTAGATAAGATTAAATCCGATCCTGAACCAGACAATATTAAACAAATTGAGATTGAAACGTGGGAAAAATTATACGATTCTGGTAAAAAAGGAAGAAGAACAGGATTAGGATTTACTGCTCTTGCTGATACCCTAGCATCGTTAGGATTGAAATATGATTCTAAAGAATCTTTTGAAATAATAGAAAAAATAATGAAAACAAAATGTGAGGGAGAATTTGATTCTTCAATCGATATGTCTATTGAAAGAGGAACTTTTCATGGTTGGGATAAAAATATAGAAAAACAATCTGGTTTTAATAAAATGTTAGAAAAAGAATTACCAGATCTTTATACAAGAATGATAAATCTTGGAAGAAGAAATGTTTCAATTAGTACTGTTGCTCCAACAGGTACAGTTAGTATAATGACTCAAACAAGTTCTGGTATTGAACCAGTATTTATGTTATCTTATAAAAGAAGAAGAAAAATAAATCCTTTTGAAAACGGTTCAAGAGTTGATTTTACAGATGAAATGGGTGATAAATGGCAAGAATTTGATGTATTTCATCCTAAACTCAAAGTGTGGATGGAAAAAACAGAAGAAAAAAATATTAAAAAAAGTCCATATTATGGTTGTACTGCTAATGATATTGACTGGTTAAAAAGAGTTGAATTACAATCCATTATACAAAAATATGTCACCCATTCAATAAGTTCAACCATAAATGTTCCAAAGGATACCTCTGAAGAAAAAATTGGTGAAATTTATATGGAATCTTGGAAAAGAAAACTTAAAGGGATAACCATTTACCGGGAGGGATGTAGAAGTGGTGTATTAATTTCTACTGAAGATAAAACAAACAATAAAATTCAAAAAACTCAAGCACCAAAAAGACCAAAGGAACTTGAATGTGATATTTATCACGTTACTGCTGTTGGTAAACAATGGGTTGTTCTTGTTGGTTTATTTATTAATCAACCTTATGAGGTTTTTGCTCTTAAATCAAAAAAGATTCATTTGCCTCCAACTATTAAAAAAGGTAAATTAATAAAAATTAAAAGAGGACAATATGATTTGGAATTGGATAATGGTTTTATTTTAGAAGATGTGAAATCACATTTTGAAAAAGATGAACATGAAACATTAACCAGAATGATTTCTACAACTTTAAGGCATGGTTGTGATATAAAGTTTATTATAGAACAACTTGATAAATCAGAAGGAACTATTGTTTCGTTTGGTAAAGCAATTGCCAGGACATTAAGAAGATATATTGAAGATACTACTAATGAAGGATTAATTGGAGAAAAATGTCCAGAATGTGGAAGTGAAAATAGTTTGATTAGGCAAGAAGGATGCGTTTCGTGTTCTGCCTGTCAGTGGAGTAAGTGTTAATTAATTGATAATCAAATAGTTATGGATTTTGAGGAAAATTTTATAGAAATTAGAAATCTTAATATAGGTGATATTTTTATGTCTAAAACTGGGAATGAGGGGCAATATATAAAAAAATTAGATGAGGATAGACATTTATTAAAAAGTAATGGCAAAGAATATGAAGTCCCTCATGGTAATTTTCCTGTTTTTAAAAAAATAAATAAATCTATTAATATTAAATGTGATAATGTTTTTGAAGATATTAAAACATATAAAGATTATTATTTTAACACAATTTTCTGTGATCCACCATACCAACTTGGTAATAAGTATTATGTTGATGATAAAGATGGTAAGTTTAAAGTCAAGGGAAAATCAAAAGATTTTATGAATAAATGGGACGGAATGACGGAAGATGATTTTGATTTATTTTTTAAAGAATCGTTTAGAATATTAAAATATGGGGGGTATTATATTATGTATTCAATAGATCGTCAGATTGGTCCAATAATATATTATGCAGTAAAAAACGGATTTGAGGTACAACAATCCTTATATTGGTATTTTATAAACTCAATGCCGAAGGGTCTTGATGCTGGAAAAATATTAAATAAAAAGGGAGAAAAAGATTTATCTGAAAAATTTAATGGAAAAAAATATGGGATTGCCCCATTTAAGCAATGTGTTGAAACAATTATGGTTTTTCATAAACCAGTTAAAAATGGTTCAATTTTAAATGATTTATTATCTTATGAAAAAGATTCAGAAATTAGTCCATCAGTTGTGAATATTAATGAAAATCGTGTTGAAGTAAAAGATAAAGAAGATTATGAATTTAATATGAGAGGAAATGAAAGAACATCATTAGATGAAGGAGAAAAATTTACAGAAAAAATATATGATGGTGGTTGGAAAGTAGATAAAACAAGAAAGGAAATACCATCTGGAAGATATCCATCTCAAGTATTTATAGATTCTGGAAGTTCCCAAGTAATTGATAATCAGTCTGGAATTTTAAAATCAGGATATATGTCGCCAGACAAACATAAAAGAAATAAAACAGAAGGTAAGTATCAAAGTGATAGAGGGATATACGGAAAATATAATAATACATATCTTTTAGAAACTTATGGGGATTCAGGTGGTTGTTCAAGAATACTTCATAAATGTGATTATGAAGAAGGAGAAATGGATTTATTTATGTATGAGAAGAAACCCACTAAAAAAGAGAGAAATCTTGGATTAACAGAAGATGGTACTGGTTCTAATACATATAATAAAAAATGTTTAAAATGTGGAAAATGGCAAAGAGATCAACAAGGAAATAAAATTTATACTTGTGTTTGTGAAGAACCAGAATATGAAAAACCCACTGGAAATTTACACCCTACAGTAAAACCTATATCACTAAATGCTAAGATACTTAATTTATTCAAATTACCGAAAGAGTGTAATCAAAAACTTTATATTCCATTTGCTGGTTCAATGAGCGAAGTTATAGGTGCATTAAAATCTGGTTATAAAGAAGAAAATATTTATGTTTGTGAAATAAATGAAGAATATGTTAATATTGGTAATAAACGAATAGAATATTGGAAAAATAAATTTAAAAATGAAAAAGAAAAAATTTAAATTTGATCCTGATAGGGTAAAAGAAGATTTGGAATATATATTTATGAGGAATGAATTGGAGAGAGCAGCGGAAGAAATGGAATTTAATGATAAATCATTGCCACAATCAAAATGTAAATTTTGCGAGAATAGTGGTTTGGGCAACTCAACAAAAAAATGTACATGCCAAAAACATAAAAATAAGTAAAAACGTTGAATATTATCAACTTTTATTAAACATTTGTTGATAATATTCAACAAATCTTAAAAATATGTTAGAACTGATTAAATTTTTATTATCGTGTGTAGGATTAACCATGATATTAACTAATTCTAAATTATTTAAACCATTTAGAGATTGGTGTAAAAAGAAAAGTAAATTATTAGGATATTTCTCCACCTGTTCCATGTGTTCCGGGTTTTACAGCGGATTAATTGTTTACTTTTTATATAAAATAACTTATATTATTCCTATTATTAATATTAACTTAGGAGAATTAATAAATTATGGGTTTATTGGTTCTTTTGTAAGTTATTCTTTATACTTATTATTGTGCCCTTTAATTAAAAAATATGATTAATATTATTAAAACAATAGGTGAAGAAAAACATTATTGTAAAGGATGTAAAAAAAATAACATTTTTTTAAGAATGATAGATGTGTATGGAATTGAGTTTGTTGAATGTAAAAAATGTAATTTTGTTTTATTTATTAAAAAACGGTGATTAATAAATACACTTCAGAACATATCAGAGATTTAACTTATGATAAACAAATTATTGAAATTGATGATAGAATTATTGGATATATCACCAGAAATGATTTAAGAACATGGATCTTAATTGATAATATCTATTATACTGATGATGTAGATTTTTGTGATAAGAAAATGTCAGAAAAACATGGAATTACAGTACAGGAGTTAAGATCATTAAGAGTAAAAGACAAACAAAAAATTAATAGTTATTTTACTAAAAACAAAAAAATAAGCAATAAAAAAGAACAATTACTCGACATTATAAAAAAAGGAATAAATTTAAATAACACATAACATTTACAAAATAAAAAATTATCTTATATTTAATTTAAAAATATTATGAGCACAAAAAAATTAACCAAAGGTCAAAGGCGAGCAAAGGGAAACCAAAATGCAAGAAAACACGACAAATATGTCAGAAACCGACCACAGAGACTATTAAAAAGAAAGAATGAATTAAAATTAATTAAGTATAAAATTGAGAAAAAACAAATGGAGGAAATAAACAAATTAATAAGGGGGGATAAAAAAATTAAAGAAGAAGGTGGTTTTATAAATAAATAATGAAAAATATAATTAATTTTTTTGTTATTTTATTAATGTTATTAATCTCAACCATAGGTAGATCACAAAGTAATGAATATATTATTAATGAAAATATATTATTTTTAGGTTTTAATTATGAAGAAGACTGTATTTTAAATGATATAATTTTGGATATTGAATTATTAAACGATTCTAATTTAAGGTGGATAAAAAATACGTTGGAAACCCTATCAAAAGATAAATTTATGGAAAAACAGGAAAGAATTTCTGTTTTAGAAAATACTATTTTTACTTTAGAAAAATTTAATAATAGTTCTTTTGATAATATAATTTTGGATTTGAAAATAATAGTTAAAAAAATATGAAAATAAAAAAATAAATAAAATATGAAAAATGGCAATAAGGCAAAAATATTACATATTGATATTGAAACTGCTCCAGCTCTTGGGTGGGTGTGGGGGAAATGGGAGCAAAATGTTATAGATTTTGATAAGTATTGGTATATTCTTTCATTTGCTGCCAAGTGGCACAAAAATAATAAAGTTATTGTAAAAGGACTTATAGATTATAAAGATTATAATAAAGATAAAGAGAATGATAAAAAGTTGATAGAGGATATTTGGAAATTATTGGATGAGGCGGATATTGTTTGTGGACATAATTTAGATTCATTCGATATTAAGAAAATTAATTCTAGATTTACATATTATAATATTAAGCCACCAAGTCCATACAAAACAATAGATACGTTAAAAATAACAAGAAAATATTTTAAATTTGATAGCAATAAACTTGATGATGTTGTCAAATTTTTAAATTTGGGAAAAAAGGTACATCATACAGGATTTGAATTATGGAAAGGTTGTATGAAAGGTGATAAAAAATCCTGGGATCTAATGAAAAAATATAATAAGCAAGACACTTTACTATTAGAAAAATTATATATTAAATTATTACCTTGGATGTCAGGTCATCCCAATGTTGGTATGTTTAAAGAAAATGGAATTGTGTGCCCAAAGTGTAGTTCCGATAAAATTCAAAGCAGAGGTTGTGTTGTAAGCAAAACAACAAAATATAAGAGAGCCCAATGTCAGGATTGTGGTGGTTGGTTTAGATTTGGACCCAATTTGCGAAAAGAAAAACCTGCGGTGAGTATTTAAAGATAATTTTATTTTTGTTAGGTATTTATCTTATAGAATGAAAGATCAATTAACAAGAATAAAACAGTTATTTAATTATAATTTTGATGGAACTTTCATAACAGAGGAAATGCAAGTTTCTGATGATTTTAAAAATAATAAGTTTTATATAGAAAAAGAAATTAAATCAGTTACTTTAGAAGTTGGTTATGATCCAGAAAATACTATGGAACATAAAATATTTTTGATTTTATCATTTTCAGAAGGCCATCTTGCATTTGCATTTTCAATATTAGATAAAAATGGTCAATATGTAAAAGGAAAAGAAAGTATTTATAATAGAGAAGAAGTAAACAAATTTTTACCAAAAGAATTACAAAAAAGTATTGTATTTTTTAGTAAATTAAAAGAAATGTTTAAATTATTAATGACTATGGAAAAACCAAATATATTTTTTATGGAAACTTATGAAGACTATACAGAAGAAAAACAATTACTTCCGTATAATAGTATAATTGATATTATTTTGCAAAATGGATATGTGATGGAAAGTAAAGGTTTATCTCATGATAAAAAGAAATATCATTGGAAATTTGTTCAAAAAACAAAACAACAAATAAAAGAATCAAAAGAATCTGATGAATGGTATAAAAACTTTAAAAAGGATGATAAATATTGGGAGAGGCGTAAAGAACTTACAATGGAAGCAGTAAGAAGATGTCTTCTACAAAAAGAAAAAGAAAAGAATAATAAAACAATAATTTAATATTTACTTTAGAGAAAATACTTCATATAAGAATTTGAGAGAGAATATTCAAGATCAATATTTGAATTAAAGAAATAGTTGTCGTTTATAGGAAAGAGGTTAAATAGATTTATTTTTATTTGACCTTTTTTTGTGCTTATTTTTTTGATTAATAATGTTATAAAAAATGTAAAAATAATTGGTCTTTTTTCATTTATAAAAGTATTTATAATATGGAGATAATACATTAAATCATAATTGATTTAACATTTCTTATAAAAGAAACATATTATAAATTATGCCCTATTTGACCAAGATTGATGCGAGTAGACAGATTCGACAAGTTTCTGGAACTACATTTTTACTTTCTGGAAGTACCGTTATAAAAGAAACACTAGAAATTCAAGGAAATTTTTCTGGAAGTAGTAAAATTTTCTCAGGAAGCACTGACCTATCCAAATTATTTGCAACAATAGTTGGAAGTATTGGTTCTTATGTTGACTCATCTGGGGACACAATGACGGGCCCATTAATAGGTACGACAATTACTGCTGTAAATATAACTGGTTCAACAATTTCTGGTTATTCCATTTCAGCAACTACTTTATATAGTAATACATTATCGGCAATCACAGGTGGGGTTAATATACAAGGAACACTAATAAAAGACAGCGCATTTTCTGGGGATAGTTTACATGTACGTTCTTCAGGTAATACAATAGTGGATCTAAAATATAGTAATAAAATTAATTCTATGTTTGTTGGAATAAATGGAGTTTTCCCACCAACAGAACAGGGGGTTGCGTTTATACCAGCAAATTCTGGTCTTGCAGGGGCGCCCACTAATGGGTTTGCAATATTTGGGGATTTTAGATCTGATGGGTTTACTCAAATTCGTCAAGGACCGCTTGCTGGTAATACTACTAATGCGAGAAGAATCAAAATTAATGAAGATAATTTTGGATTAATAGAAATAATAAATGGAACCGGAGATACTTTAAATATTGATGGTTATACAGGATCAACAACTTGGACAGCACCATCAGGAATTACTGTCACTGGTAAATTTTCAGCTACTACAATTTATTCTGGTTCTTCTAATATTAATACATTATTTGTTAATAATATTGGACAAGGAACAAATATTAATACTGGAGGGACTGTAAATAAACCTATTATAAATCTTAATCAAGACATATCCGTTAATTCTTTATCTGGGACAAGTATATCTGGAAATACTATTAAGACAGTAATATTTTCTAGTTCTACTTTATTTGATAATAATGCAGGATATGTTGGGATTAAACAAGGAGATTGGATTGCATTAAATTTACCATATGCCGCAGCAACAGATACAGGTTTATGGTATAATGGAACTGCCACAATTTTGTATAGTGATATTGCTGGAAAACATGTAAAGATATCTACTCAAACTGGTAGTGGTGAAATACAATTTAATACCGGAGGTGGCGTCCAAAGAATGGCTCTTAGCACTAATGTTTTAAAATTTTATAATGGGGTAGCAATAGATGCATTGGCCATTAGTGGGGATACAATATCTGGAAGTAGTATTAGTGCTAATACAGAATATATAGATCAATATATAGATCTTAAACCATTAACTACTTTACCTGCTTCAAAAACTGGAAGAATATTTTTTTCTGGTGGAACTTTAAATGCTTGTATGTATAATTCTGGAGGAACTGCAACTGATTGGGTTGTAATGAATAAAACAGGATTTATTTAAAAATATAAATAATAATGGATAGTATTTTAAATTTTGATGAATATTTTGATATTGAATTATCAAATGATGATTCAAATTATGATAAAAATATTATAAACTCAACTGAAATAGTAAAAGATGGTCTTGGATTTTGGTTTGATATAAATAATAAAAATTGTTTTAGTGGATTGTCATTAAATGGTGATATGACTAGATTAACTAGTATATCTGCATGGACAGATGCATCTATTACAGATTTTTCGATTTCAGATATCGGCCTAGCTGGCATTGATAATTTAAGAGTTAAAAATTTAACAGGAGAATCTATAAATTTTACAAGTGCAAGCACCAAATTAGAATTATTTCAAGTTTCGGGAACTGGAACAACCAATAGTTATAGTATTTCTTCTGCATTTACTCAAAGCATAGGAAATTGGATAAGTTTATCTGGCGGGGGAGGATTTCAGGGGGTATATAAGATTGCAGGATATGATCAATTTAATATTCTTCCAAACAGAACAGAACTAGGATGGTATATAGAACAATGGATTAAATATTCTGGTATTTCAAGTAATACAAATAGTAATTTTTTCTTTTATTGGGGGACAAGATCTGAAAATAAATTTTGGAATATATTTTCAGGTGAAACTGGAATAACTACAACTTCTGGTATATCTATAAGTCCTTCTGTGAGCGCAAATACATATTTAGATACTGCGGATAATGTAATGTCATTCAGGTTTTCCGGGGATTCAATTGGCGTGAGATGGTTGTCTGGCTCAACGAATTGTTCTGGAGAAATAACTGGTCAAACCGTACAACAATCATATTCAAAACATGGAATTTTTGATAATTTTTCAGGAGCATCAGATTCAACAGATTGGATAAACATAGGAATAAAATGGAAAAGAGATAGATTAATTGATGAATGTACAATTTCCAGTGGGACAACGCCATTTCTTGGGGATTTAACATTTTATTTAAATGCAAGACCAGTATATGAAATTAAAAATTTTAAAGAACTAATATTTAGAGGTTTAAATATACACAAAACAAAACAACAATTAGTACCATTTACAATAGGATGGGGATTTGGTAGTTTCGGTCTCAAAGAATCAACAACATTTTCTGGACCAGATAATAGTGATTCTGGATTAACTATTTCAAATAATTTTGATGGTAATCTCCAAGGAGGAATTTCACAATTAAGATTTTATACAAAACCTCTTGCAGTCTCAGAGTTGATCCATAATTTTAATGTAGAAAAAAATAGATATAGCCGTAGTGAAAACTTTGGTGGTCGTATGATTAAAATAAATAAAGGAATTTAAAATTTATTGGTCTTTTGCTAATCATTAAACTATTTATATAATGAAGTTTCAGTAAAAAATACTGATTTTAAAAAATAAATATTTAAGAACTCTAGTACTCATTTCTTTCCAATGGTATTCATTAGACTGAAACTTCAATGAGTATATAGAGTTTTTATTTTAAAAAATAATTAATTATGATAATAGATAAAACAATAGAAGTAAAAATTTGTGGAAGTAATACGAAATATTATGAAAATTTAGTTTATAAAGTAAAACGTTGGGAAGTTATTACGGTTCCAATTGAACACTTACAAAAAGGAAGTAATGTTAAAGTAAAAGTCAAATGTGATATTTGTGATGAAAAGAAATACTTATCATATAATAGATATAATAAAAATATTAAAAAATATGGATTTTATTCTTGTCCTAAATGTAAAGATATTAAACTTAAATTAACTAAAAAAGAAAAATATGGGGATGAGAATTATAATAATATGGAACAAAATAGAAATACAAAACTAAAAAATCATGGGAATGAAAACTATAATAATAGAAAACAATCAAAAGAAACATGTTTAGAAAAATATGGTGTAGAGATAGTTTCTCAATCGCCAGAAATAATTAAGAAAATAGAAAATACAAAACTAGAAAATCATGGAGACTCACACTATAGTAATAGAGAAAAGTTTAAGAAAACAATGGAAGGAAAATGGAAAGATAGAAATAAGAAAAGAATAGAAACAAATTTAAAAAAATATGGAACAGATCATCCGATACAAAATATAGAAATATTCGATAAAATATTTAAGGGTTCATTTAAATTAAAGGATTATAAATTACCATCAGGAAAAATTGTTAAAGTACAGGGATTTGAAAATTTAGCATTAGATATTCTTTTAAAAACATATAAAGAAGAAGACTTATTAATTGAACATAAAGATATTGAAAATAGAATTGGTTGGATATTTTATAAAGATAAACAAGGAATAGAGAGAAAATATTATTCTGATATTTATATAATATCAGAAAATAAAATAATTGAAGTTAAAAGCGATTGGACATATAAAAATAAAAAAGAAATTAATTTGTTAAAGCAACAAGCATGTTTAAATATGGGTTTAAATTTTGAATTTATGGTTTTTAATAATAAAAAACAATTATTAATTGAACAAGAAGTTAAAAATTTAGTTTAAATATTTATTCAACATCAAAATATTTCATCATTGTCTGAAGAAGATGATCATAATCTCCACTTGTTGCTTCAGCTTTGATTTTCACCCAATCCATATTATTTTCCTTTGCTATTCGCATAGCTTTACCTAAAATAAATAAATCCTTTGGGTAGAATCCTATTTCTATTGCCTTTTTCATTATATAGTAATGGGAAAAATAATTGACACCTCCAGAAACCGTGTCCATCGCCTTAAATATTAAAATCCCTTTATCATCTAATATTCTATAAAATTCTTTCATTGAATCTTCATATAGTTTCCATAATTCTGGTATAGAAAAAGAAGATGAGAATCTTTTATGTGTTAAGTTACTTCCTGGTTTACTATTAGTTAATGATGGACCCACAGAAACCACGAAGGGGGATCATACATAAGTGAATTAATACTGTTATCTTTCAATGGTAAATTTCTACAATCACATTTTTGAACAGAATCAAGTTGAGGTTCAATATCATATCTAAACGAAGGGATTTTAACTTTTCCATTCTTATAAAATACTCCCTTACTATAGGTTACGTCACAATCTATCTGACCACTTGGAATATGTAGTTTTATAATATCATTAATCAAATCTTGTTGATTAAAGTTGATTGTTTTTATAATTTTTTTTACTGGAATTAATTCTTCTATCATTATTATTAATAATTCATTTTATTTTCTTTTCTACTGTTACTAAAGTATCATTATGATGCCCGCCATGCGCCACAATTAATATTTCTATTATTTCAAATCCTCTATTTTTTCCAATTGCATTTGTATTCCAACCAAAACTTATACAATATCCTCCAACTTTTATTATCTTTGCAAGAGGGTTAAGAACCCGATTATAAAAATTGGTACTTGTATCTAATTGTGTGGCTTTTTTACCAATAACTTTATAATGTTCAGATACTTGCCTATATGAATAGGGTGGATCAAATAGTGCTCCATCAAATTGTTCAATTCCTGTAAGTTCTTTAATTTTTTCAACAAATTCTAATGCTTCTAAATGATATTCAGATTTTCTTTCTGGATTATGGTCATTTGTTATTTGAACTGGACTATTGTCGCCTGCGAATGGATCAATCCAATTTATTCCATTTCCAATATATCTATTTAATAACTCAGCTATTGGTTTAATTGTAAATGTTGCATAACTTGGCATTGCCCACTTTCTTTCTATATTCATTTATTTTTTTATTTTTTCAACAAAAACATAGCAATAATCTGTTTTGTATGATGTTTTATTTGAAGTACAATGACTACAACTATAAGTTATTTCCATTTCAACATTACCAGGTATTGGAAGATAATTTTTTTGATCTTTCAAATTAATGGGTCCAGAATGAAAAGAACTTATTTTATATGTTGCTTTTTTATTACAATATTCACATTGTTTCATTGTTTTTATATTTTGGTGCACCATATTTATCACATATTTTATGTGCAAATTTTTCACCTTTAATATAGTCGCCAATAAGAAAATCTAATGGATCAAAATAATTTTGTTTTGAACACCAATCAATTCTCTCATCTAAAGTTAATTTTTTCCGTTTAAATGTTTTTTTAATTATCATTTTTTAGCGATTGCTTCTTGAATTATTTTCATAATTTTTATTAATAAACTTGTTTTACGATAAAAAGCCAAATAGGTTTATTGTACAAAT
>ERZ1292645.199-Hain-H14-02um-R2-199-length-25922-cov-5_pt1 | contig 12562 bp, 19 predicted proteins | sample MGYA00564401_ERZ1292645 | MGnify/ENA primary metagenome ERZ1292645 (study PRJEB36523, sample SAMEA6512644) | groundwater metagenome | collected 2019-01-09 | study: AquaDiva: Metagenomics assemblies of 32 groundwater samples | reverse complement strand
ATGAAGGGGGTTGTGAGTTGTGAGTTGTGAGTTGTGAGTTGTGAGTCTATTTTTAGCGCCGAGAGTTTTAGGCCGAAGTATTCGGCGGTTTTTTGTAAGGCGTATAGAGAATTATAGATTTTGGTCGTGGGTCGTGGGTCGTGGGTCGTGGGTCTCTGAATATTACCTGCCAGAATATCAATGAGAATAAGCAAACTGGACAATTCTTCTACGGAGACGGTGATTCCTTTTTCTTTAAGCAGGTTGTATAAGACATATGCCGAGCAGGGAACGGTTTCGGTTGCGGGTTGTTTGAGCCAGGTATAAATCTTTCGTAACTCGTTACTCGTAACTCGTAACTCGGAATTAAGGTCAATGGTTAAGCCCGGCTTGAGCTGGAGCTGATTGACCGGCTTATGGCTTTGGCTATTTTGAGAGCCAAACCATTGCCTTACTGGCTGATCTACCAATGGCTTCAGAGAGCGGTAAATGGATTGGGCAACGGCTCTGTTGAAGAGCTCTGGTGAGGGAATAGTTGTGAGCTGTGAGTTGTGAGCTGTGAGTTGTGAGCTGTGAGTTGTGAGCGGGGCAAGGTGTGGCCAGAGAACTGAGGGGTTATATTCAATTGCCCAGGAGACCTGCTCGGGCAGGAAAACCGCTACAATAATAAAAGCCATTATCCTGATCCACTTTTTGAAACTAGATTTGAATAATGGCTTTTCTATGTTATGACTACAGGGGATAAAGTTCCCCCCTATATCCCCCATAAGATTAGATTTTATTTCTCTCTCGGGTATCATAAATCTTTTTTTAAGTTTTTACTAAGTAACTAAAAAAAATAGCCTAGTGCGTGCTCGGCAACCCGGCTATCTTTTTATCGTGGCTAAAGACCCGTGGCTTTGCGTCTCCGCCTCACGACGGATTTGCCTTTTTCGGAGATTAATGATGTATTAAAAATATACCATAATGTATGGAAGCTGTCAAGGGGTTTTTTTGGTTGCAGGAAAGCGTTTTCAACCACGGAGGACACGGATAAAATCTCACGAATTACACGGATTAAAACCGCGGATTGCACGAATAAAACCAGTGCTTTGTTAACTTAATTTATGTGCACCTGGTTCACACCTCTGGAAAGCAGTTTTTTGCACTCCAGGCATAATTGGTAATTTGGACATTTAAAAGGTAATTGGACATTCTTCCTGTGCTCTGTGGTTAGAATTGGACATTGGGAAGGGACGGCCTAGGGCTGATACTGCCTGCCCTGGCCAAAGGTATCGCCCACACTGCGCCACTTGCCGCAGAGGGCGCGCTTCATATAAACTGACATTCCGATTAGGACGGCTACCACTATAGCCAGCAAGAGGGCATATTCTATGCTGAATGAGGCCCGAGCCCTATTGTTCATTCGTCTTCCCATTTTACTCCTTACCCACGATATTGACATAATTGTAACTATACGCTGCCTTACTTACCTTAGTAATCTCACCCTTGCCAAAAGGGTTAAAGCTTCCCAATGCTCCTACTCCGGTTTTGGCAGCGTCAGGTTGATCCGCGCGGGTTATCTTTACCCGGGTATTGTCACCATTGTCCGTATAATCCTTTAGTTCTAGCCAGTATTTCCGCTCAGTACACATACCACCTCCAATTAGCCCCATCATCCCCAAGCTACGCTCCGTGCATTCATCACCACTCTCTATCCAGGCTAACTCAAAGTGGCTGACGTCTACGCTGATACTGTGGCAGTCCGAATCATCAGCGCAAAGAGCATCCGGCCAGGAATAGGTTACCGGATTAAGACCACCAGACGTAGACATAGAGATGGAAGCAAGAAGGTCATTCATATAGTTGTAAAATGTCAGGATACTATTTCTAAAACCTTCTATTCCTACGAGCAGTGCATCAATGCTGGCCTGGGCTGCGGCAAACTCATCGTCTAGATCTGTATCTATAGTGCCAAAGGAGCCATCCTGGCAAGGTGAATTAGTAGATTCTGTTTTATAAGCATACTCTGGACAGATAGGAGGAGTGCAAGAAGTGCACTGGGGCAGGCCATCATAGTCAGTAATGCAGGACTGCCATTGGTAATTACACTGGGCAAGTTGCGTCCTCTTGCTCTCAATCGCTGCCTTAAGATTATCCAAATCAGCTACCAGGTTTGTCTTAAGGGTATCATAATAGTCTGTATCCACATCATCATTATAAAACCACTTAATCCAGGATTCCCAGCTCTCTAAGAGCCTATCCGAGTAGTTTTGGGCTTTTAAACTCGTGGCCAGACCCGCAAAAACCTGCAGAACACTCACTATATCGGGCACTGGTATCTCGATAGCCTTGACTAATTCAATGACATTTCCATCCTGCCCGCCGCTTTCTGGCGCAGTGTAGAAAGGGCCGGTGGCAGTGGTATAGACCGTAGTATACCCACCATCATCCCAGGTCTCAAAGGGAACTTGGTACTGGGTATACTGCTTTGTGGCAAAATCGCTAAAACTCGTTAATGGTCCATTGATAAAATTATTAATTTCCCCGGCCAGGGGGGAGAGTACTTCCTTTAATGCAATTACCCTCCGGTAATACCAATCCTGAAAAACCGGAACTTTTTCCGTGGTATTGCCATTTCCATCAGAGTCATTTGTATCTGCCATCTTGCGCGGGTCAGCCACAGTTTGAGTGAGGGCCAGGAAAACCACGCCCTCGCGGATACCCCAACGCTCGGGAAGGCCGCTCAAGGACTTGGCAATAGCCGTAAAGGCCTCAGCCCTCATGTCTTGAGCTACTGAAAACTGATAGAGTTTGTTTGCAGCAGCGAGGGTGGCCGAGACAACGAGCGCCCAGAAGCCATGAGAACAGATGTTACAGAGAAGAGTCATAACCACAGCTATAACCACCATAACTACGAGTTCGACCCAATCCCACGTACCCCATCCTTCTGTTGTCTCTTTACGCGTTGTTCCTCCGAGAGTCTCCCAGAACACGCGAGACTTGGTAGCTAACTGGCTGGCTAATAAGAGGCTGGCGGAATCCGCGGCATTGGAGAGGGTAGTGGCGGTCAAAGAGAGCTGGCCTAAGTTCACGGTAACTAAAATCATCACCAGAACCACTACCATCGCCAAGATAAGCAGGGTGGCAATCTGGCCGCTGGAGCGCTTAGAGCGGAGATTATTTAAAGAGGTTGTCTGACGAAGATAAGTGAGCATCATTTACCAAAAATATTCAATTCCGGGTAAGCTGTTTCGTCCACCTGTGTTTCGCTGAAAGAAGTTCCCGCGCTTACCCGGCTGTTTTCATAATCCTGATGGCGCTGGACTAAGCGCTGATTTACCCAGAGAAAGAGCTTCAAACTGCCTAAGAGTAAGAGCAACACAGAGATTAGGGCCAGGGTAATCTCCAGGGTGGCCTGGGCCGTTTGAGTCGTGGGTCTTGGGTCGTGAGTCGTGAGTCTTACCATGTGGTCGTCCGTATCTTTTCCCCGGCTGTTTCAGTACCGGCATAAGTAATCTTATATCCATAGGGACAGCCTACGGGATCTTGGGCGCAAGTGGTAACTTGCGCTGTAGAGGAAAGAGCCGCTGTTTTCACATTGCCTAATCCCGTGTTTATGCCGGTAGTTGGATTTAAGCCGTCGTGGTAAATCACCTTGCGGCCGGTGGCCTCCTGATAATTTACTTTCTCCTTAGTAGTGATACCGGCCTGGTCTTCGTCCCTTTCTAAGCTGTTACTAATTGTGGTATCTTTGGTGAAATCCGGCTGTAGGCCCATGGCCTTATATCTATTACTCTCGAGAGTAAAAAGTTGGTCTAATTTCCCCTCTTCACAATACCAGGGCGCCTGCATTGAGGAATCACAAATCGTATTGCAGTCTTTGGTACTGCCATACTTTTTACCTTTTTCACATTCCTGTTTACAAAATGCCGGGTTAGTAATCATCCGGCACTGGCGCAGGGCTCCCCCGTAATCTACGATTTCTCCGGCCATGGCATCAACTATGCGGATGGCTTTGATCGCAACAGGGGTTTCCTCAGTAACAGTATTTCCATCCGTATCCGTTCCCGTAGTCATTACCTTTAGTGTCTCCAGATCCTCATTAATAGCTGAGCCATCCAATAGCGAGATCCACCCTTTTATGCAGGTGCCATTTCCTGTGTAGGAGGCCTCTTCTGTGCAGGTATATACTCCGTCGTCGGAGTAGACGCAGACCTGCTCAGCCGCTTTACAGCCATCCAGGGCTGTTCCGCCATATATCTCTTGATATTTATATATTAAATTCAAGTCGTAGTCAATGTTTTCTTCTATCCTGAAGCCGGCAGTGCGATACGTTTGCTCTTGCCCGTTAATCTGCATAATCAGTTTGGGCAATTCGCCTGCGCTTTCCGCGCCGGCATCCAGGGCATAACTGCGGGTAACCGAGGCCGAGGCGGAAACCGGGACAAAAGAACCTACGCCAAAGTGATTAACCGGGTCAGGGATGTATTTATCCTTAAGAATAAGGTTGGTATCGGACTCTGGAGTGGCAGGGTCGTGGGCTATTGCTTTTCTAAAGGCCTGCTGAATTACCTGCTGTTGGAAATTATAGCGCAGGCCATAATTAACCAAAACCCCCAGGAGCATGAGCAGGATAGAGCCAAAGATAGCCAACTCGGCCAGGGCTTGGGCCGTTAGAGTCGTGAGTCGTGAGTCGTGAGTCGTGAGTCTTGAGTAAAACATCTTAAAATAAAGAGGATTCCAAGGCGCCCACGGTCTCGCTGCCGGTAGTGGTAGTAGTGGCAGAATTAAGAGTAGAATCCGTCTCGGCAAGAGAGCCATAAACATCATTCTCTATGGTGCCATCTTTGTCTAAGTCAAGGCCGAGATCTGCTTCACTTTTAAATGCGATATTAACCTGGGTGGTAGAATTGCTATCAGAAGTAACAACAGCGTTGCCAACGGTGTTTTTGGGTGAATACTGCTGGCCCATTTCATCCGCGGCCTGGCGCAGCCTTCCCTGCATGCCCCGTTTGATATATATTTGCATACCCACCAGCGCGGCTACGATTACCGCGATGAATACGGCATACTCCAATATACCCTGGGCCTTATTCCTTTTCCAGGTATTTCTCATAAGCAAGGCCGCCGCTCTGGCTATTGGTTTCAGTTCTTGCATAAACCACCTCTCCTTTTGACTTCAATTCTGTGGCCTGGCTCCCAATAGTAGCGGCGTTAAGAGCCGAGCCCTGTTTCTGGGTGTCATATCTCTGGTCGGCTCTAGAGTTGTATTCCACCAGCCCTTTTTGCTGGCCTCCCGCATCCTGGCTCATCTCATCCGCAGCCACCTTAACCACTGCCTGGATACCGCGTTTCATATAGGTCTGCATCGCCAGAAGTGCCATACTCACAATTCCTATAAGGATTACGTATTCGCTAATACTCTGGCCGGACAAATCTATTTTTTTTCTTGGCATAGATAAATCCTTTATTTAACCTTTACCCCCACACCCAAGAAAGCCCCGCCTTTCAAGGCGGGGATGAAGTGGGTGTGGGGGTTTACTTCCATGCTAATTAGTATGGAAGTTTACCAGGCGGCTACTGTCTCGCTTCCTGATTCAGTGCGGACTTCTTTGGCCCCTTTGCTTGATGATCCTGTGTAACTAGTGGTTAGTCCAGCACTTACTTCTTGCACAGTAGTGCTGGTGCGGCCTGTTGTAGAAGTCACAACGGTATCCCCGGCAGAAAACTGCTCGCCAACCTGGTCCGTAGATTCACGCAGCTTCCCTTCTATGCCTCTTTTCATATAGATTCTCATAGCCAAAAGCGCGCCTACCACTACCGCAATCATTACGGCATACTCTAAGGTACTTTGCCCCGTTAGAGTTGTAAGTTGTGAGTTGCGAGTCTTGAGCATTCTGAATCACCCCCTAAAATTTAATCTGCGCTACTAGTGTCTTTTATCTTCTGATAACCTGAGCGGTTGGTGGTTTTGCCATCGCCAACGCCGAACGTGCGGACAACCCCACCTCCTACTTTGGTCTCCTCGCTATCTTTATATGCCTTGACCGTGGTATCATACGAAGACTCTAGATAATAAGGTTCATATTGCGCAGTACCTCCTTTTTTAGTTGACTTATCCACCACAAATTTTATCCCTCCCTGTAAACTCCTTTTAACATAAGTCTGCATAGCTACGGCTGCGCCTACCACTACCGCAATCAGGATAGCGCATTCCGCAGTGCTTTGCGCCTTTTTGTGCTTTAAGTAAAAGAGCATTTCTCTTCACCTCCTTTAATTATTAAAAAAATTATTAAGGAAATAACTTATCCTCGCTTAACTCCTGGGTTAATTTTTCCGCATCATTCCCTGTGGCAGAACGCGTTACCGCGGCAGCCGTGGTAATCTTGTATTTAGATCTACCTTTACTAATAGTGGTTCTATCGTCGGCTAAGCCAAAGGTCTCTTGGGTTTCCATATCTGTTTCCTGCTCGGTGGTATATTTGGAAGTCATATTTCCCGCGACGTACTGTTCTCCTATGCTGTCCACGGAAGAGCGTAATTTTCCCTGCACACCCCGTCCCATATAGGTCTGCATGGCTAAAAGCGCGGACAAGACCACCACTATAATCACCGCGTACTCTAATGTGCCCTGAGCCTTCCTATCCATCTTTTTCACCCCCTATTGATTTTTAATCACCAATCTACTTTCGTATAATCGTATGTGCGTTGATCCCCCGCTGCCTCGATTGTATTTTGGTTAGAATCGCGGCTTAGTGTTCCATCGGCAGCCATTGTTGAGGTCAGGCTATCCTGAGTAACCTGTTGTGTGTTTTTGCTGGATAGCTCGCCGTGCTCATACTGTGCTGACAAAGCTACCGCTGTTGCATTAGGGGCAACCGTAGCCCAATTACTATCGCTACTTAAGCTCTGTGTATAATCAGCTGCTCCATCCCTTACCCTTGCCTGCAGGCCCCTCTTGACATAGGTCTGCATACCCACGACTGCGGCTATCACTAAACCAATCAGGATAGCGTATTCCGCGGTGCTTTGCGCCTTTTTGTGCTTTAAGAAACCATACCACATCATCCCGCACCTCCTTAAGAGACTTATTCCCTCTCTATAATTTACCTGCAGCTTTTCCAATAGCGGTATTTGCATTGTTTAAACTTGCTTCTACTGCGGGTTTAATCCAGTTAGCTGCGGCATAAAGAATCACTCCCACAATCGCGCTTAATACTATGATATACTCTAAGGTACTTTGCGCTTTTTTATTCTCTCTCCTGAACATCTCAGTTTACCTCCTTAGCATCCTAAGAAAATTATTAAAACATATCTACTATTTTTTTGGATTCGGTTGTTATTTTTGTCCCTGCCGTATCCATCAACTTTCCTAAACCCCCTGTGTTAGCCTTATTGCCTAGAGTAATTGCTCCTGCAATTACCGCGGTCACCACTGCGGTTAAAATAATAACATACTCCAGAGTACTCTGGCCTTTGTGAGTCTTGAGTCTTGAGTCTTGAGTCTTGAGTCTTATCATCATTTTCTTACCTCCTTAGGTTAAAAGTCAAATCGTTCTCATTCTTCTGATTGCGCGTTGATCTGGTCTTCAACTGTCTTCAGGTTTGCCTGCACCGCACGCTGGACATAGGTGCTCATTGCGGTTAAAGCCACCGCCACCACGGCAATAATCAGCGCATACTCTAAGGTGCTTTGCCCTCTTTTCATTTGCTTAATTCTCCGGCTGCGCTATCAGAGAAACCCTGCAATGTGTTTTGGACATTAGGGAAAAGAGTACTCACAGATAAAATGGTTAAAACCGCAATTACACTGAAGAGAATAAAATATTCTAATGCCGCCTGCCCTATTTTTAAAGACTTTTTTAAACTCATTATTAAGACCTCAAATAAAAAATCAACTGATAGTTAAAATATACCACATAGAAACCCAGCGTCAAGGTCAAAACAGGGCTTTTGAGAAAGCGCTTTCAACCACGGATTACACGGATTAAAACCACGGAGGACACGGAAAAATTATACTATGAACCTCTTAAATTCTAACTTTTTAGTTCCAAAATTGACCAAAAGTCCTATTCTATACTCTGAAGACCTTAAATATCCCAAAATTTGGGCTTCATCAATAGGCTCAAGATTAGATTTAACCTTTAATTCTAAGATTATCTTATCTTCTATAATCATATCTAAGCGGTAAACTCCTAGTTTTACTTTTTTATATAAAATCAATACCTCTTTTTCTGTATCTACCTTTAATTTTGCCTCTTTTAATTCTTTTATAAGGGCTCTTTTATAAATTACCTCAGTTAATCCGGAACCAAGATTATTATGAACTTCAAATAATAACTTAATTATCTTTTCTGTAAGCTCCTTGTAAAGTAGCTCCATAGTTTATCCGTGCAATCCGTGTTCAGTCCGTGTCATCCCTGCCTGCCGGCAGGCAGGCGTGGTTAAAACTTAATTCCCCCTTGCATGAATTGGAGGATAATCGGCCCGGCAACAATAGCCCCTACTGCCGGAAGGATGAAAAAAATAAGCGGGAAAAGTAGTTTTATGGGAGCCTTAAGCGCGGCTTCTTCTCCCTGCAGAAAATAGCGCATGCGAATTTCCTCGGACTGAATCTTAAGAGCTTCATTCATGGGAGAACCCATACGGTCAGCCTGGAGAAGGGTCTGCACAAAACTGGATAATTCCGTTAAGCCCACCCTATGGGAAAGATTGCGCAATGCCTCCCGGCGGGAGACGCCCATCTGGGTTTCCCGGCGCAGCTCGGAAAGTTCATCGGTCAGGGGACACTTCTTGAAATCCTTTACCACTCTCTCCACTGCCATCATAAAATCAAGGCTGGCTTCCACGCAGAGATTTAAAAGATCAATTACCGAAGGCAGGTCGCGGCGAATCTCCAGGTGGCGGCGTTTGATTTTCATACTCAGCCATATTTCGGGAATGATAAAACCGACGGCGGAACCAACGGCCGCGAAGATAATTTTATTGCCGCGGAGGATAATACTGCAGAGAACCAGGACAAGCGTAATGCTTAAAATTTTAAATATGGTAAACTCAACGATGCTTAAGGGCATACCCGCCCTGACTAACTTTGAGGGAAGAGAACGACTGACTAAGGAACCCGCCGCCTTAAATCTGCCTAAAAAATTAAACGGCTTTAATAGCCCGCGTAAGACGTTCTCCCCGGAAGGCGCTATTGCCACACTATCTTTAGCCGGGACCGCTTCAGCAGTCTCGCTCCAGGGCAGGCTCCTTTTTCTGTAAAGATAAATTTGATAGGCCAAGGTATAAACGCTGATGAAAACCGTAAAGGATATTAAAGCTAAGAGCATATCTTTTGACCTCCAGGCGGAGAAAAGGGGTCAGAGCTCAATCCTGCTCATACGCATAATCAGGATGGCGCCGATAACCTCGGAAACAACGGCATAACCCAATAAAAGCCTTCCCCGGGTATCATTGATCAAAACATTAAAGAAGGTGGGATTGATTTTAAAAACCGCGATAGCAAAGATAACCGGCAAGAACATCATAATTCTACCCTGGAGCTTGCTCTGGATGCATAGGGCCCTGACCCTGGATTGCAGCCGGCTGCGTTCACGAATAGTCAGGACCAAATTTGAGAATACCCTGGTAAGTTCGCCTCCTGTCTCCTGGCTTACCAACACCGCGGTAACTATCATATCCAGTTCTTCGCAGGCCATACGGCGCTTTAATTTCATTAAACACTCCCCTAAAGGAACTCCCATACGGTTCTCCCGCATCACCAGGCCAAACTCCTGGGATATTGGCGGGGCCATCTCTTCAACCAGGGTCTTAAGGGCCTGGGGCAGGGAAAGCCCGGACTTAAGCGAACCGGATAAAAGCATAAGCCCATCAATCAACTGGCCGGAGAATCTTCTTCTGCGGGACATTTCTAACTGCTTAAGGATAAAATTCAAAAGCGTTAATCCTGCGAATGCCGCGGCCAGGCCCATCCAGGGGATCCTGGTGAATAAAAAAACCAGAAAGCCCGTTACTAAAGGACAGACAATATCAATAAGCAGAATCTTGCGATAAGGAAGGCCAATAAACATCCTATTCAGCTGGGGAGTAATTTTATCTATACGTCTTTTCTGCCAGGTTTTTAAAATCCGCTCCAGAAAAGGATAGAGGGTGTAAAGAAGCAGGCCCAGTGAAAAGAAGGCTAATATAGCGATGATAAACAGGGGCATAATTAAAAATATACCATAGGCCATCAGCGGTGTCAAGGCTAAAACCATCACTGCGAGAAAGCGCTACCACGGATTGCACGGAAAGATAGCACGGAGAACACGGAAAGATAGCACGGAGAAAACGGATAATCCGTGGTCTATCCGTGTAATCCGTGGTCTATCCGTGTAATCTGGTGGTCAAACCTTAGCTTGCGTCCATCCATAAGCTGAATATCGGCCTCGTTGACCCTCTGACAGCCGTAAATTAAATCTTCAGTATGGAGAAAATCCCGGGGTAGTTCAAAAATTACCTTAAGGTAATTAGCTTCGCTAATTACCTTACCCCGAAGATTATAAAAGCGCTCTTTTAAGGCCAGGAAATCCAATCTTTGGTAACTTAACGGGAAAAAGTATTTCTGACAATAGCTATTTAATTCCCATCTCCAGAAGTTGAAAATCTCGTTTAAAGCTAAATCCTTGCCTTCAGAGAAATGGACATTATTTTTGTGCATTATTTTACTTCTGGACAACTGATAGAAATGTCCAATTTTATCTAAGAAATCCTTATAACCTGTTTCTAAATTTGGCCAATGTTCTAAATAATGTCCAATTACCTTTTCATTATCTAATTGACTTTCTTCAACATTGGTAAAAATGTCCAGCACGGGGTCCAGCACGGGGTCAGGTCTATTTTTTAAGCATTCTCTATAGCTAACTGACCTCAGGGCTAACTTATGACGGGTTTCTTTATACTGCCAGGGCCACAACCCCAGGATAAAATATCGTTTTTTTTGTGGCACGGGTTGAATGGCATCTATGAGCAGGTTATCCGCAGAGAACAACTCAATGCTCTTTATTGTCTTATCCGGCTTTTCTGATTGAAAACTGGCGATAAAATTTAAGGATGCTGCGGTAGGGGCATCAAAACCGGCAGGTGCCTGTAAAACCAACGGATTAGTATTCTCTAAGATAGAGCCATTAAGATAAGCTTTAGTTTTATATAACCCTGCGCTGAAACATTCGGGAATACGGGCTGTTGACCATATAGTATGACTGCCAGCGTCAAGAAAGAAAAATGAATTATCCTGGAGGATAAATTTTAGTTTTGATATTTCTCTTGCCTCGGCAAGAAGTTGATTGAGTATTTGGGGATTAGCTGTCTTAGCCTGTTCTAAATAATCAATCCTTCTACGCTCAGGGTTTATGCTTAACCTTTCGCAGGACGAAGCCGAAGTATTAAGAAATAAGCCGGCATCCTCCTGGGAATACTTTTTTCCTGTGATAACAGCCATGGCCTCTTTTGAGCCGGGGCTTAAATCCTGGTAATTCTCTTCACCGCATAAAGGAAGATAGAGTAAAGTTTCAAGGAAAGCGCTTAAATCTAAAGGGGTAACATTCCTTGAGCCTAACGCACCGGCTATCGCCTGCGTCCCGCCCAAGCAAAGATCAGCGGCCTTAAGGAACCAGCATCCGATGTGGGGAAAAGAGGCAGGGACATGGGTGAGGAGATTCGGCTTTGGACAAGACGAAAGCAATAATTTAGTTATGAGTTGTGAGCTGTGAGTTGTGAGCTGTGGGCTGTGGGCTGTGGGCTGTGGGCTGACACCGCGCCTGCCTACTGACTTATTCAGCCCTTCTGACTTAATGATAGTGCTGACACTTGACTTTGAGACCTCAACCTTAAAAGCTTCTTGAATGAGGCCGGAGAGCTTCCTACAACCTAATTCAGGATGTTCTTTTGCCTTTTGTAGAATAAATTCCCTTATTTCTGCCTTTAATTTATAATGCGCTCTCTTCATCTCATGGCTTTGCCTTACTGGCTTATGTCCAATTTAAAGTCTACTTCAAAATTGGACATTTGTCAATGACTAGTTTAATGGATTTGGACAAAATCGCCTTCTTGGGTATGGGTTGAGACGAGGGTTCCGGCAGGCAATTCAAGGCAGTAAAGAGCATTAAAAAATACTCCGCTTATTCTCCAGGGTTCTAAGCAATGATATATTTTGATAATTTGCTTTTTTCTATCTATAAAAGCAACATCAATGGGAAAACGCATAAAAAAGGTATGGATAGAATTGCAGGGTTTTAAGAGCATTCCGGCTCCGGCTTCAAGGCAGACCCTGCCCATTAATCCCTTAAGCCGTTTAAATAAATTATCCGCTATTTCGGCGCTTTCGGTGAGAGTTGTATTTTTGCTTATATTGAGAATTTTAAGGCGGGGTTTACTTCTTAAAAATATCATCAGCAAGCTTAATTCCGCGCACGCGGATATCTTCAATAAAGGAGGGGATATAACCTGTGGCTTGAAAATGGCCTAAAACCATACCTCGCGCATCTACGCCTGTCTGCTTAAATGTAAAGATATCTTCCATCTTAACGTGCTGGTCAGCGCCTATGCCGGTAATTTCGGT
>ERZ1292645.582-Hain-H14-02um-R2-582-length-12599-cov-7_pt1 | contig 12599 bp, 10 predicted proteins | sample MGYA00564401_ERZ1292645 | MGnify/ENA primary metagenome ERZ1292645 (study PRJEB36523, sample SAMEA6512644) | groundwater metagenome | collected 2019-01-09 | study: AquaDiva: Metagenomics assemblies of 32 groundwater samples | reverse complement strand
CCCGGCACTTTGACGCCGCGCCACTCGCGGCGCACGACGCCTTTGGCGTCGATCACGAACGTGCTGCGCTCGATGCCGCGCACCTTCCTGCCATACATGTTTTTCATCTTGATGACGTCGAAGAGCCTGCACGCGGTCTCCTCGCCGTCGGAGAGCAGCTCAAACGGGAAGCTCATCTTCGCCTTGAAGCTCTCGTGCGACTTCAGGCTGTCGCGCGACACGCCGTAGAGGGCGCAGCCGAGCTTCTGGAACTCCGGGTAGAGGTCGCGGAACTGCTGGCCTTCGCTGGTGCAGCCGGGGGTGTTGTCTTTGGGATAGAAGTAGAGGACGAGGGGTTTGCCTTTGGCGGCTCCGAGGCGGAAGGTCTTGCCGCCGGTGGCAGGCAACTCGAAGTCGGGCGCTGGTTTATCTAGCATTCGGCGGGGCGGAGCCTCGTCGCGCTGTTTCGTTGAAACTATGGTGACCGAAACCGGCTTCTCGCGCAAGCGCTCCTTCCGTTCGCGGTTCAAAGTTCAAGGTTCAAAGTTCAAGGTTCAAAGTTCAAGGTTCAGAGTTCAAGACACTGGATAGCGGTTTACGATTTCGTGACCCCGAGCCCGGAACCTGGAACCTGGAACCCGGAACCTGGAACACGGAACTCGGAACCCGCGCGCTACGCCAGGAATTTCCCGCCTTGCACCGCGACGGTTCCGCTGCGCCCGGGGATCGTGCCGTCGATCACGACGTGCCGCGGCAGGCGGGCGACGTCCAGTCCTTCCGCATAGTCGCGCAGCGAAACGAGCGAATAACCCTGCGCCCGCCAGCCGGTGAGCAACTCCTCAAATACTCCAGATAGCCGGTTGCCCTCGAGCTCGGCATGCAGGGTGTAAACATGCCCGGTCGGCGGAGGATTCGCGGTCAGGCGCAGCAGACGGTGGGATACGTTGTCTGCTGTCGCGCCATCCACACCGATCAGCTCATCCAGCGTCGGGAGCGTTGTTGGAAGCTGTGGACAGGCGATGATTTCCGCGTTGTAGATCGGAACGAAAGGGCAGGTGCCGCGCGTGTCCGAAGAGTACCGGAAGCCGAGTCTCTGGGTGAGGCGATAGGCGTGCAGGTTCATCTGCCATCCGGCGGCGCCGTGGGTTAGCGCCGGTTCGCCGAAGATTTCCTGGAAGCGGTCGCACGCGCGCTGCATTTCGCGTTGCGTCCAGGCAGGGCTTGCGTGGCGAACGCGGTCCTGCCACTCCACGTGGTCGTAAGCGTGGATGCCGACCTCGAATTCTTCGCCGCGTACCGCGCGCATGACCTCGGCGCAACGGCGGCCGATATCGGGTCCCGGTAACAATGTGCCATAAAGCAGGGTGGTGACGCTGTAGTTTGAGACGACCGACGTGCGCGACACTTTGCGCATGAAACCTGGACGAAATACGCGCCGGATTGCGCGGCCGGTGTGGTCGGGACCGAGACTGAACAAAAAGGTGGCCCGTGCCCGGTGCTGCGCCAGCAGCTTGAGCAGCCGGGGTACACCATCCCGGGTGCCGCGGTAGGTGTCCACGTCAATCTTCAGCGCGAGCTTCACGGTGGTCTCATGCGGCGCGGCCGCCTGTTATCATGTTCGCTTTTTTGAGAAGCCGGCCCCGGGTAACAGCGGGCGACCTGCCGGCGTGGAGCGAGCCAGTGAAGATCTGTGTGGTAGGAACCGGATATGTCGGCCTGGTGACCGGTGCGTGCCTTGCGGAAATGGGGCACGTCGTTACGTGCATTGACAAGAATTCTACTAGAGTCGGCCGCCTCAAGCGAGGCGACATTCCTTTTCACGAGCCGGGCCTGAAGGAACTCGTGCTGCGGAATGGGCGCGAAGGACGACTGTCTTTCGCCAGCAGGCTGTCACAGGCGACAGCCGACTCCGAGATATTCTTCATCGCGGTCGGAACGCCGCCAACGGCCGACGGATCCGCGGACATCAGCAGCGTGCTGGAAGTCGCCGCCGAGCTGGGCAAAAACATCAGGCGGGCCTGCACGCTGGTAAACAAGTCGACGGCACCGGTCGGTACGGCGGAAAAGATTCGCGGAGTGGTCCGGCGGGCGCTCGCCAGGCGAAGACTTAAAATCGAGTTCGATGTGGTGAGCAACCCGGAATTCCTTAAGGAGGGTGATGCGATACAGGACTTCATGCGTCCCGACCGGGTCGTGGTCGGCGCAGACAACGAACGCACGGTCAAATTAATGCGCTCGCTGTATACGCCGTTCACCCGTAATCATGAACGCCTGCTGGTGATGGGCGTACGCGACGCGGAAATGACCAAGTATGCGGCCAACGCGATGCTGGCCACCCGGATCTCCTTCATGAACGAGATTGCGAATTTGTGCGAGCGGCTGGGTGCCGACATCGAGAACGTGCGACTCGGCGTCGGGTCCGACAGCCGGATCGGATATTCCTACCTCTACCCGGGTTGCGGTTATGGGGGATCCTGCTTTCCCAAGGACGTGAGGGCGTTGATTCACCAGGCCCGCAGGCTGCGCCTGCAGCCGAGAATTCTGGAAGCGGTGAACGACACCAACGAAAAGCAGAAGATCCGTCTCTACGAGAAGATCCGGGCGCTGTTCGGACCGGGGTTGCGCGGCCGCGTGTTTGGTCTGTGGGGACTGTCGTTCAAACCGGGCACCGATGACCTGCGCGAGGCGCCCTCGGTCGCGCTGCTGGAAAAGCTGATTACGTCCGGCGCGCGGGTGCGGGCGTACGATCCGGTGGCGATGGACGCCGCGCGCCGGACCCTGCCGCGAACCTGGTTCAAGACGAAGGCGCTGCAGCTGGTCCCGGATCAGTATTCGGCGCTGATAGGGACCGACGCCCTGATCTTGGTCACGGAATGGAAGCCGTTCCGCTCCCCCGACCTGGTGCTGATGAAGAAGATCATGCGCAGGGCGGTGATCTTCGACGGACGCAACCAGTACGACAAGAACGCGGCGCTAGCCGCGGGTTTCCGGTATTTCGGGATCGGCAGGTAACTGATGGCCGGCAGGATCTCAAGAGACGAGGCGCCGCGCTTCTGAGATCCGGTGGCGGTAGGCGTCATAAATTCGTTTCAGCGCCTGCCGCATGTTCACCCGCGGATTCCATCCCAGGTCGCGGCGCGTGTCGTCGATCTGCGGCACGCGATGCTGCATGTCCTGATAGCCTTCCCCGTAGTACTTGGCGGAGGTCGTAGCGAGCAGCCGTACTTTTCCGGCCTGCTCCCGGTATTCCGGGTACGTCAGCGCCATGGCTATCATCATTCCGGCCAATTCTTTTATCGAGAAGTTGTTTTTTGGATTGCCGACGTTGTAGATCTTCCCGCTCGCGATGCGGTCGGGGTTTTCGATGATTTTCATCAAAGCGTCGATGCCGTCATCGACGTAGGTGAAAGACCGGCGCTGGTTCCCCCCGTCCACCAGCTTGATCGGTTCCCCCCGCACGATGTGACCGAGGAACTGGGTGATGACGCGCGAGCTGCCTTCTTTCTGGGCATGCAGGTTGTCGAGCCCGGGGCCGATCCAGTTGAAGGGGCGAACCAGCGTGAAATCGAGCCTGCGTTCCATGCCGTAGGCCCAAATCACCCGGTCCATGAGCTGCTTCGCACAGGAGTAGATCCAGCGCTGCTTGTTGATCGGCCCCAGCACCAGTTCGGAAGTCCCGGGATCGAACTGCTGGTCGCGGCACATGCCATAGACCTCGGAGGTCGAAGGAAAAACCAGCCGCTTTCGATATTCCACACACGACCGGACGATCGGCAGGTTGGCCTCGAAGTCGAGCTCAAACACCCGCAGCGGCTCCTTGACGTAGGTCGCCGGCGTGGCAATCGCAACCAGCGGCAGCACCGTGTCGCATTTGCGGATGTGGTACCCGATCCACTCCTTGTTGATCGTGATGTCGCCCTCGAAGAAGTGAAAGCGTTTTTCCCTCATGAGGTCGGCGATCCGGTCGGTATTCATGTCCATGCCGTAGATTTCCCACGGCGTGGTCGCGAGGATGCGCTGCGACAGGTGATGGCCGATGAAGCCGTTGACGCCGAGTATCAGGATTTTTTTCATGTGATCGAGACTGCGTTACGCAATGCCAGGGAGTCCGATCCGAAACGTGCCCGCATGGCGTCGGCGCCGAGAGGAAAGCCATCAAGCTCGGCTTCCAGCACTCTCAGCATCCCACCGTCCGCACAACGGAGATGCAGCTCGGAGCCGCGCGCCAGCAGGGCCGGCTGGCCCGCGACGGCGCTATGTTCGCCGGCGTTGAAGGTTCTGAGCAGCCTCAGCGTCCGTCCCGCCACGAGGCTGAAAGCACCCGGATAGGGAGGCGCCACCGCACGCACCAGGTTGTGCACGCTCAGCGCATCCTTCGTCCAGTCGATGCGGCCGTCTTCCGGCCGGCGCCTGCCGAAACAGCTCCCGCTGGAGAAATCCTGCGGCCGCAGCTCGGCGTTTCCTGCGATCAACGACGGCAGCGCGCGGTCCAGCACCCTCTCCGCGGCGGTCGTCACCTTGCGGAACACGTCGACGGCGATGTCGTTCGGCAGGATGGGCACCGCCTGCTGGTCAACGATGCGTCCGGCGTCGGGTTTGGCCACCATCTCGTGGAGGGTCGCGCCGGTTTCGCGCTCGCCGTGGATGATCGCCCAGTTGACCGGCGCCCGCCCGCGGTATTTCGGCAGCAGCGAGCCGTGCAGGTTGAAGGCGCCGCGCCCGGCCGCCGCGAGGAGCTCCGGTTTCAGCAGCAGGCGGTAGTAGAACGAAAACAGGAAATCGGGGTGCAATGCCCGCACCCGTTTCGTGATTTCCGGTGCGTTCGGATCGGCGGGAGCAATCACCGGGATCCCATGCAGGCGGGCAAGACCGGCTACGCTGTCGAACCAGATGGCCTCCGCGGGGTCGTCCGCGTGGGTGACGACCAGCGGGACCTCGACGCCATGAGCAATCAGTGTCGCAAGGCAGCGCACGCCCACGTCATGGTAGGCGAATACGACCGCGCGGGTCATGCCTGATGCGACGACCCGCGCGCGGACGGGGTGACGTCCAGCCGCGAGACCTTGCCCTGGAGCGCGGCCTCCTGCGAGGGCTGTTCGAGGACGGCATCCACCAGATAGCGCGGACGGCCGCGCACCTGCTCATAAATGCGCCCGACGTACTCGCCGAGCAGCCCGAGACCGAACAGCACCATGCCGATCAGGAAAAACGTAAGAATGTCGCGGTCCCACAGGGCGCGCAGCCCCTCCTCGAAGCTGCCCGACGCCACCCAACGATGCCCCATTACGATGACATAGGCGGCCATCGATGCCAGCGAAACCAGAATGCCGAGTATGGAGAAGAGCTGCAGTGGCGCGAGAGAAAACCCCGTCATAAGATCGAAGTTCAAACGTATCAGCTTGTAGAGCGAGTATTTCGTAGTTCCCGCCGCGCGTTCTTCGTGTGCGACCTCAATCTCGGTAGGGTGCTGGGCGAAGGTGTAGGCCAAGGCGGGGATGAAGGTATTGACTTCGCGGCAGTTGTTGATGGCGTTAACGATATTGCGACTGTAGGCGCGTAGCATGCAGCCCTGGTCGGTCATCTTGATGTGAGTGGTGCGCTCGCGCAGCACATTCAGCACGCGGGAGGCGGCGCGCCGGAAGACGCTGTCCTGCCGCTTCCGGCGGAACGAGCCGACGTAGTCGTGGCCCTCGCGCATCTTGGCGAGCAGCGCTGCGATTTCCTCCGGCGGATTCTGGAGATCGGCGTCGAGCGTGGCCACGGTTTCCCCGACGCAGTACTGAAAGCCCGCCATGATCGCCATGTGCTGCCCGTAATTGCCGGCAAGCAGGATGACGCGGGTCACATCCGGCCGTATCTCGAATTGGCCGCGCAGCCGGCTAGCAGAACGATCGCGGCTGCCGTCGTTGATGAACAGCACCTCGTAGGAAACCCCGAGTTTGTCGAGCGCCGGATAGAGGCGGTCGAACAGCGCCGGAAGGACCTCCTCCTCGTTATACACCGGGATGATGACGGATAGCTCGGGCATCGCCGGAATCAATTCTTGTATTTTGCAACAATCTCGGCGCAGGCGGCGCAGACGCGATCGACGTCGGGGTCAGTCATCGCGGGAAACAGCGGCAGCGTCACAGTGGACCGACCAACGCGTTCCGCGTTCGGGAAGTCCCCGGGTCGATAGCCCATTTTACGGTATAAGGTGAACAGGTGCAGCGCCGGATAATGAACCCCCACGCCGATGCCGCGCGTCCGCATCTCGCGGATGAACTCGCGCCGCCCGATGCGCAGGGCTTCGAGCGGCAGCAGCGGCGCAAACATATGCCAGCTGTGCCCATCGTCGCCGCGTGCGGGCAACATAAGTGGAGGATGGGTGCGCAGGCGTTCGAAGTAGCGCGTCGCAAGCTCGCGACGGCGGCGGTTGAATTCGCCGAGGCGCGACAGCTGCGCGAGCCCGATCCGTGCCGCCACGTCGGACAGATTGTATTTTCCGCCCGCGACCGGCACGTCGAACTCGTCGTCCGGGCCCTGGTCGAGGCCGTGAAACCTCAACAGCTCGGCGCGCTTCACCTCATCGGAATCGGCGATGCTCAAGGCGCCGCCCTCGATCGTCGTCATGTTCTTGTTGGGATGAAAACTGAAGGCCACCAGATCACCGAAGCTCCCGATCCGGCGGCACTTGAAGCCCGACCCGATGGCATGTGCGGCGTCCTCGATCACCCGGAGCCGGCGCCGGCGCGCAAGATCGTAGAGCGCGTCCATGTCAACCGGCAGTCCTGCGAAGTGCACCGGCATGATTGCCTTCGTCCGCGGCGTGATCGCTGCTTCCGCCTGCCCGACGTCGAGGTTACGCGTGTGCAGGTCCACATCGGCGAACACCGGGCGTGCGCCCACCCGCACCACGACGTTTGCGGTCGCCGCAAAGGTCATCGCGGGCACTATCACCTCGTCGCTCGGACCGATTCCGCAAAGTTGAAGCGCTACTTCCAGCGCGCCCGTGGCCGACGTAAAGGTGCGCACCGCGCGGCCGTTGAGATACGCCGAGAGCGCCGATTCGAAGGCGAGCACCTGCGGACCGCTCGCGATCCAACCCGAGCGCAGCACCCCGGCGACCGCGGCGATGGTCTCTTCGTCAATGTCGGGTTGTGCGAAAGGGAGGAACGGCGCCGGCGTTCCCGCCCCCGCTCGCGGCGCCTCGGTTGCGCGCGCCTTGGAACTCCTCGGCATGTCAGCTCCGTGCCACGATGAACACGCCGAGAATGATGACGCCGATCCCGACCAGACGGGTCGCGGTTACGGCCTCCCCGAACAGGTACCATGCGGCCAGTGCATTCACGATGTAGCCGATCGAGAGCATCGGATAGGCAACGCTGACTTCAACCCGCGATAGGGCCAAGATCCACACTACTACGCTTACCACGTAGCAGGCGAGGCCGGCGAGGATGGGGGGCGAGGTCGCAATCTTCCATCCGACGGGCACGATGTTCTGCGGCACAAACTCGAATACGCCAATCACGTTGGTTCCCGCTTTCAACAGCAGCTGCGCTCCGGCATTGAGCAGCACGCCGAGCATTAACAATGAAAAGCTTAATGGTGTCATGGGCCGTCCATCCAACAGGTTGATCAGTAGGACCTCATCTTACCCGGAAGCCGCAACGGGAGTCCTGACCACGACGCGGCGCGTGTCGCGAGCGATCACCTGCATCGGCAGCCCCGCTCGCTCCAGTTCCAGATAGGTGCGTGGCTCCATGATCGCGAGAGCTTCGCGCGCGCGGCGCCATTCGCGTTCAAAGGTTGCCATGTCCGGCAGCCATAGTTTCGGCTCCTGTTTGAGACCATAAGCCATTTCGTCGGCATATGCGACCAGCGTGACCGGGCGTTTGATGTAAAAAGGCAGGGTTTGCTCGTAGGTGGCAACACTGTAAAAAGGGACACCGGGTTTGAGGTAGGGCTGGATCTCGCGCGCGATATGGTACGCCGAGCTGGCGGGGGAGAGGGCATCGTGACCGGTGAGACCGAGCTGCGCTGAAACGAGGCCGCCCAACGCGGTGGAGACCACCGCCGCGGCGACCTGTCCGCGCCGGCTTGTATAAAGCGCATATGCAATTCCGGCGAGCGCTGCCGCGGCGGCGGCCACCAGCCACGGCACGTAATTCTGGTACAGGGCCGCCGGGACCTGGTCGCTTGCGAACCTCACGACCTGAGGCGCCAACAGCAGCCCCGCGCCGGCCAACAGTGCGACCGGGAACAGGTGCCAGAACAGCGTGCGCCCGGAAAGCTCCGCGAGCCGCGCCCCGATCAGGAGCGCGAGCGCGGGAAACACCGGCAGGATGTACGAGGACAGTTTCGAACCCGACGCCGAGAAGAACACGAAGATGAATGCCGCCCACAGCAAAAGAAACCGTTGCGGCTGAAACGTTCCCGGGGCGCCACGCTGCCGCCACGCGCGCAGCAGCGCGTCGCACATCGTGACAAACCACGGCAGGATGCCGATCGCGAGGATCGGCAAAAAGTACCACCAGGGTGCTGCGCGCCGGTGCACGGCGGTGAGAAATCGATCGAAATGCTCGTAGATGAAGAAGAACCGCGGAAACTCCGGATTGGCGAGACTTACCGCAATGAACCACGGCGCACAGAGGATGGCGAAGAGCGCGATACCGCTCGCGAGATGCAGCCGTTTCAGTAATTGAAAGTCGCGGTTCAAGAGTGTGTAGAGCACGAGGACCGCGGCGGGCAGAACGATGCCGATCAATCCCTTGCTCAGCACGGCGAACGCCGCCGCGGCCCACGCCACCCGCATCCAGACGCGGGTGGCGCGAGGACTTGCGCCGTCCCGCTGCGACAACAGGATGCCCGCGAGAGTCACAGTCATGAAAAAAGTGAGGCCCATGTCGAGCGTGATGATGTGAGCGACCAGCACGTAGAGAACGCTGCCGCCGAGGGCAAGCGCAGCGTAGTAGCCGGCGCTGTTCCCAAACAGCCTCACACCCGCGTAGAACGTAAGCAGCACGCCGAACAGACCGGTGAGCGCCGGCCACAGCCGCGCGGTCCAGTGGTGCTCGCCGAACGCGGCATAGGCTGCGGCGGTCGCCCAGTACTGCAGAGGCGGCTTCTCGAAGTACTTGATGCCGTTCAGCCGCGGCGTCAACCAGTCACCGCTCGCCACCATCTCGCGCGGAATCTCGGCATAACGGCCTTCATCCGGTCGGACCAGTTTGCGGTACTCGAGATTGCTGAACCAGATCGCGGCGACCACCGCCAGCAGCAACATCAGCAAACCGGATCGGGGACGGGACGGAATTGCCATGAAATAGGTACGCAATAAAATGGGTTAAGCCAGCGGGACCACCTTCTTACGGCGAGCTTGCAAAGCAACGCTCGGCCGCTTGCCTGAAGCTCTCGTCGGACGCGCCGGCCAATGTCAGTCTTTGCGCGCGACCGATATGCCGGTAGTGCTTGAGCGTGGAGCGGGTATACGCGGGGTCATAGTGCCTGAGCAGCAGGTCCCCGGTGAGCTCGTCCCAGCGGTGCGCCAGCGCGAGTTCCTTCCACCTGGCGATGATGGCGTGCCCGTGGAGCGCGGTCAGGCACTCCAGTTTCGCGATCAGAATCTCGGGCTGCTCGAGAAAGTGCGCGTATTCGCGCTTGAGCAGCTCGACCCGCGCCTCGAGCGGCGCTTCCAGCATCACGCACTCGCTGTTCCACATGGCCTCAATCAGCGCCTCCGGCACGCGCAGCTCGCCGATCTTCTTGCTTTCTGCTTCGACGTAGACCGGGCGCGCCGCGTCGAACCCGGTGAGCGCTTTCCAGGTGAGGCTCTCGAACATCTTCTGCGTCGGCTGCGGCGCGTCCGGCAGGTTGCCGAGCACGGAGCCGCGGTGCGCGGCGAGCGCTTCCAGGTCGAGCACCTGACCGCCGGCGTCGCGCAGCGCGCGCAGCAGCCGGCTTTTTCCGGTGCCGGTGAGCCCGCACACCACGCGGAGCCGAAACGCGCGCGGCAGTGCCGCGAGCTCCGCCACCACGGCGTGGCGGTACGCCTTGTAGCCGCCGTCGAGCTGGCCGACGCCCCAGCCGACCTGCTGCAGCACATGGGCGAAGGCGCCGCTGCGGTTGCCGCCGCGCCAGCAGTAAACCAGTGGCCGCCAGCCGCGCGGGCGGTCGAGGAAGCGCCGCTCGAGATGCCGCGCGATGCTGGCGCTGATCAGCGCCGCGCCGATCTTCTTCGCCTCGAACGAGGAGTTCTGCTGGTAGATCGTCCCCACCCGCGCGCGCTGCGCGTTGTCGAGCACCGGGCAGTTGACCGCTCCGGGAATGTGATCTTCGGCGAACTCGCCTTCGGAGCGGACGTCGATAATCTCGTCAAACTCGGACAGTTGTGCTACGGTTACACTCGCTGGTCCACGCACGTCAGTCCCTGTCGCATCGCGCTTTTTTTGGTACGTCCGGTGGTTCTGATTTCGCGCATCAGCATACAGTTTACGGGAAATTATGAACAAACCTTCTGAAGCGGCGCCCATCCGGCTTACGCAACTCTCGCACGGCGGCGGCTGAGGCTGCAAGCTTACGCCAGCGTTGCTGAGCGAGGTGCTTGCGGCGGCGCCGGTCGGCAGGGGCTACCCGAACCTGCTGGTCGGCCACGAGTCGAGCGACGACGCCGCGGTGTATCGCATCAACGATACCCAGGCGGTGGTCGCGACCACCGACTTCTTCACGCCCATCGTGGACGATCCGTACGATTTCGGCCGCATCGCCGCGACCAACGCGATCTCGGATGTCTATGCCATGGGCGCGAGGCCGTTTCTCGCGCTCGCGCTGCTCGGCGTGCCGCTCGGGAAGCTTCCGATGGAGGCGGTGCAGCGCATCGTCACGGGCGGCCGCGATGTCTGTGAAAAAGCGGGCGTGCCGATCGGCGGCGGGCATTCGATCGATGCGCCGGAGCCGATGTACGGGCTCGTCGCACTCGGCTTGATAGACCCGGCCAAGGTGAAACGCAATGACCGGGCGCAGGCGGACGACGTGTTGATCCTTGGAAAGGCGCTCGGCATCGGTATCATGAGCGCGGCTCTGAAAAAGGGGGAACTGCGCGAGAAGGCCTATAAGCAGATGCTGGAAACAGCAATCCAGCTCAACACCCCCGGCCTGAAGTTCGCCGAGATGGAAGGCGTGCACGCGCTGACTGATGTCACCGGCTTCGGACTGCTCGGGCATCTGCTCGAAGTCTGCCGCGGCTCGAAGCTGGAGGCCTGGGTCGAATTCGGGCGGATCCCGATCCTGTCGGCGGCGCGCCATCTGGTCGAGGCGGGCTACGCCACCGGAGCGTCCGAGCGCAACTGGGGGAGCTATCAACACGCTGTGACGCTGCCGGCAGGCTGGCCGGATTGGCGCAAAAAGATCCTCACCGATCCGCAGACCAGCGGCGGCCTGCTGGTCGCGTGCGATGCCGCCACCGCGCCCGCAGTGCTGGATGTTTTCAAGCAGCAGGGATTCCAGCACGCAGCCACGATCGGCACCCTCAGCCGCGGTGAGCCGCGCGTCGTGGTGACCTGAGAGATGAGGGCGGGGCGATGAGGGACGAAACTAACGTGAGGGCGTGAGAGCGACAAAATCCGTGAGGGCGGGAGTGCGTGAGAGCGCGAGGGGGACAAATTCCGTGAGGGCGTGAGCGCGGGAGAGCGTGAGGGGGACAAATTCCGTGAGGGCGCGAGAGCGTGAGGGCGTGAGAGGGAAAATACTTTTCGATCTCCCGATCTCCCGACCTCACGATTTCCCGTCTTCTCGATCTCACGTTCTCACGACCTCCCGATCTCGCGTCGTCAACCGCCGTCACTGCGTCACTTCGTCACTCGTCACTGCGTCACTTCGTCACCCGTCACTGTTTCTTGAGCAGGGGGCGCAATCCCTTCCATACCGTGTCGAGCATCAGGGGCTGCGCCGCCGCGGTCGGGTGGATGCCGTCCTCCTGAAACAGTTCCCGGTCCGCTGCGAAACCCTCGAGCAGAAAGGGCACCAGCGCCACCTTGCGGGCGCGCGCGATCTCGCCGAACACGCGCTGGAACTTTTCCGCGTACGGCATGCCGTAGTTGGGCGGCAGGCGCATGCCGACGAGCAGCACGCGCGCGTTGGCGCGACGGCAGGCGTCGACCATCGTCTCCAGGTTGGCCCGCATTGCATCGAGGCTGCTCCCGCGCAGGCCATCGTTGGCGCCGAGTGCGAGAATCATGATCGCCGGACGGTGCTCCTTGAGCGCGGCTTCGATGCGGTTCGCGCCGCCGAGCGTGGTCTCGCCGCTGATGCTCGCGTTTGCTACCTTATAATTGAATTTTTCCGCGCGCAGGCGCTGGGCGAGCAAGCTCACCCATCCCTGCTCCTGGGGCAGGCCGTAGCCGGAGGACAGGCTGTCGCCGTGGACGAGGATGGTCGCGGCGGACGCAGCTGCGGCTGACAGCGCAAGCACGCACGCGACGACGAACCACAGCAAGCTATTGAACGCTCTGGCACAGAACATTATCAGGGTCTCGGGACTCGGCAAGCAGGTTACCACCGGCGACGCCGAATTGACCATTTTGAGCGGCGTGAGTTTCGAGGTCCGCGCCGGCGAGGCGGTCGCGATCGTCGGCGTGTCGGGG